>JAEEGL012427774.1_pt1 | contig 61302 bp, 70 predicted proteins | sample 9134231 | NCBI WGS metagenome assembly JAEEGL01 (sample SAMN16246548, study PRJNA631951) | gut metagenome | biome: gut microbiome; feature: rumen; material: fiber-attached | host: Bos | place: Iran: Karaj | collected 2018-10
CCGTCTGAACTACAATCACTCTTTAGATATTTTTGAATCATCTTAGTATAGATTTGAACTAATTCTTCTTCTTGAGCTTTAGTTAAATCTGGTAGATTACCATCTTTGATATCATGTCCATCTAAAGTTCCTTCATGGAATCCTACTATTGTTCCGTTTGATACAGCAACTACTGTTGGAGCATATAAACGTTTTTCACCAGTATTTACAGATTTTCCTGAATCTGTTTTTAATTCATAATCACTTAATTCATTTGCTAATAATCTTAATACATCATAATAAGCAGATGATACTTCATGTTTTTCATTTTTTACAGCTTTGTTACGAGCATTTAATGTCCAGATACTTCTAATATCAGTATCTTCATTATCTGCTTCACTTCTTACATCAACATAATAAATAACTTCTAGATCAGTATTTGACATTGCAGTTAATAATGCAGGTACGGCATTACGGCACCAAGGACATCCTGCGAAGCCAAAGTAAATAACTCCTGAGCCAGTGTCTAACATCTTAGCTGCTTCTTCAATAGTAATATATTTCATATTATTATTTGCCATTACATCCATTGTTCTAAGTTTTAGACCACTTTTTCTAGTAGTATTATTTAACTTTTCATATTCTTCTTTAAATCTTTTTTCGTCTGCTGTAATAGCGTTCTTTCCTCTTAAATCACCAATAAAATGTTTGTAAGCGAAGAATCCACCGATTAAGATAACAATGATTAGTAAGCCAGATAATAATGTCTTTCCGTAATTATTCTCTTCTTGAACTATTGTTGTTTTTGATGTAGTTTTTTTAGCTGTTGTTGTTTTCTTTGGTGCAGTCTTTTTTGCTGCTGGTTTTTTTGTAGTTTTTGGTTTTGCACTAACTTTAGCATCTTTTACTGTGCCTTTTTTAGTAGCCATAATTCACACTTCCTCTAATTTAACTTAGTACCACCAAAAATATTTACTGATTCAATATATACTTTATTCTTACGTCCTTTTGAAGTAGATTCTTTGTAATTTTCGTCACTACCTAATGTACTTTTTGTATTAGATATAACTTCAACATTACTTGGTAATAAAACTGTACTATTACCAAAAATACTTAATACTTTGATAGTAGAACTATCCTCTATTTTAGCTTTTGTTAGATCTAAAACAACTTGACCAAAGATAGAATGAACTCTACCACCAATAAATTTAGTACTATTCTTCTCTTCAACTGAACCAAATATCGCATAATAATTTGGTAAGTATTTTTCTGTACTATTTTTCTTTTTAGGTATTCTGAACGTTACTTCTATTATGTTTATACCTATTAATATTATAGCAAGACTTAAAAGAATAATAAAGCATTTATTTATTGTAAGTATTTCATTTGTTGTCAAAAAGATAATTATTCCAACACAAATGATAAATAAACTACTCTTTTTATTTTTTTCAAATAAAAGCATTCCTAAAGCTGGAAGAATTATTATTAAAGTCCACCATCCTTTAAAAAATATATTAACGTCTTTAACAATACTTGTAACAATTGCTGTTATGGCATATGTTATTAAAGCCGTTGCTATTATTGTATTAAAGATCTTTTCTTTCATAATTATCACTCATTTCACGAGTATTTATTATATTGATTTCTATTATTTTTTGCAAGAAAAAAGAAGAAATTTGATTTCTTCTTTACTCATCTATTACTCTTAGTGAACATACAACATCACTTATCTTTGTGTCACTACTTGCAATAATTATATCCATGCTCTTTTCTTCATTACACTTAACTATATTGTAGTTATTGTATTTATATATTTGATTACCATTTTCATCTTCTTCAATTGTAGAAGTCTTTGATAAAATGTCTTTTATTGTAACTTTACCAGAAGATAAAGCTGATGCTAATTCATAGTTTTTACCATTAAATGAAACATTGATATCTGGTGTTAAACAATAAGTATAAACATGATAATCATCCATTTCAATATAAGGACTTTGTGGAGTACAACGATACTCACGATTAGCTGTAATAGTATATGTTGAATATGATTCTGATGATACTACTTTAGAATCAGACATATAAATTACGTGGCCATTACTTGTACTTTCAATATTTTTTATTTTACCTACGACTAAGATTTCGTCATAAACATCGTAATTGTCTAGTTTTGGTTCTTCATCATTAAAGAGAATGACTAGTGTAATGTTGTCAGCAAAATTAACATAACCATTAACAGTTATTTCATTTTCTGTATATGGTTTCATTTCAATACTATTACGACTTGTTTTAGAACTAATCTTTCCTCTTATCTTAACAAATTTATTCTTATAATCATCATAATTTTCGATGACTGCATTTAAGAAAGAATTAGAATCTATTTCTTCGATATCTTCACCATCACAGTAATAACCTTTACTATTAAAGACATCTACTATTAGATTATTATAATCATCTTTATTACATTGCCATACACGATAACCGATACCATTATATACACGAGTTTTTTCTGTACTGATGATACTTAGAGTATATATTGGTATTCTTGATAAAGTATAAACAGCTATTGTATCAATTAAAAAAGAGATAAATAAGATTGCTAAAAAGATAGTTAAAATATGCCTTGGATGCTTTAAAATGATCTTATTTTTTTGAACTAAAGATATTGTTACAAGGATTATAGCAATTATCATTAGAATTAATCTTATAGGAGTAAATTTCTTAATTAAAATAGCTATTAAAGCTATTATTAAGCCTAAAATAAGGATTCTTGTATTAACTGTAAATTTTTGTTTCTTTTTTGCTGCCATTTATCATACATCTCCTATTATAAGTATAACTAAAATCCAAATAAAAAACCATAAATTTTTGTTCATTTATGGTCTTTTTTCTAAAAATTTCTTTCGCTATTAGTTGATAGCATCTTTTAGTTTGCTTCCAGCTTTGAATGAAGCAACTTTTTTTGCAGGAATTTTTAGTGGAGCTTTAGTTAGAGGGTTGATACCTTCTCTAGCAGCTCTTTTCTTAGCGCTGAAAGTTCCAAATCCTACTAATGCAACTCTTCCTTCTTTTTTAAGTCCTTGAGTAATTCCTTCTAAAGTAGCTTCTAGAGCGCGAGTTGCGTCAGCCTTAGTTAAACCAGTTTTAGCTGCAACGAAATCTACTAAATCTTGTTTTCCCATAATCTTTTTACCTCCCAATAATTATGTTTTCCTGTAAGGTATGAACCTTACATATTAAAAATATCAAAAAACCTAGAAGAAATCAAGAAAAATCAGCATATTTATGCAATATTAAGAGCAATTTACAAGTGTTTGATAAAAAAAAAGAAAAATTTCTTTTTCTTTTTAATTATTTGTTGTTCCAGATGAAGGAGTTACTTGATCTGGTGTATTAGAACCACTTGGTGTAGTTGAACTACCTGGAGTAGATGAACTACTTGGTGTATTTGAACTGCTTGGTGTTGAACTACTTGGTGTGTTTGAACTGCTTGGAGTAGTTGAATTACTTGGTGTATTTGAACTACCTTGATCATCACTACTTGGTACTGTTGGATTAGAATCATTTATACTAGCAAACATTATGCTTTGACCAACTAGTGTATTGTAAATATAGTTGTTATATGTATCAGCAGCTTTTGTTGATTCATTATAAACGATTGTATTTACAATATTAGCAACTTCACCAGATGAAGTGTCCTTATATTCTTCTTTTGTATATACTACAGATACAATTACAGTTGCTGTATTGTAATCAATATAGTAATACTCTACTGGTAACTCATTATATGTAGCTGATAAGAAGAATGCTTTCTTATCGCCTACTGTCATTTCTTGAACTTCTGGATCTTTTAATCTTTGTCCTGCAGCTGCTGCTTTCATTGAATCTACAGTAGCATGTTCTAGACTAGTAGATGTTTTATTTAAAACAATTACTACACTTTCGTCATCTTTAGTTATATATACATAACCTGAAGATTCAGAATTTGACCAACCTTCTGGTCTTTGGAAATCATAGTTTCCAACAGATACAGTAGTTGTTCTAGCAACTACTGGAGCTGGTTGTGTTGAAGTTGGTTGTGTTGGTGCTGCTGAAGATGAATTATTATTGATTAAAATAATTACGATAGAAGCAACAACTACTACTGCAGCAACGATTCCACCTATGATAAATAATTTTTTGTTTGATTTTTTCTTTTCAGGTGGTGCAGGTACAGAAGCTGTAGCTTGAGCTTGAGCTGCTAACGCTGCTGGTGTTCCTGGCGCAGGTGCTCCTGGAGCTGGTGCTCCTGGTGCAGGTGGCGGTGGAACTGGTGCTGCTGGTGCAGGTGGCGGTGGAACTGGTGTTCCTGGCGCTGTTGGTGTTGGTACACCTCCTTGCATTGGCATAGCCCCTGGTGCAGGTGCTGCTGGTTGAGCCATTGGAGTTACAGCTGGTTGAACAGGTACTCCTGCTGGAGGAGCTGGTGGCACAGGTGCCACTGGTGCTGGTGCTCCAGGTGCTGGTTGAGCAGCAGGTGCTTGATTTATCATAGTGCCGCAAATTGGGCACGTACTTACTCCTGGTTGTAGTGGATTTCCACATTTTGGACAATTATTCATATCGTTCCCTCCTACTATATCTATAATTATATTACAAAAAAACAAAAAAATCTATACATATTTACTCTAATAAGACATTTTGTAAATAAATAAAATTTAATTTATCTTTCTATGCTTATGTGATATAATTGTATTTATGATAGGAGGACTTGAAATGACTAAACAAGACAATTCAAATGATGACGTTAAGATTAAGCAAATTAATCCTCCTAAGGAACTTTCTGACCTTGAGAAAACTGCTATATTACAGTTTGAAAAGGAATCTAAAGAAGAGTTAAGTAAAACAAAAGAATTTAAATTAATTAATAGAAATAGAAAAATCAATTCAAAGATAAATAAACAAAGAAAAACAAGTGATGGTTTAGATTTACCAGTTCTTAAACATACTAATACTATGTTTGAAGATGAATTTGAATTACCTAAGAAAAAATTATCACTTCATGAAACTATCGTTATTAAAATAGATGGTATAAGACGTGAAGCTGTTAAGAAGAATAAAAAAGATTTATATCATACAGCAATTATTAAACTAGATGATATTATTAAACATCGTAGTGCTTTAAAAAAGAAATTAGATACTAAAGTAGATAATGTTGAAGAAATAAAAAGATATAATCGTCGTTTCCACTTATTCAAACCTAGAGATATTTCAAAGATTAAGAATATCAAGTTAAATGTTGATAGCGAAGAATTTGGTAGACAATTATATAATCTTAATAAATTAGCTTTAAATAACTTAACGTTGTTAAGACCTAAGAATGTTAAAACAAGAAAATATAGTACAGTTAATAAATTAGCTAAAGTTGATAAGATTAAGATTAAGAAATCTGATTATTTAAAATATCAAGATAAATTAAATAAGTTCGCAATTAATAAATTGTATTACAAACTGGCTCCTAAAGAGTCTAAGAAATATAAATTCTATAAGACTGGAGTTATCCTTTCTTCCCTAGCCTTCTTTGTTTCATTAGGTTTTATAGTTAACTGGGGAATTCAAGGAATTATAACTAATAAAATAAGTAAAGACTTAGAAGAAAAAGTCGAAATCGTTGAAGTAATAGATGGTGGTAACATTGTTACTGTTGAAGATCCAATAGAAGATGAAGCGCCTCAACAAGCAGAAGTTAAAGAAGACTTATATTGGAAATATTTAAATACACCATTATCTTCTGTAGATTTAACTCAATTAATACAAGAAAATGGCGATACTGTTGGATGGATTATTGTTAAGAATACAAATATTAATTATCCAGTAGTTCAAACTACTAATAATGATTATTATTTAACACATTCATTTACTAAGCAATATAACAGTGCTGGCTGGGTATATGCTGACTTTAGAGATAACTTTAGTGATTTTAATAATAACTTAGTTATTTATGGTCATGGTCGTTATGATAAAGTTATGTTTGGATCATTAACTAATGCTTTAAAGAAAGATTGGTATACTAATCCAAGTAATCAAATAATTCAATTATCTACTGTTAAATATAATACGATGTGGCAAATCTTCTCTATTTATAAGATACCTAGTGAATCATATTATATTAGTACTGATTTTGGTAGTGATGAATCATACGGAGCTTTCTTAAATGAGATGAAGAGTCGTAGTATTTATGATTTCGGTGTTAGTTTAACAACAAAAGATAAGATACTAACATTATCTACATGTTATAACGATAATGGTATTAGATTAGTTGTTCAAGCTAAGTTAGTTAAAATTCAAGAAAGATAAAAAGATACTTATAAAAGTATCTTTTTTTATACCTGTAATGGATTATTATCTATTTCGATATTTACTTTATTATTTATCATATAATTCTTATCTAATTCTAATAAAGCTTTAGTTAAGTTTTCATCTTTCTTATACTTTATTAGTATTTGGAAGCGATAAATATTATTTATCTTAAACATAGATGCTGTAGTTGGTCCTAGGACAATACTATTTTTATCTAAGTTCTTTGTTAAATAATTCTTTACTTTAGTTATTTCTTCACTAGCTAATTTATAATCACGTGATGCTATTTTGATGCTAGTTATAAAATAGTATGGTGGATAATCAAGCTTATGACGATTATTCATTTCGTAGTTATAGAATTTTTTATAGTCATTTTCTTGGACACATTTTAAAGTAAAGTTATCTGGATTAAAGGTTTGCATTATTACTTCACCAGGTATTTCACTACGTCCTGCTCTTCCAGATACTTGGCTTAAAAGTGAATAAGTTCTTTCACCACTACGGAAGTCAGGGATGTTTAAAGTAGCATCAGCATTAATAATACCTACTAGTGTTACTAAAGGGAAATCTAATCCTTTTGAAATCATTTGAGTACCTAAAAGGATATCAAATTCATGTTTTTTAAAACGATTAATTATATCTTCGTGTGATCCTTTAGTACCTGTTGTATCTGCATCCATTCTTACTACTCTAGCTTCAGGGAATAATTTTATTATTTCTTGTTCTAGTTTTTCTGTTCCTAAACCATAATCAGTTAAACTCTTTTCATGACACTCAGGACAAGTATCACTTTTAAATATTGTATAACCACAATAGTGGCAACGAAGATTATTGGATGTCTTATGATATGTTAAAGTAATATCACAATAAGGGCACTTGTATGTATAACCACAATTCTTACAACTAATTGTTGTTGAATACCCTCTTCTATTTAATAAAAGAATTATTTGTTCTTGTTTAGTTAAACGATCTTGAATCTTTTCTTTTAAGATTTTAGAAAAGATAGTATTACGATGTTTCATTTCTTCAGCCATATCAACAATTCTAATAGTTGGTAATACGGAAGAACCAACACGGTTTGGCATTTCAATATATTTATAAACATCCTTCATGGCACGAGCCATTGTTTCCAGTGAAGGTGTTGCACTTCCTAAAACTAAAGGAATATTGTAATAATGACTTCTAAACTTAGCCATGTCAATAGCATGGTAACGTGGATTAGAATCTTGTTTGTATGTATCACTATGTTCTTCATCTATAATAATTATTCCTAAATCTTTTATAGGAGTAAAGATAGCACTTCTAGTACCAACAACAATATGTACCTCTCCACGTAGTATCTTTAAATATTCGTCATATTTTTCACCATCAGATAAAGCACTATGGAAGATAGCTACATCACTACCAAAGCGATTATAGAAACGATTAATGATTTGAGTAGTTAAAGATATTTCTGGAACAAGCATGATTGCTGTTTTTTTATTCTTTATTACACGCTCAATTAATTGCATGTATACTTCTGTTTTTCCTGAACCAGTTACACCATGTAAAAGATAAGTATCTTCTTTATTTAAATCAATACTTTTGATAGCATTTGCTTGATCTATAGTTAATGCATTGGCGTCTTCTTTAGTATTAGTTACATTTATACGATAGATTTGTTCTTTTTCTTCTTTGATTAGTTTATTTTCAAATAACATTTTTAATTGTTGTGATGTATAAGCATTTTTAAGAACCTTTTTATTTTCAATAATGCTATTTAGAATCTCTATTTGTTTACGACGTGAAGGATATTCTTCAATATATTTTTTTATTTCATTTTCTTTTTTATTTAAAACAATATAAGTAATATATTTAGAATAGTCTTTTACTTTTTGATCTTTTACTTTTAGTGAAGATGGTAACATTGTTTGATAAGCTGCTATTTTAGTACATAGAGTTTTACTTTGAAGATATTCTCCTAGTTTTAATAATTCTTCATTTAAAACTAGGTATTTATCGACAATATCTTTGATTTCTTTTAATTCATAATTATCAGTAAAAGTATTAGTTATACCAGTAACAAAGCCATTAATTATCTTAGGACCAAATGGTACTAATACTTTCATACCTACTTTAATATCTTCTTTAAGATTTTCAGGGATGATATATGTAAATGTTTTATCGATAGATTTAACTGAGTATTCAATTAAGACATTAGCGTACATAAAATCATCCTTTCTAGGTGTTATTATAATATAAAAAAAAGAAAAAGAGAAATGTCTTTTTCTTATTTTAAATAATAGATTTGATAACCACTATATTTTTTATGACAAGCAGCTCCAGTTACTAAGAATCTTGAACCTGGTTGACCATCTATCTTTCTTACTGTTCCTTGATATGAATCGAAGATTAGTAAGTCTGTTTCTTTAATTGTAGATGCTGTAACACCTTTTTTAACACCAACTACTGTTACATAGTGTCTTGATGTACCAGCTTTATTACCGTTAACTTGAATTACTAATGGTCTTCCGGCTTGTAATTCACTTAAAACTATTTTTAAAACTTCTTGTTTATTATCGTTATCATATTCTTTAAACTTACCTGCTCTAGTATATGACATACCAGTATCACCATTACCAGAAGTATCACCTGAATATAAGGCATAGGCATGGAAATAAGCAAAGCTTAAACATTTATCATTATACTTTTGAGGGTTAGCTCCTTGATAGATACCTTTACTACGCATTGCACTAACGAAGTTCTTTAATGGTATTCCAGCTTGAACAACATCATATTCGCCATCGTAATCAACAAGTTCTCCACCACCACTACCCGGTGTATATGGACTTGATCCTCCAGAACCTGGAGTTGATGAACCATCACCTGTACCAGTGCCTGAACCTGATGGTCTATCTTTCTTTAATGATTTTAAATTATCAGGTACATAACAATAACCATCTTTATAGGTACCTTGTTTTTCTTTACATTTTTGAATTTCTTCTTGTTTATTAACTTCTATTTCAGCTTTAGAAATACGCATTCTAAAATCTACTAAAGTGTCTTCACGAGCAAAAGAAATAATAGTTTGATAATCTTTCTCTGCTCTTTCTAAGTTTTCTTTACTTGTATTAGCTTCTAGAGTTGTAATAATTCTTTCTACTTCTGCTACAGATTTATAATATTTAATATTTTCTGGTGTTGCATTATTATTACATAATTCCATACGATATAAAGTATCACTATCATTAGTTAAGTTAATAGCATAGTTTACAATAGTAGGAATAAAGAAGACCACTAAACCTGCTATTATTCTTTTGACACATTGCTTAAATGTCATCGTCATTTTTTGATCTGTTACCATTGATTTAAATAAGTCTTTCATCATACCATATATAATTATAATAGGAATGATTGTACAAGCTATCTTTATAAAAACTTTTGCAGTATAAATAGTTTGTAAAAGTTCTGGAGTTTCACACATTTCTCTAAACATATTATATTCACCACTCTCACTTATTATTTTATCAATATAAGAATATATAGTCAAAATAAAAAAGACATAAAGTCTTTTTTATTTACGAGGCATTATTGATGCTCGTATCACAAAACCCTTTTTATAATTAAACTAGCGTTTCTAACGCTAATTTAATCATATCGTTTAATGCTGTCTGGCGATCATTTACTGAAACAATTTTGTCAGTAAAAGGTGAATCTACACAAGTCACCATAACAGCAGCTTGACGTTGGAAACTATTAGCGACATGAATTAATCCAAAAGCTTCCATTTCTTCTCCTAAGATATTTAGATCCTTAGGGGCGCGGCCAAGCAGTGCGTCATCATCAACATATGGGCCAAATACTTCAGTAGTCATTAGTGTACCTCTATGAATACTGAGCCCAAGCTCATCGGCCTTCGCAGCAATTTTATTCGTTAATTCAAGACTTGGCTTAACAGTGTGTTCTAAATATCCATTATATGAATACGCAAAATTAGATTCACTGTAAACGTTATCTGCTAGTATTATCTCGGGTATAGCGACTTCCCTGCTTGAGACACCAGCAGTCCCGATACGAATTATTTTTTGAACGTTATAATAATAGAACAATTCAAAAGCATAAATTCCAACCGATGGCATGCCCATTCCGGAACCCATTACTGTCACTCTTTTGCCTTTGTAAGTTCCAGTAAAGCCCAACATATTACGTACATTGGTTACCTCTACGGCATCCTTTAAGAAGTTCTCGGCAATATACTTCGCTCTTAATGGATCGCCTGGAAGTATAACAATGTCGGCAATTTGATTTTTCTTTGCATTAATATGTATTGGTTCCTTTTGAGGTTTCATCTCATCAAATCCTTCCTCTATGATTACATTATAATACATTTACAGAACATTTTGTAAATTTTATGACGCCCGTTTACAAATATCGCGTAAAATTTTTGTGTAAAATAAAAAAGAAGATGTCTAGTCTTCTTTTGATATTCTAAATGTTCCCCAATAATCCGGCAATAAATCATGGAGCTTTATAGTTTGTTCCTCTTGAACTGAGACAAGGATTTCAAAGTCCTCATCACAGAAGTCAAGCAAGTATTCTATGCAGTCTTTGCAAGGTAGTAATAACTCACCTAGTTCATTTACAATAACCATTTTACTAATCTTGTAATCTTGATTACTTATCATGTTTGCTACTGCACTTGTCTCTGCACACATGCCAAGTTTACTATTTGTAACAATATTTGATCCATTGTACATTTTATTTTTTGTACTTTCAATAACACATGTTACATAACCGGAATTAATAAAAGGAGATACGTTGGTTTGATGATTATTCTTGTTGGCTTCTTTATATAAGTCTTTCCATGAATACATAAAACCACCTCTCCCGCTTGTTTATTAGAATAACATTTTTTTATATAGATAACAAGAACTATTTCTTGCCTAATTCAAGAGTTGTTGTCTTTGTAATATAAATATCATTATTTTCTAAAACAAAGAATGACATTGTTAATTTATCTATTTTTTTATACTTTTCTTTTGGTATAGAAAGAATTACTACTTTTGTACATTTAGGATGAACTGTTTCTTTAAAATCATTATTTGTTTCTATCGTATCATTGATCTTATAGGCATTAATTACTAAATCATATGTAGAAGTTCCACTCTCATTAGTTAATAATAAATAGATATCAGTAAAGTTTTCAGTTTCTTCAGTTTTATAGTAATCAACTCTTAAGTCAGCACCTTTACCCATATTATTCTTAGCTTTAGGTAATTGAGTATTATTAGTATCAGGTATATTTTTAATAACAATAATTTTCTTAGTAATTCTGTTTTCATCTTGACTAGAAGCTGATAACTTTTCTACACGAGTATGAATATTAATTTTCTTAAATGTTTCGAAACCATATTTATCTAAATCTGACACAGGTATTTTAATTTCTTCTAGTTTAGCTTCAGATGGATTAAGTGCTATTTTATCTTCGAAATCTATTTGATAACCATCTATATCGATGTATTCAACATAATATTCAAAGTTAGCATTAAATGAATTGAATAATTGAATTTTAATAACATAACCATCTGTTTCAGAATAATTCATTTCCAAAATACGATAACTAATACTAGAAATACGACCATCTATAGTATCTTCAAGAGTAATCTTTTGTCGTTCTAAAGCAATTTTCTTTTTAGCTTTATCTTCTTCCTCTTTTTTCTTTTCTTGGTTTTGTTCCTTTTCCCAAGGGAATGAAAAATCTAAGTTATTTCTATTTTTATATAGTAAATAACCACCTCCGCCAAAGAATGCTAAAGCGATAAGAATAATCAAGAATAAGCCTAGTTTATTGACAGCTCTTTTTTCCATACGCATTAAGCCTCTATTACCGTGCATATTCATCACTTCCCTACTATATATAATTATAACATATTATTTATTTAGTATAGAATGTTTATTTTTAATATTATATAATTAATTTATAGTAGGTGTTGATATGAAAAAAGTATTATTTTTTATATTGTGCTTATTCTGTTTTAATGTTAAAGCTCAGGAATTTATAGTTTCTAATAGAATTATACATTTTGAAAAGATTGAAGATTATAACTTACAAGGTTTTACAGTAACAGATAAATATATTATAGGAATTTTAATTAATGAAAATAATTCTAAAGCAATTATTAAAGTATTTGATATAAATAGTTATCAAGAATTACAATCAATAAAGACAAATAGTTTAGGTCATGCTAATGATGTTACTTATAATAGTAATACTAATTTAATATATGTTATAGAAAATGGTTCGAAAGTAATAAATACTTTTGATGCAGATACTCTAGAATATAGAGGTAATGTTGTTACTGATTTACCAATTAGAAGTTTAACTTATATACCTGATAGAGATTTATATGCAGCAAGGGTTGTAAGTACTGGTTTTATTTTAAATAATGATTTTAGTTTAAGAAATACACTACCTTTTGTAGCAGGAATGAATATTAGTTTTGATACTTGTAGACAAGGTTGGTCTTATTATAATGGTTATATTTATTATGCTAAGTGGTCTTGGATAAGAAAAGGTGGAGATGGTACTAATACTATTTCAATATATGATTTAGAAGGTACTAAAGTAGATGAATTAATAACACGTAATGATCTTGGTGAATTAGAGGACGTCGAATTTATCGGTAATAAAATGTTACTGGGAATCAATAATTATAATGATTATGTAGATTTTTATTTAGAAGATGTTCCATTGATAGATGAAGAATTTGAAGATGAAGTTGAGGAGATCATTGATGAAGTTCAAGATCTTAGTGAGAAGGAAGAAAACAAAGTAGATCATTTATTAATAAGAAAAATAATAGCAGCATTAATACTAGTTGGGTATTTTTGTTTATTAGTTTATAGTTTAAAAAGTAAAATAAAAAAGCGTCTTAAATAGGCGCTTTTTCATATAGTTCAGTTCTTTCGTTTAAATTGTTTTTATTTGATAAAATCATATCTAATAATTCGTAATAGATTACTAAATGGAAGACATTATGATGATTTGTTGAATCATAAACATCTAAAATCATATTACCGTTATTATTAACATATGAACCATTAAACATAGCATCTTTTAAATAAGATATCTTTACTCTATTAATATTATTCTTTTGATGATTTTGATCTTTAATAATATCTAATTCATTTCTTAAACGAGATACTTCTTCAACTAGATTTTCTAGTTCAATACTTATACCATCTATTTTTGTTGTAGATTTAGAAGTTATTAGTTTATTAATTCTTCTATTTTCGACAACTATTTTTTTATTTAGATTAGATAATCTAGTAATGATATTTTTATATTCTGGTGTATCATAATTAATTACTTTAGGTCTTATTTCACTTAAGTCAAGATTCTCATAGAATAAACGATCTTTTAAGTTCTTTTCATCATAAATATAATTAATATAGAATCTTGCCATTGCTAAATAGAATTTACTATTTTTCTTTAAGAAATCAACATCAAATAATTTACGACATTCTTTTAATGTATAGTTACTTTTATAAGCATGAGATAAACTTCTAAGTATTTCAAAAGCTTCAGTTTGTTCATAGATGTTTTTATATTTTTCTAAAGAAGATATTTGATATACTTCTTTAATATAATCTTTTATTTCTTCTGTTATGTTACCAGACTCATTAAACATATTATCAATTATCTTACGTTCTTTACCTTTAAGATTAATATTTATTTTATTAATAGATAATACATAATTATCTTTAGCTATTTTACTATTAATATCTTTTAAATTATTGAAATCATAATGATAAATATCTTTGAAAGTATTATAAATAATTGATGTATCATTGTATGTTAAACGAGATCTATTTTTATTTACGATATTGTATTCATAGATTTTAGTATTCTTTAGAATATCTTTAATATTGTTTGATTCAGGGAATTCTATTGTTTTATAAGTGAAACGGTGAGAATCATCAGATAAATACTTATTCATATTTAGTGAATCAACAATAAAGTTAACAAAAGAAGCTAACCAATCAGAATTAACAATAATATTTCTAATCTTAACTGTATTATTAATATTACATGTGTAATCTCCTTCTTTTAGAGCAGTAATAATAAAGTTAATTAATTGTTCTTCATTTTTTATATTATGATTTTGATTTGTAAAATATTTAATTCCATGTTCAATACTCATGTAATACTTTAATTCGTCTTTATTGATCTTTTTGTAATCATTTGTATTGAAAGATGAGATATGCATTACCTTTAAAGATAAGAATAATAAATCCATAGAGATTGCATCAAAGGTATTGATAAATTTTAAGTTAACACATTTATTATTAGTAATTTTAGAAACGTAAAAATCTAGAAGACTTATAGAACTTCTAGTGTTTGTTAACGTATATAACTTACCTATTGTATCAATAGCTCCCCTTTTCATTTTCTCACCTATTATAAGTATAACACAAATAGTTAAATTATTGTAATAATTTCGATACCATTTTCTTTTAAAAGTTTAGTTGTTATGCCATCGCCATCTATAAGCTGTCTAGTAAAGGTTCCATCATAGATTTTGCCATTACCACAAGATGGGCTTTTCGCTTTTAGAAGAGCCTTTTTAACATGGTATTTTTTAGCAAGTTTTAAAGTTTCTTCGGCACCCTTCTTAAAGTTAGTAGTTACATCTTCTCCTAAGTCACTTACTACTTTGTCATCTTTTATTTCAGATGGATGACGTGGTGTTGGAAGACCACCATAGATTTCTGGGCAGATGGGAATGACATCATAGTTTTTTAAAAACTCATCTATTTCTTCCTGATAATTATTACCACCATCGTACTTACAATTTATTCCTAGTAAACAAGCACTAACTAAGATTTTTTCTTTCATAAGATACCTCCTTATGGTTTAACAAAATGCCCTGCTATTAGAACATTATCATTTGTATTATCGATTATTAAATAATAGAATGGTTTGTTGAAAGTTAATTCTTTTAAAGAAGTATCTTTAGTATATGTTTCGATAGTACTTTTACTCTTGATACTAGAGAATGTTCCTTCATTACCTATTTCGATATAAATCTTTTGATAGATATTATCTAGTTTTAGATCTTTAGAGCTGACATTAAAGTTAGCACCAGCAGTAAAGATTTCTTTAATACCATTTCTTTCATAATAATCTCTTAAGTTATTAACAGATACATATTTAAAAGTTGGGAAAGTTACATTAGCATAGACATTCTCGGTATGACTACTGATTAGTTGTTCAACATTTATTTCATCTAAAGCAACATCTTCTTTTAAGACGAAAGCTACAAAAGAATAATTATTAGAAAATTCTTTAATAAAGCCTTCTGCTTTATCATTACTTAGATATAATTCTTTAGAACTTATCATTGTAACTAAATCATCATTAAAATAATCTTCTTTTTGTTCAAAGACATGAGAATTATCTTCCCAAATATTACTAAAATATAAAGTATTATTAATAATTATATTTTGTTTAGTTAAATCACTTGGTTTTATTATTTGATTAACTTTATTATCTGTAGTGTTAGATAAATCATTGTTAATAATAGTTGGTGTATTTAAATCATGAAAATCAATAGCTGTTGGTTCTAGATTATAATATTTTTTTAAATCTTCTAGATAGTTCTTTTCAAAAGAATTAATTGAATTACTATCATAATAGATTTTATTATAAAGAATTGTTTTAGGTTTATTTTGATTCTTAATATAAGTATCTTTTATTTCATTTATTTCAGCCATTATTTCTTGGCTAGTCATACTTCTTTCATCTTTATTAAGTTTGTATTTTTCTATTTCTTTTACACTATAACCATTAGTAGACATTTTTATCTTTTTAATATGAAGAATTAATTCTTCTTTTTTTGTTTTATTCATTTTATTTAATGATTCTAAGTTGATAGTAGAATACTTAGAATTAAAATCAGTTACTAAAGTATTATAGTATTCATCTTCTGGAGTAACTACTTCAGGTGAATAATTATATTTGTTAATCAATAAATTATTAATTTCATTAATGTTTTGATTCTTGTTTAAATAATGTTCTATCTCTTTATGAGAGTTATTATCAGTACTTAAATAAAGAAGACCAATTGTAGAATTTATACCAACTGGAGAGATAGCTATATTTTCATTAGTTGGGTATTCTTTAAGAAGACTCATAGTATAATTAGGACCATTTATTATACCTGTATATTTATTTAAAATAGCTTTAGTTTCTTTAGGACGATTGTGATTTACGATAGCAAAAGAAAGCAAACTTATTAGTAAAGCTACTAGAATAAGATAGTTGTTAGAATAAGTTTTTCTTTTTTTTGATCTTCTCTTTTTCATAACTGTCCTCTTTAGCATTTTCTATTATATCATTTTTTTGTTTTTTGCAAATAAAAAAGGACTTAGTCCTTTTGTTTTTTGATAACTTCTATCTTAACTTTTCGTAGTGTTAAGAATGTAATCGTTTTACCACAGTTTGGGCATTTAGCATGTTTAATTCCCCTATCATATGGTAATGGTAGTTTAAGAATTGTTTTACATTTATGACAGCGACGATAGATATTATTACGATCTTTAATATTTTTAATTAAAACATTAAATGGTTTTAAGATAGCTTTTTTAATACTCAAATACTTTTTATTTTCTTTATCTCTTCTATATTTATCTTTAGATATTAAACGATAAGCAAAGATAACAAATAATAGTAATGGTATTAAATCAGCAATTAAGGTATCAACAAAAATAGATACAACAAATGATATTAATAATAAGACTAAGATGAATCTATTTAAGTTATCAATTGCTCTAGCTAAGGCTGCCTTTAATAAACCTTTAAAACTTGGCATTAGTCATTATTCCTTCTACCATATATTAAGATTAAACGTAATATTTCTAAGATAGATGATAGAACGCCAGCTACGTATGTAAAAGCAGCTGCTTTTAATACTTGTTTACCACCACTATGTTCTTTTTTATCTAAAATACCATACTCTTCTATTTTCTTTAAAGCTCTTCTTGAAGCATCTATTTCAACTGGTAATGTTACTAAGTGGAATAAAACAATGACTGCTTCTAAAATAATACCTATTTGAACAATGCCTAGTAATCCAGAAATAAGACCAATTACTAAGACAACGTAACCTAATTTATTTGTTAAATTAACGATAGGTACTAAAGCATGTCTTAAACGCATCATTGAGTAACCTTCTTTATCTTGAATAGCATGGCCACATTCGTGAGCTGCTACAGAGACAGCACTTATTGAACTTTCTTTATAATTACTTGTAGATAGACGTACTACTTTAGCAGATGGATCATAATGATCTGATAAGTAACCTTGTACTTCCTCTACTTTTATATCTTTCAATTGATTATTATCTAGTATTAAACGAGCAGTTTCTGCTCCTGTCATTCCTTTTTTACTCATAACAGTAGAATATTTACTATAAGTACTCTTTATGAATCCTTGGGCAGCCATTGTAATTAACAATGAAATACCACCAATAATCCAATACAATAAATAATCCATTTTATACCTTCTCTCTTAGTTTATTATATCTTTTTTGTGAAAGTTTTTCCACCACTATATTTTTTATCAATATGTTCTACTTCTAGATCAGAAGATGCTAGAAGTTTAGCAACTCTTTTAGTTAAACGTAATTTATATACTGTGTATAATTGTTCTAGTTTTAATTGATTAGTTATATTTGTATAAGTACGATTTCCTTCTAAACGACCATAAGGATTATAAATATTAATTACTTTTTTACCACTATCAAACTTAGATACAATAAGTGTTCCTGGTTCATATGGTTCACCAGTTACATTGTCGATTAAATCTCTATTAAAGCCTTCGATACGATATTTTAAAAGATTAGGTACAGAAGCAGCAATAGATATTGGGTTTGGTAAGAATGCTGTTGCAAAGCCATTATCTAAGTCATATGTTGCATATGTTCCTGTATAACCTGTTGCTGAAAAAGCATGACGAGATAAGCCAGGAATTACTTCACTTACACTTAATCCTTCTGGATGTTCGATAAAGACACCTGTACCATGATTTATAGCAGCATATTTGAGTAGTTTACCATCTAAATTATACACTGGTGTATAGTAATCATCGGTACCTGGACTTACTAGGATATCTAAATTTTCTGGTGTTAAGAAACCATTATTTAAGATTTCTATTACTTTAATAACATCATCGACATTACCAAATAAACCAGCATGTCCTGGTTGGACACCTAAGCGCATCATTTGACGAGCCTTAGGATCAGATACACCTAAGAAGTCTTCAGCACCTGTTATTACACCACCTGTGTCGTAACTTAAACTTTCAAAACCTAATTCATCTTTATATTCATTAAAGAATTCATGCATGTTGGGTAGTAAGGTTTTGGCAATGATATAAGGTATATCACTATAAACATATTTATTCTTACCAATGTTAGGTTTTAAAATGTGACGATAGAATCTAGGTAATGTGATACCTTTTTCATCGATACGACCAGATGTAATTAATTCATATTTAAAACGTAAGATATCTAAAACAGTAATATGTAGTGTTTTATATGGTGATAAGTTTATTTCATCTATTATAGAATGAATATCAAACATACCATCTTGATGTAGTTTTAAAGCTTCTAAAGCAGTAAACATTTTTGTAATACTTGCTAAGTCGAAACGAGTATCTTTAGTTACTTGAGTTTTTGTTTCATCTCCAATGTCACCATTATATGTTGATAAATAAATGTTGTTTTTAACATCTTCTAAAGCTGTTGCAATACCAGGTGAAAGATGCGACATAGCAACAACTGTTTCATAATATCTTTTTTTAATAGCTTCATAAACTTCATCTGGAGTTTTTTCTAATAGTTCAATGGCAGTAAAACTAAGTTCATTACGAATACTATCATAAGTATTGTTAGCTTCATCACCAATAATTGCTTGATTAGAACGAAACTCATATAAAACATCTCTTAGTTCTCTTCTAATTATTTCTTCTTTTGTCATATTAATCAGTCCATTTTGATAATACATTCAATATCGCTATCTAGTTGTTTAGCGAATTTGTTTGCATCATTTTTTGTTCCAACTATTGAACCATAATGAATTGGGATTACAACAGTTGGTTTCATGTGATTAATAGCTTCTGCTGCTTCAGATGGATCCATTGTATAAGTTCCACCGATTGGAACAAAAGCAATATCACATTTTGTATCTAATAGTTCTGGTGTAGCATCTGTATCACCTGCTACTAAAACTTTTTTATCTTCAATATTTAATATGTAACCTACATAGTTATTACTACGAGGATGGAAATTTTTGTTTAGATTATAACTAGGTATTGTAGTAAAAGATAAACCATTAATAGTATATTCTTCATTAGGTACTACTCCTCTTACTTGTTTTTGATTAAGGTAAGGTAATACTTTTAAGAAAATAGAATCAGGTATTACTATAATAGTTTCTTCATTCATTACTTTCTTAATTGAATCTAATTCATAATGATCATAGTGATCATGAGTTATAAAAATATAATCAGCATCATGACTTTCTTCTGTTATTTTAAAAGGATCAAAATATATTATTTTATCACTTTCAATTCTGATACTACTTTGAGTATTAATAGTTATTTTATCTAACATAGACATTTTCCTTTCTAAATTATCTTGAATAATTGACCAGGTATTTTACTTTCTTTAAAATCCATTTTTTGATAGATATGTTTTGTTTCTTCGTTTATGTATTCAATTCTTATTGAATCAAATAAGACACCGAAATATCTTTCTAAATCAGTTTTTTGACTAATGATAAATCTAATTAGGTTAGAACCGAAATGAAATTCTGATCTTTGTAAACTAGGTTTAACAAAAACATGTTCTATAAAAATAGAATTACCCATGGTAGAAACGTATGCACCAGCTACTGGTGTATTGTTTACTAAGACAGCATATAATAGCATACGACCTTCTTTTAACATTATAGCATAGAAGGATTTTAGGGGATCTGGTGTCTTTGTATAATTATGAGCTTCATAACGTAAGTTTTCCATAAAACTAACAGTTTCATCTGTAGGTTTAAGCACATTAATACAGATATTTGCTTTCATAAAAAAATCCCCCTTTTTAACGAGGATTATTATAACATTTTTACTATAATATGTAAAAATTAGGTATCTATTATATTTCTTTAATTAGTGACTCATATAGAAGATCAACTATGTAATTACTTGGTTCTAATTCATACTTTTTGATTAACTCATTTATAATATCATCTTTATACTCTTCATTTAAGTATTTTAGAATGGATTCTTTCTTGTTAGGAATAGATGCTAAATAGTTATTAGTGTATTCATTATCAAGAATTAAAACAGGTAATTCTTCGGACCAAGAAATAAAATCATCTAAGATATCTTTAGTTGATTCTTTATAAGTAAAAGCATCTTTATCATAGTTAATTATTTCATTTAAATCTGGTACAGGATTTAGTTCTTCTTTTAAACGATAATCAAAGCGATCTAGTAATTTTATACCATCTAGTTTTAATGCAGATAGTTGTACTATTTCACCTGTTTCAGGTCTTAAACTTGTTGGAATTATTTCAATAATAATATATTTTTCTTTATTTAAGTCCATAATATCACCTATTCTTTTTTCTTGACTACTTCATAGTACTTAGTTTACAATTAACTTGAGCAGTTTAAAACGACGCTAGTTTTACTAGCCTGTCGACTGCTCACCTTTTTTTTGTATTAAAAGTCCCTATAAAGGGACTTATTTTTTTATGGTTGCCCAAGTTGGATTCGAACCAACGGAATGTCAGATCCAGAGTCTGATGCCTTACCGCTTGGCTATTGGGCAAGATGTGATATCATTATACCACTTTTCTTATTTTAGCGATGAAAAATCCTTCATATAGATTGTTTGGACAAACACACAAAGTACCTGGTATATTTGTCTTTAATAATGGTAAATCTTTGTAGTTAGATAAATCTAAAGGAATAATTTCAATCTTGTTTGCTTTGATAAATTTATTTAATAATTCTTCATTTTCTTGTTTTAAAATAGAACATGTTGAATAAATAACATAACCATCCTTTTTGATTAGTTTTAAAGCCTTTTCTAATAGTTCTTCTTGGGCTTTATTGATTCTTGTTACTAATTCTTCTTGAAAAGATGCTAATGTTTCTTTAGTAAGAGTTCCTGAACCACTACATGGAGCATCTAAAATGATTTTGTCAAAGGAAAAGAAATCATCTAAAAAGCGAGCATCTTTTTGAATAACAGTTGCTTTTTTTACTCCTTGTTTCTCTAGATTATATTTTAATCTTTCAAATCTTTGTTTATTCTTTTCAGTAGCAGTTATCATAACAGTATTATTTGTTAAAGCTGCTATTTCAGTAGTCTTGCCTCCAGGTGCTGCTGTCATATCAAGGATTTGATCATTTTCTTTTGGTTCTAGAAACAATGGTGGCAATTGAGAAGATAGACTCTGAAGATAGATATGACCTTTTTGATAAATATCTAACTCTCTTATTTGTTCTTCATTTATATCACTTAGTATTAAAGCATTTTCATACCAAGATACTTCTTGATAGTTTATATGATGTTCTTTTAAAATATTAAGGATATTTTCTTTATTAGATTTAAGATTATTAATTCTAATTGTAACTGGACGATTAGAATTATAACCAGCTAAAATACTTGAATATTCCTCTTCACTATAATCCTTTAATAAAGATTCTTTTAAAAATTCTGGAATCATAATAATTCCTCCCTTTTTTATTATAATTGATTATTTAAAAAACAAGAAATAAATTCTTGTTTTATGTTTTATTATATTTTCTTAAAATACCACGATAGATTAGTTCAGTGTCTTTAATCTTTGTAAAGTCTTTTGGTTTTGGTACTTTAGGTAGATTGTTTTCAACCTCTGCCTTATCTAAAACATCTTGAACGAACTCTGTACAATACTTATGACGACGACGTTTTAATCGCTTACCAAAGATAGCAGTTATTAAACCTAATAGATTGTAACTATATTTATGTTTATTAACTTTATAATCATCTATTACTTCAACTATTTTTTTATAGCATCTATTTGATACTTTTAATGAGTAAATAGCTGTCTTTGTATTTTTAAATCTTTTGAAAGTACCAAACTCTGTACTTTCTCTTGTAAAACCACCGATAAATGGATTGTAGGCATTTAAACGTCCAAAACTATACATTTGTTTCAAATCCTTATCAAGTGAAATTGAGCAGTGGCAATATTCAGCTCTAGTAAATCGTTTTATTATGTTAGAAAGAATAGTGCCAGAATATGTTAAAACAATATATACTTTTTTCATTTTTTCACCACACTCATCATATTTTAATTATAGTAAAAAAAACAAATCATTTCAATGATTTGTTTTATTGTACTTCGTCATATTTTGATAACTCGACGACAACTTCTTTTTCTTGGTAACCTGTTTCATCACCGTATTTAACTGTAAGTTTAACAGTTTCACCAGGTTTCTTATTAGCTAAGATATTAGTTATTGTTTCAAATTCTTCAACATCTTTACCATTTATCTTTGTAATAATATTACCTACTCTTAAGCCAGCTGTTGCTGCTTTACTGTTTTTAGCTATCTCTTGAATGTAAACTCCTTTTGGCATGCCTGTTTTTTCAACCATGTCATCAGTTATCATATAACCAGTGATACCAAGGTATCCTCTTTCTTTATCTATTACTTCTTCTTCATCTGATTTACCTTCCATTAGAAGATTTACAGTATCTATAACATCTGATATTGGAATAGCAAAACCCATTCCTTCGATAGATGCTTCTGATAAGATACTTGAAGAGTATTTAGCTGAGTTAATACCAATTACTTCACCTTTACTATTTAATAGTGCTCCACCAGAGTTACCACCATTAATAGCAGCATCTGTTTGAATCATTTTACGAGTTGTTTTTTCAATTGTTACAGGTCTATTTGTAGCACTTACAACACCAGTAGTAACTGATTGACCATAACCTAAAGCATTACCAATAGCAATAACTCCTTCACCTACTCTGACTTTAGAACTATCACCAATTGTTGCTACTCTAATTTTTTCTAATGTTTCTGTATCAACATCTTTTTTCTTAACAGCAATTACAGCAATATCTTTTGTAGAAGATGTTCCTTTAATTGTTGCATCATAAGACATTTCATTAATAAATTGAACACTTAGTTCTTTAGCACCATCAACTACGTGATGATTAGTTAAAATAAGTATTTCATCATCAGTTTGACTAATAATAATTCCTGAACCAGCTCCTGTTTGGATAGATGATCCACCGTAATAATATGGTCCGTATCTACCTGATGATACTAGTGTTTTACTTGTAATAGCAACAATACTAGGCATTGCATTATCTACAACACCTGATACATCAGTAATAAAGATTCCGCCATCTACATTCTTATTTGGTTCAACTGTTTCTGTATATTTTAGATTTGCTGCAGCACGAGTATCTTTGCGATATTGTTTATATAAATAATAACCGCCATATACACAGAATATTGCTAATGCAAGAATTATTATTGTTAAGAATAATAGCAATACTGTATTTGATTTCTTTTCAATGATGATTTCTTTTTTAGGTTCTTCTTTAACCACTGGTTGTTCAACAACAACCTTTTCTTTTTTTGTTTCAGCACGAGGAGGTCTTTTCTTCTCCTTTACTTCTACATCTTTTAATTCTATTTCTTTAACTTTTTTAGTTTGTTTTTTTTCTTCTGCCATATTATCTAGCTCCTTCTTCTATATTATTTAATTCTTTTATTAAATTAACATTAAATTATTTATATTATAACACTTCTTGGTTGGTTAGAAGATATAAAAACCGTAAATTCCTCCACATATTGCACCAATTAAATGAGATATGTGAGAGATGTTGTCTTTGCGACCAAATAAACCAGCTTTTAATTCTGTCATGATGTAACAGAAAAAGATTAATACTAGTGTTACAGGTATCTTACCTGCTTTCATATTAACAAATGAACTTAAAATTATTAACATAAAAGCAATACCACTAGAACCTAAAATACGTTTATTTTTAGAAAAGATCATATTGACTAAACCGGTAATAATTGCTGTAACAGCAATCATTTTAATTAGATTTATACTACCATACTTTTCTTCAATCATTGGGCCAATAAGTAAGATATACATGAAGTTACTCATAAAGTGTTCCCAGTTTTCATGACCAAAGATATGAGTTACTAATCTAATATATGTTAAGGGGTTAAGTAAGTGATCTCTTTCTGATGAAAAAATACGACGATTAGATTTTCCATGCGTTATATTATTTAAAATATAAACAGCTAAACAGATGAAAAAGAATGATAAAATAACTACTGAATTATAACTAAAATAATTTAGTATTTTTTGAACATCTATTACCATATTATCACCTATGATAATTATACCATTAAAAAAAGTAATTGGTTAATTACTTTTCTTTTTCACATAAGTCTTCTAATTCTAGAGGTATTCTATAACATACTATTTCATTATTCTCTTTAGTTGCATTAACTTCAATATACAAATTTGATTTACTTAAATCAGGACAGGTAGTTTTATAGTTACCTACATTGAATTTTAAATTAGATAAGTGATTATCTAAAGTAGTATCTTTATCTACTTTATCACTATCTTGAATTTTAGTATTTTTATCATTATAGCTTTCATATAATGTTGATTTTATTTCTTTATAAACTGTTTTATCTTCATTTTCATATTCTAAAACAGTAATGGAAATATACATATTCTTTTTAGCATCAAGGGCGACATTACCTGTTACTTTAATATTGGAATCACAAGTAGTTACTTTTTTGAATTGTATTTGATGATTGTGATTAATAACTAGAACTGCTGCTATTACTAAAACAATTGTAATAAGTAAACCAATGGCAACATTTCTTTTTTTGATTCTTTGTTTTTCTTGAAGTATTTTATTACCATTTAAAATATCATCAATATTGATATTAAACATATCACTTATTTGTTTTAGGATAGCAATATCAGGAATGTTTTTGCCATTCTCCCATTTACTAACTGCTTGGAATGTTACACCAAGCTTATCTGCTAATTCTTTTTGAGTAAGATTATTATCTTTTCTAATCTCTTTGATTAAATTACCAATCTTTTCTTGATCCATAATAATCCCTCCTTTAAATATTATATCATTGTTTATTATTAAATTTTTCTAAAAATGAATGTTTTTCATCCTCATCATGATATCCAAGTATACAGTTCATATTAACATTTTCTAAAGCTTTAAAAATGTTATGATCTACTTCACTATTCTTCTTCTTTAACTCTTTTATTAACTCTTTGATTTCTTTTCTTTTACTTACTGTATCATCAACTGATACTCTTTCCGTAAATGAACAAGCACAATTTAAGAAAGTTAAATTATTATATTTACTCCAAGAGATGATATCTTCTTCTTTAACTAAATATAATGGACGAATTAAATCAATACCTGCAAAGTTATCAGAATGCAATTTAGGCATCATAGTTTTAATTTCGGAACCATAGAACATAGATAATAAAGTAGTTTCTATAACGTCATTAAAGTGATGTCCTAAAGCTATTTTATTACAACCAAGTTCTTGAGCTTTATTGTATAAATGTCCTCTACGCATTCTTGCACACATATAGCAAGGATTTTCATAGTTAAGTTTATTAGCTACAGCAAAGATATCTGTATCAAAGATTTCAATTGGAATGTTCATCTCTTCAGCATTCTTTTTTATTTGCATTAAATTCTTTTCTAAATAACCAGGATTCATGACAACATATTTAGCTTCAAAGTGAAACATACCATGACGAATTAATTCTTGGATACATTTAGCTAGTAGAAAGGAATCTTTACCACCACTAATGCAAACCATAATACGATCATTTTCTTGAATTAATTCATAATTCTTAATGGCTTTAATAAACTTAGACCAGATTTCTTTACGGTATCTTTTGATAACACTTTTTTCTATTTCACGATATCTTTCCATGTTAACACCTATACTACTTTGAAATCTGTTTCCTTTAAAGCATTAGCTATTTCTTCTTTAGTTATATCTTTATCTGAAGTGATAACTGCTTCTTTTTTATTTAAATTAACCTTTACTTTTTTTACTTCTGGTATAGTACTGATGCAACTTTCTACTTTTTTAGCACAGTGTTCACAATGCATACCATCAATATTGAAAGTTTGTTTATTCTTTTTAAATAGCATATTTATTTCCTTTCTAATTTTATTCTTTTTAATCTTAAGGCATTTAAGATGACAGTTAAACTACTTAACATCATCGCAATAGATGCTAACATAGGATTTAGTTTAATAACTTTTATGATACCTAATGCTATTAAAACCATTACTAAATTATAAATGAATGCCCAAAATAAATTTTCTTTAATATTATATATAGTTTTATGAGCAATTGTAAATAAATCATTTATTTTATTTAGATTGTCATTTAGAAGTATGATATCAGCTGAATCGATAGCTATATCAGTACCATTGCCAATAGATACACCTATGTCTGCTGTGGAAATAGCTGGGGCATCATTTATACCATCACCTACCATCATTACTTTATGATTCTTTTTAAGTTCAAGTAAATGGTTATTTTTTTCTTCTGGTAAGACATTAGCTATTACTTCTTCAATACCTAGTTTTTTAGCAATGTATTTAGCAGTTATTTCATTATCACCTGATAACATATAAACTTTGATATTTCTACTCTTTAGAGCTTCTATTGTTTCTTTAGCTTCTTTTCTTATTAAATCACTAACACCAATAAGAGCAATTACTTTATTATCTTCTATACAATAGATAATACTATTACCTTTATTAGCTAGAGTTTTTTCATCTTTTTGATATTTATTTTCTATTTTTAATTTATTAAATAGTTTATTATTACCTACGTATAATTCTTTATTATTTACAATACCTTTTAGGCCAACACCTGGTAGATTAGCAAATTTATTTACTTCAAATAAATCTTTATAGTTTGTGAAAGCTTCTTTGATTGGATGAGTAGATTTTTGTTCTAAACTTGCTACTTTTTTTAAGATGCTATTATCTGTTTCACTAGAATAATTAAAGATTTCAGAGATACCTAATTTACCATAAGTTAAAGTTCCTGTTTTATCAAAGACAACAGTATCTATATTATTAATATTTTCTAAAGTAGAACTAGCTTTTATTAAGATACCATTTTTAGTAGCTACACCAGTTGCAACAACAATAGCTAGTGGTGTTGCAAGTCCTAAGGCACAAGGACAAGCAACTACTAAAACAGTTACGAATGTATTAAATGCTGTATTAAAATCATGTGTTAATAGATTTACGATAAATGCAAGGATTGCTATAGCAATGATAGTTGGTACAAAGTAACCACAGATAGTATCTGCTATTCTAGCTATTTTAGGTTTAGTATTACTAGCTTCGATAACCATTTTGACTATACCAGAAATAGTGGAATCACGACCTATTTTTTCTGGCTTATATTCAATATAACCATCATAGTTAATTGATCCTGCTATAACTTTACTTCCCTCACCTTTCTTGACTGGTTTTGATTCACCAGTAATAAATGTTTCATCAGTATGAGTTTCACCTTTGGTAATAATTCCATCAACAGCTATTTTCATACCTGGTTTACAAATTAAAGTCATTTTTTTAGTTACTTCATCAATAGTTATTTCTTTTTCTTTATCATTTATTAAAGCAAGGGCTTTTTCTGGAGTTATGGTTACTAATTTTTTAATAGCTTCCTTAGTACTTGCTGTACTTTTAGATTCAATATAACGACCTAGTTTTAAGAAAGTAATAATACCTGCAGCCGATTCAAAATAAAGATTATCGTACTTCTTTAGAATTACAGAAACTAAACTATATAAGAATGATGCAAGAATACCTATTGATACTAAAGTATCCATGTTAGGTGTTTTATGAATTAAGTTTTTATAACCATTTTTTAAAATATCAAAACCATAGATTAAGAATGGTATTGTAAGTATTAATAGTATTAGAGAATGAATTAAATGACTCATTTCAATCATTGGTAAATGAAGATGTTTAGCCATACCGACATACATTAAAACAAGTAATAGAATTATAAAGATAATTAATAATTTAAGATTTTTACTATTTTCTTTAGTTTCAGCGAATTCATCATATTCCCCTGTTGAATGAAAACCAGCTTCTGAAACATATCTATTTAGATCATCAATAGTTATTTCTTCATCATAAGAAATATTCGCTGTTCCCATGACTAAATTTACAGTAGCATCTAGAACATGTTCTTGTTTATTTAAATACTTTTCTAGACCACTAGAACAAGCTGAACAAGTCATTCCTTCAATACCTAAGATTATCTTTTTCATAGGTTTCACCTTCTCTATTAATTATAACATGTAAAAAAATCTCTTTCGAGATTTTTATAAATACCAAAGTTTTTCACCATTCTTGCGAACTTCTTTGATGATTCCTCCACCAAGACATTCTTCACCGTTATATAAAACACAAGCTTGGCCTGGTGTTACTCTTTTAACACCTTGTGGATATTTAACTAATATTTCATTATTGTCTAACCATTCTAGTTCAACTGGAACATCTTTTTGACGATATCTAAACTTAGCTGTACAGTTAGTAATCTTTTCGTCACCTAAATAGTTAACTTCATCAATAACGCATGAATCAGATACTAAATAATCATTATCTTCACCAATACAGATGTATAGAATGTTTTTAGTTAAATCTTTTCCTACAACAAACATTCTTTCTTTTGTACCACCAATATCTAATCCTCTTCTTTGACCAATTGTATAGTACATAAGTCCAATATGTTCACCAACTTTTTCGTTAGTATCGATATTAATTACATCACCAGGTTTATTTGGTAAATAATTCTTTAAGAAATTATTAAAATTTCTTTCACCAATAAAACAGATTCCTGTTGAGTCTTTCTTTTCAGCAGTTACTAAATCCCATTCTTCAGCTATCTTACGAACATCTGGTTTTACCATATCACCAATTGGGAACAATACATTTTTTAATTGTTCTTTTGATACTTGTGATAAAAAGTATGTTTGATCTTTGTTATCATCAACAGCTCTTAATAATTTGCCATCTTTAATACGAGCATAATGACCAGTTGCAATATAATCAGCCCCAAGTTTTTCTGCTTCTTTAGCAAACATATCAAATTTAATATATTTATTACACATAATGTCTGGATTAGGTGTACGTCCTTTTTTTAATTCATCTAAAAAGTAAGTAAAGACATAGTCCCAATACTCTTTAACAAAATCTTTTCTATGTAAAGGAATACCTAATTTATCACAAACTTTTTTAGCATCATTATAATCTACTTCTTGTGGACATATTCCTTCAGTAGTAGTTGGTGCTCCATCTAATTCACCATCAGCAAATGAATCCCAGTTACGCATGAATAAACCTATTACTTCATAACCTTGTTCTTTTAATTTAATGGCAGCAACTGATGAATCTACACCACCACTCATACCTATTACAACTTTTGTCATTTTACCCCTCCTTTTTTATATTTTTATTATATATCTTTATGTTTTTTTAGTAAATTACTTAATTAAAGAATGCATTTCATCTGCTATTTCTTTTTTTAGTCCTTCCGTTGCTTCATGTATTTCATAAGGTACACAGTATTCATTTAGTTCTTTCATTTTTCTTTTCATTTTGTATTTTATTTCTTCTTCCCATTCGAATGGATTAACAAAACTACTATGAGATAATTGTTCAAATGTAGCTATTCTATCTCTTATATGAGGAAGACTTGATTCACCCATTATTAATTCAAAATATGGTTTATATCTTAAAGTATAATGAGTTTGAGTAGATATCTCAGCTAAAGTAAAAGCATCTTTAAATTCAAATAAACGGAAGCCATTATAAATATCTAAACCATAAACTTGGTTTTCGTAAGTTACTAATGTAACAACATGGTTTGCTTCTGCATCTTTTGCTTGTGATAAAAAGCTGATACCTTCATAACAATAATATAGAAATAATGGTAAATCTAAAACTCTAAAGATATCTTGTTGCATTTTAGTATAATTACGACAGCAACCACGTCCAACAATAATACTAGTCCCAAGAGAACTTGTTATTTCTTTACTAAGATCAAGAGGTTTGTTTTTAAATGTCAAATTATCCGATAAAAAGGCATTATCAATTAGGACTTTAATAAACATAGAATATTCTAAAGAGTTTTTAAATCCCAATGTTTTTATTATTGTAGCAACTGTAGTTATAAATTCTTGATAATTATTTAAGACATTAGCAAATCTTTCTTTTTCTAAAGCAAATTTTTCTCGACGTTTTTGATAATCTTCAGCAAATGTTCTTAGATTTTCTTTATCGCCATTTAAATAATTATCTTCGTTATAGATACTATCTGACATAATAATCCCCCTTTTCGAAGGGTTATTATAACACAGTTTTTAATAAATAAAAAAAAGACCTATGGTCTTTTATCCACAATATTCCATTACTTTTTTGTAGATTGGTGAATCATACAAATAAAGTTTATTGTTTTTGCCAACATATACTACTTTATCAGTATCATTATCAAAAGCAATGATAGCACCTTTATAATCTAGGCGATATGTGCCATTAATAGAAGCATTGGTAATAACACTACTATCTCCTAAAGCACTTATTCTATTAAACTCAGCTATTAGTAAGGCTTTATTAGATGGATCTATTTCACATTCAGCATAGGAATGACCTGATTCAACATTGCTATTATCATGAGATTTATAAACTTTAATATCATATTCTGTTTCTTCCATACCATTAGATGGTTTAACTTTTTCAGTATATAAAATAGCAACTAAGGTAACAAATACTACAACTATAATTGATATTATAAATAATGTTTTATTACTTTCCATATTATCACCCTCGTTAATTATTATAGCATAAAAAAAAGCAGTTAGACTGCTTATTTATTATAAATTGGTTTACCTGTTTTTTCGTTAAAACCAATAACGTTTTCATAATCTTTAGAATTTTGTGGTAATTTACGTTTTTTCAATCTTTTCTTAAGAACGTTATTTATAAAGCCATAGATGATTGAGAAGATTGGAACACCAATTATCATACCAACAAAACCAAATAGACCTTCAAACACTAGTAATGAGAACAATACCCAGAAACTGCTTAAACCAGTTTTACTACCAAGGATTTTTGGTCCAAGGATGTTGCCATCAAATTGTTGTAGAACAAAGATGAAAATTAAGAATGGAATACAACTTACTGGATCTACTAAAAGTATTAAAGCAGCTGATGGAATAGCTCCGATGAACGGTCCAAAGTATGGAATGATATTTGTAACACCAACGATTACAGCAACGATTAGTGGATATGGCATTTGGAAGATAAACATGAAAACGAAACATATAATTCCAACAATTGCTGAATCAATTAATTTAGCTGAGAAGAAATCAGCAAATACTTTATCAGTGTAACGAACATTTTCAATTACTAAATTAGCATGTTCTTTACTTAGTATTGAATATAATATTTTTTTAGCTTGCGCTTTAAATTTCTCTTTATCAAATAAGATATAAATAGAAATAATATAACCTATTACTAAATTATAAATAAATTTTATAGTGTTAAAGATTCCATCTCTTACAACTACAACTAAGTTTTCAATACTATCAGCAGTTAACCATTTTTCAATGTTTTTAGATAAACTGTTATAAGCTGCTGTAATAGCTTCTTTAATGTTTTCACTTTCAACAAATGATGTAACAAATTGTTTACTATCACTTAAATAAACATTAATGTTACTAATTAAAGTATCTATACTTCTCACTATACCTGGTAATAATAAACTAAATGATGCGATTATTATGCCAAAGAAGATAATTGTTGCAGTTGCTAAAGAAAGAATTCTAATTGTTTTAGCTTTTTTCTCTTTAGTTTTAGGGAATAGTTTGGAAAAGATTTTATTATCAAAGAAGTTAACAGCTGGATTTAATAAATATGCTATTACTAAACCAAAGATAAATGGCATTAAAATATTAATTAATTTTTTTAAGATTAAAAGTAAGAAACGCCATTTAGAAATTAAGAAATATAGTAATAACATAGCTGCTAAGACACAGAAAGCTGTTGTTCCCCAAGCTATGTATTTATTTTTAAACTTTTCTTTCATAAAACCCCACTCCTTGATGAGTATGTATTATAACATCATTAAATAATAAAGTCACATTTAACTCATTGTAATTGAGATAGGACAATGGTCACTACCATAAACATCTGTATAAATATGAGTGTTAGTTACTCTATCAATGATACTTTTTGATACTACAAAGTAATCAATTCGCCAGCCAGCATTGGTTGCACGTGCATTTCGAAAATAACTCCACCAAGTATATTCTATTTTATCAGGATTATAATAACGATATGTATCAATAAATCCTGAGTTTAATAGTTCAGTAAATTTAGCACGTTCTTCATTTGTAAAACCAGCATGTCCCATATTAGGTTTAGGATTTTTTAAATCTATCTCCTCATGAGCAACATTTAAATCGCCACACATAACTACTGGTTTCTTTTGTTCTAGTTTTTTTAAATACTTTCTTAAGTCATCTTCCCAAGTCATACGATAATCTAATCTTGATAAATCATCTTTAGAGTTAGGAACATATTGGTTTACTAGATAGAAATCTTCAAACTCTAAAGTGATTACTCTTCCTTCGTGATCGTGTTCGGGAATTCCCAAACCATAAGTTACACTTAATGGTTCATAACATGTCCAAATAAGTGTTCCAGAATAACCTTTCTTTTCGGCTGGATTAATATATAAGTGATAACCGTCTGGTTCAAAGTCGATTTGTTCTTCTAAAGCTTTTACTTCTTGAAGACAATAAATGTCAGCATCAGCTGCATAGAAAAAGTCAGCAAAACCTTTTTTTAAACAAGCACGTAGACCTGCTACATTCCAAGAAACTATTTTCATGCATTACTCCTATTATATTTTTCAATTACGTCTAAATATATTTGATATGTTTCTTTAGATATTGTCTCCCATGATTTTGCTAAATCACGGTGAGCATTTTCACTAACTTCTTTATATAATTTATCATCGTTTAAAATTTCAATAATACGGTCAGTAAATTTTTCTAGATCGTTTGGTGCAGTAAAGCCATTAACATTATTAGTTACAGTATCTGATGTAACTGATCCTTCAATAAAGACGGCTGGTGTTTTTTGGCTGGCTGCTTCAATTTGAACTAAAGATGATGCATCAAATAATGATGGGAAGACGAATAATTTAGCACGATAATAAATTGTACTTAAGATATCACGATCAGTTATCTTACCTGTCATTATAACGTTATCTTCTAATTTATATTCTTTTATTTTTCTCTTTAATTTATCTTCATCTGGTCCCGTACCGACGTATAACATTTTATACTCAATACCTTTTTCTTTTAGTCTCTTCATTACATCTAAGATGAAGAAGATATTTTTAACTTCATTAATACGACCAACAAATAATAAAACTGTTTCATCTTCTTTTAAGTTAAACATTTTATTAATCTTTTTAACTTTCTCTTCGGGATGATCTATAAGTTTTAATTCAGTACCATTATATTCAACAATTGGTTTTCCTTTATAGCCAAAGTCTTCAAATACTTTAACCATGGCATTATTGATAGCTATGCAAGCGAAGCATTTATTGTAAACTTTAATTATTTCATGAATTAGGATTCTACTTAAATGATCACTCTTTAGATATTTTCTAAATTCAAAATCAAATCTAGTATGCATAGTAGCTATAGCTGGAATGCCAAGTTTCTTAGCAATACGAAGAGCTAACTTACCCATTGTAAATGGTGAATGGATATGAACTATATCAAATTTTTTAGCTAATAATTCTTTTTCTATTTTAAATGGTTTTAGTTTAGGAGCACCAACATGATATTCAGTTAGAGGTAGATGAAAACTATTTACACGATAAACTTCATATGGTTTTTCGTCATCACCTTCACTTGATTCTGTTTCTGGTACAACAACTGTTACATTAGCATATTTACACATATTTCTTGCTAAGGCATCAATTACTAGTACTACTCCATTTATATTTGGATAAAAATCATCCATAAATATTCCGATGTTTAATTTTTTCAATTTGAATCACCTATTCAAATTATATCACTTAATAAGGTAGAACAATAAAAAAAGGATAATTAATTATCCTTTTTAATGCAATTTTTAACGTTAGCAATAAAGTCATAGAAAGATATTCTTGGTATATCATCATAGACACCAGAATGACCATAGAATAAGTTTAACTTTTCTACTTTAGGTAAAAACTTTTCATATGATAAAGTTAAGTTAACGAATAAATATATTTCTCTATAAACCTTATCTATTACTGGATCATCCAAGTAAGCTAGTGAAATATAATAACTATAAACCAGTTTCATAAATAAGAATCTAGCAATACCTATTTTTTCAAATCCTCTTTTCTCAGATTCAATTGCAAACCAATTACAGTTTCTAGCTAGTTCGCTTAATGATTTAATTAAATATTCTGGATCATTATGGGTAACAGAAGCTTCATTGTAACGGTAGAAATATACTTCATTTTTAATATATGTTGTTTTAGGTTTAGCTAAAGCAAATAGATTAAAGAAGGCAGTATCTTCATGTTTACTTGAATTATTATAGCGAATATTATGTTTATTCATGAAACTACGTGAATAAAGTTTACCAGATACCATATTAATATTATTATCACTATAATTTATCTCATCTTTCTTATCTTGTAAGATCATTCTTCCTATTACAAGATCAGATTCATCTTTCTCGATAGCATTTAACATATTACCAGCAGAATAGATACTTGGTAACATATCATCACTATCAACAAACATAATATATGGATTATGTGACATTTCAATACCAATATTTCTTGAAGTACCAGTACCTTTATTAACTTCATTACGTATTAAATGAATTCTTATTTTATTTTCAAATAAAGGTATTAAGTAATCAAATGGTTTTTCACTACAATCATCAATTATATAGACATCTATTAAAGGAGAAATATTTTGCATACAAATACTTAATAATGTTTGTTTAATTGTTTTGTGAGAATTGTATGCTGGAATAATAATATCTATCATACTAACTCTCCTTTACTAGTTTGGCAAAATCCATTGGATCGATTGGCGGATTTTCCATTCTATCTTTATCCAAAACATCATATGATGAAAGGAATTGATTTCTTATTAATTCTTTTTGTTTTTTCTCATCTTTGACTGGGTATTCTACTACTACATCTAGTATACCTTTAGTAGCTTGAGCTAATTCTATTTTCTCATAGCAAATATAATAATAGTACATTGCATAGAAGACAGATATTGCTAAGGCAGCGATATTGTCATATGGGACTTTTTCTTTAATACCATTTTTTAATACAAGTTCCATATTTTCAACATAACCAAAAATACCATCATAGTCATAAGAACCATCATTACGGCGAGTTATTGAACTAGGATTATATAACCAGTTATAAACATCTTTTTCTAAATAAACCATTTTAGGATTTCTTAAAAGAATAGAAAAATTAAAGTAATTATCTTCATTAGCTCTTGAATCATTAAAATGAATATTATTCTTTTTTAGAAATGAACGACGATACATTTTACCATGTAACCATGTGTGATCATTTTTGTGAATTTTGTATTCGCCTCTTTTTGACTGTTCATTGAAATTACCGATTACAACATCAGCTTTACTAATTTTCATTTTTTCATACAAACTCTCAATTGAGAATGGATCAGCAAAAACATCATCGCTATCAATAAAGATAACATATGTACCTTTAGAATTTTTTAAACCTTCTTCACGAGCTAGACCAGGTCCCCCATTTTTCTTTAGTTTTAATTCTTTTATTTTCATAAACTTAGAAAAGAATTCAACATATTCGTGATAATCTTTTCCAGCATCATTACAAATGTAAACATTTAATTTGTCTACAATAGTTTGAATACTAATAGAATATAAAGTATTCTCTATTGTTGAATGTGCATTATAAGCAGGGATGATTACATCTATCATATTAGTTCTCCTTTAACGTTTAAATTTATGTTTAATATTATAACATAGAAAAAAAGAACAAGTATTATTTACTTGCTTTTTTTAATTTTACTGCTGTTCCGTAAACGATTATTTCAGCAGCACCTTGCATTACAGCTGAAGAACCGTATTTAACACCAACAATAGCATCTGCTTCTAGTGCTTCTGCTTCATCAACCATTCTTTTAGTTGCAATTTGGCGTGCTTCACGAATCATTTCTGTGTAACCTTTGATTTCACCACCAACGATTGTTTTCATACCAGCCATAAAGTCACGACCCAAATTTTTTGATTGAACAATTTCACCTTTTACAATTCCTAATGATTCTGTTATTGTTTCACCAACAATGTTTTCTGTACTAAATAATTTCATTTTTATTCCTCCTAATACTTACTAGCTTCATCTTCTTCGCCAGATTTTATTTCTTTAATACGTGATATAAGACTTACGATTAAACATATAATTGGTATTAATAAATATAATACAATTATTATAAAAAATAATATAGGCATATGTTTAAAATCTATAAAGCCATTATATCCAACTACTATAAGCATACATATAAGAATAAATTCAATAATAGCAAAGGGAATGATAGCACCTATTATTTTTTTAGCATTTTTCTTCATATTGACCCCTACTCGTTAAAATATGCGTCTACATAATAGATTTGTTTACCATCTTTTTGACATTTGATTTCCCAATCTGTCATTATATTTGGAATATGTCTTTCATCATTATGTAGATCAACACTAACCTTTCTAAAAATATACCAATAATCAGATAAGGTTTCTAAAGAATAAGAAAATAATACTTTGTTATCTGTTTTTAAAATAATATGTTTATTTCTTTTAAAGATACGATCATACATTTTTAAATAATTGATATGAGTAAATCTTTTCTTTTCATCGATTGGTTTTGGCCAAGGTTCAGAGAAAGTAAGATAAATAGTATCTATTTCTTTACCAAAGAAATCAATTATTCTATTCGCATCAGCACATATTAATTTAAGATTTGGGATATTTTGATTACCTATTTTATTAACAGCTGTTGCAGTTTGAGATTCATTTAATTCTAAACCTATAAAATTAATTTTAGGATTTTGTTTAGCCATGTTAATGATAAATTCACCACGACCCATACCTAATTCTAAATTGATAGGATTATTATTTTTAAATACTTCATGCCATTTGTTCTTATATTGAGTTGGATTATCAATAACATAAGAACTTCTTAATAATATTTTATCGGCATCTTTTACTACGTTATATTCCATACTTTGTCACCTACTGATATTATAGCATAGGAAATTATTGAATGGAAAAATAATACTTTATAAAGAAAGAAAATGAGAAACATATTGTTTCTCATTTTAGATTACAACCAGGATCTTTTTTCTTATAGCTACCAGTTAGAGCATAAGCTAAACACCTTAAACCACCTTGGCAATGTTTTGAATCATCACATTCTTCACATTCCTTAGGAATAAAAGGTTTTTGAAGATCTTTTAGTATTTTATTATTTTTATATAAATCTAACATATTATCTTTTAGGAGATTACCTACTACAATAGGCATTCTACGGCATGGTACTAAGTCACCATTTTCCATAATAGTTAATAATTCTTTACCGGCAGTGCAATGATAAGCATAATCTTGAGTTTTAGTAAACTGTAAGGCACGATACATTGCAACATTGGTTTTACTATGTTTTTTTAATAAACGATTATGTTCTTTAGACATAATATTTAAATACTCTTCAGTTTCTTCAGCATTCATTAAAAAGTCTTTATCATACTCTGAACCAAAAGGAATAAAACGATCTGACCAGATATTATTTACTCCTAGGGATTCACCATAACGAACTACTTTTGGAAACTCTTTATAATTCAGTTTAGTAGCTGTAAATGATATTGAGGTATATATATTGTTTTCTCTTAAAAGTTTGATTGCTTCACCAACTTTTTTATAGACGCCTTCACCTCTTACATAATCATTTGTTTTTTTGTTACCTTCTAGACTTACTTGAACATATTCAGGATTATAAGAACTTATCTTTTTAGCTAGTTCTTTATTTAATAGTGTTCCATTAGTAAGAATAGAAAATGAATATAAATCACTATCTTTTTTAAACTCTTCTAGTAATTTAAACAGATAAGGAGAACATAATGGTTCTCCTCCTGTTAAATTTATGTGTCCTTTTAACTTCAATTTTTTTAATAGTTCACGATATTGATTTAAAAAACTTAATAGTTTTTCTAAATCTAATTGAACTGGTTTGTGGTTTTCTTGATAGCAATGCTTACATTTAAGATTGCAAGCTTCACTCAAGTGCCATTGGAGATAGAAGGTTTTTACCATGAACCTCCGCCACCACAAGAAGAACAACCACCACCACATGATGAGCAACCGCCACCACATGATGAACAACCACCTGAAGAAGAGCCACCAGAAGACGGATATGAAACATCATTTTGGAATGAATCATATGAATCGATATTTCGATAATCAAAATTACCAGCATTTTCTGGATAAGTTACTTTTATATCAGCAAATTTCTTAATCCATTTTTTAGATACATGTAATGTATAAGCAAATGGTAGAATAGCAAAGAAATAATTTGGATTCTTTTCTACTTGAGCTTCTAGTTCAGCTTTTTCAGCTGTTAAAAGATAGTTTTTAAATCCTTTGACACGAGCACTTATTAATTCACCATATTTTGTACGACGAGTCATTAAGAAACCTAAGATACCTGTTATAGGTAAGGTAGCTAATGACAACCAATATAAGTATTGATATTTTGGTGATAAGTCTTCAGCACCAAAGAATGCTACTAACCATAAAACACCTAAGATTACTAATGCTATATAAATGAAGATACGCAAGTTTTTACCAGCAGGTTCTTCTAACTTTTTATTAAAGTCTTTTTCTAAGTAATCGGCTACTTCTGTATATACTTTATAGAAACTCTTATTACTTGAAATATCTGTTGTTTCAGCGCCTTTTGAGAATAATCTTTTGAATAGATAATTCTCTGATTTAGATAATGGTGGTAAATCACTAGCTAATTTAACTTGAATATCACCAGATTTTGCTTTAATTAATTCATCATATGTTACTTTAACAATACCTTTATCAATTAATGAAGCACATTCTTCTTCAAAACGATCACACTCTTCACCATATAATGAAACATTCTTTTCTTTAGTTTCAAACCAACTCTTGATTGCTTTCATTTCATCTGGTGTTGTATTGATAGTTACTCTCTTCATTAAATCAACTTTCATTTTTCTTTCGTAACCATCACGATATATTAAATTCTTAATTTCTACTTTATTTTTATCTTTATTATCAATACCAATGTATCCTTTAGAAGCTAGAGAGATCAATAAAGCTGCTATTAGTTTACGACCACTTTGTCTTCCTTCGATATAACCTACTTCAGCTGGATCTAAATCATCAGGTGAATAGAATTCAACTGGTGCTGGTTCTTTAGGATAATCTTTACCATATCTTAACCATAAGATAATAGTTAAGAACATGAAACCAATGATAATTGAACATATAGTAAAGGCTATCTTACCATAGTTATTTGAACCACCTTCAAAGTATCCTTCTTCTAGAGGTATATCGATAGTTAAAGATTGTTTAAGTCCATAATCGGTACCGATAATAGTTATTTTTGTTCCATCATTTGTTATGTAATAATCTAAGCCAGAAGCTTTTTTATCACGATATTTATCTTTGAATAAATAGATTTTTTTAGTATCAATATCTTTTGGCATGTTGATAACAATTGTGAAATTATTTATTTTTGGATACCAGAAATCACCAAAGGCATGGAAGATAAATTCATCGAAGCCATTAAATGGATCTTCACCCATATCATATAAATACTCTATTACATATTCTTCTGTACCAGAAGCAAATGAATTTGGATCACCTATTTTAATTCTTGGTTTATTATTTACGACATCAGTAGTAAATGGTTTATTAGAACTTAGTTCACTTATTTCTGATTTACGTTTAATTTTATGACCATTTTTATCAGTGTATTCTAACCATTCAGGGATGAATTTAAAAATACCATGATGTCCACCTTCAGTCCAAGTTACTGTAATTGTTTCTGTTACATAAACTTTATTATCTTCTTCAACATCTAAATTGATATCATATTGATCAATTACGAAACCAGGATCTGATTGTTTGGGATTATTAGTTGTTGATGGATTTATAAATATTGATGATAAACCACCAAAGAAACCAAATGCCCAAAATGCTATAAATGCAAAGATAATTATTTTTGCTATTAAAGGTAAATGTTGCCCATTTCTATCTTTTATTTTGTCCATTTTTATTCTCCTACATTTCTACTTTAACGTTTTCTTTTTCTTCAGCTGTAGCTTCAAACATCTTTTTAGATTTGAAACCAAAGATTGCTGCAATTATATTACTAGGAATCATTTCTACACGATTGTTAAATTCTCTAACACTTGCGTTATAGTATTTTCTTGAATGAGCTATTTCATCTTCAACTGCTGTTAATTGTTTACTTAAATCTAAGAAATTTTCATTAGCTTTTAATTCTGGATAATCTTCTGCTAAAGCAAATAACTTATTTAAATTAGAAGTAATTTCTTCATTGCTACTTAATTTATCTGTCATAGATAATTTAGCATAGTTACTTCTTTCTTTGACTATTCCTTCTAGAGTTTCACTTTCATATTTAGCATATGCTTTCGTAGTATTAACTAGATTAGGAATTAAGTCCCATCTTTTCTTTAAGTAAACATCCATTGTTGAGAATGCTTCTTTTACTTTGTTATTAGCTCTTATTAATTTGTTTAAAGTAAATATGATATAAACAATTAAAAGACCTACGATTGCTCCTATAATATACTCTAACATTTTTCATCTCTCCTATCTTTTTTATTATAACTCTTTATTGTAAATCATTAAATATTATATGTTCGATATCAGTTAATTTTTTATTGTTAAAAGTTAGTTTAAATACCTCTGGAGCATTTAACTGACCATCTAATAAATATCTATTTTTATATTTTATTTTTAAATTCTTATCTAAATCTATATATTCTAATTTAGCAAATTGTAATAAATAGAAACAAATGGCATAACCATGAGAGAAAACAGCTACTCTCTTATCATGATCATTTTCTAATATTTCATCTATTACTTCATTCATTCTTTCGACTACTTCTTTTTGAGATTCACCATTTTCAGTTTTAAATTCAGGATCTTGATACTGTTTAATAAACCAGTCAGGATGCTTACCTTCGTTAGGTATTCCTACTCTCCTTTCATCTAATCTTTCATCAATAGTTACAGTTAAATCATTCTTCTCAATTAGGTATTTTGCTGTTTGTAAAGTTCTTACACATTTACTAGCATAAACTCTATCGATATCGGATAGTTCATCTTCGTAACTTAGAATCTCTGCTCTTTTTTCACCTAGAACACTTAAAATATCTTTTTCGTTACGTACTAGTGAATCATCGGAAGTTAAATACTTTTCTATATAATTATGTTCAAGTCTTGTTGAATGTCTTATTAAATAAACTGTTGTCATATAATCACCTATTTTTATTATAACATGAGTGTTATAATTATTTTATTATAAGGTGATAAAAATGGATAAAAATAATATATTTAAGATCTTAAAAAGTCTTGGCGATGATTGTCAATTAATTGCTGTTAGTAAAACAAAACCAGTAGAAATGATACAAGAAGTTTACGACATGGGAATTAGAGATTTTGGTGAAAACAAAGTTCAAGAATTAGTTAGTAAAAAAGAATTGTTACCTGATGATATAAGATGGCACATGATTGGTCATTTACAAACTAATAAAGTAAAAGATATTATTGATAAAGCTTATTTAATTCATTCCGTTGATAGTATAAAATTACTAAATGAAATAAATAAACAAGCTATAAAAAAAGATATTGTTGTTAATATCTTGTTAGAAATAAACATAGCTAATGAAGAAAGTAAGTATGGTTTTAAGGTAGAAGAAATAGATGATGTAATAAAGAATATTAAAGAATATAAAAATGTTAATTTAAAAGGTTTAATGTGTGTAGCTCCGAATACGGATAATCCAGAAGATAATAGAAAGTATTTTAAAATTATGAAAGAATTAAAAGACAAATATAATTTAGAAATATTATCAATGGGAATGAGTAATGATTATTTAGTAGCAGTATCAGAAGGTGCTACTTATGTAAGAATTGGAACAAAGATATTTGGTGAACGTGATTACAATAAAAAATAGGAATGAATAATTCCTATTTTACTTTTAATATAAACTATATACAAATACCTTTTATTTATCATATACAAAAGTAATTTCGGCATCATATAGTTGTTGATAGTTTAGTCTTTTTTCTTTACTTTCAACTTTTTCAATTGTTTGAATTTCAATCATATTCCATATTGCTACCCACCAAGCTACACAAATAACATTTGATAAGATATGACTCATCATTTTATCTAGAATTATATTTATTACTAATAAGACAAGACCGATGATAGTTAAAGTAATAGATTTTTTATTTTGAATACTCATATCATATTCTATTTCATCTATTTCCATACCATAGTTATTTCTAATAGCTTTTTTCATTCTTTCTTTAGTAGCTTTTGTTATTTTAGGACAATGAATTTCGATTACGATATCGATATTAATTGGTACCATATAAGCTATTTCTTCGATGTAATCACAGACAGAATTAGATAGTTCCATTTTTTTATAATCATGTTTCATATATAGTTCTTCTTCTGTATCTAGATCTAAAGGAATAACAGCCTTACCATCTTTTATATAGTATTTTTCAACATAACGATCTTCATCGAATATGATTTTTCTGTTTCTTCTTCGGGCATATTTTTTAGTTTGCATAAAATCTCCTTCACGCTAAGGATTATAGCATAATTTAATTATTTTGTATAAATTTTCTAACGATGTCTTATTACTTCAAATCTTTGAAGTTTTATTGGTTCATCTATTTTTATATTCCCTTTTTGTCTTGCGATATCTACTTGAGTATCTACATCATCGATACCATCTAAATCTGGTAGTAATAAACCCCTTTTAAAGCCACTAGAGACGATAACACCATATCTTTTGACATCTAGTTCATCTTTAGAAGAAATGTCTTCTGGAGGGCTTAAAACATCAACATTTATATCTAAGTATGGTAATTCTTCTTCCTTAATTGGAGAGAATCTTGGATCTTGAGTAGAAGCACTAATAGCATTGTTAATTATTTCAGCTGCTATACAACTTTGAACTGGTAAGAATGTTCCAATACAACCACGTAATTTATCAAATTTATGAATTGAAACAAAGACACCAGCTTCTTTTTCTAACATTTCTTTTGGTAAGTTATCAGGTATTGATATTCTTTTACCTGTTTTAATATATTCATCTATTGTTTTAATAGCTAACTTAACATATTCATCATGTTCTTCTAAAGCTTTTTTATTATTTAATTCTTCTAAGTATTCTTTTAGGAAATGTCTTTTTTCATCTTTACCATTTGGAATAAAATAGCACAATCCATAACCGACACCTGTTACATCTTCATGTGATAAAGTTGTTGTATCAACACTTATTCCATCTAAAGCACCAGCCATCATTGTAAATGATGGATGACCACACTCGGCGGCTTTTTCCAGTAAGACATCAGGGAATGCAAATAATTCTTTAAAGTTAGCATGTGAACAAACATCCATGATTTTTTCATCATAAACTGGTCCTTCTGGAGCAAAACCATATGGGCCATATTCTTGTAGTTTATGAGATAAATCACCACTTGCTACATAGACTACTCTTCTATTTAATTTATTAGTTATCTCTCCAATTAATTCACCTACTTTGTAATGATCTACTAGAGGTAAACCAGAAATACCAATTCTTACTAATTTGAAATCATTATATTTTTGATGAATAAAATATAGAGGTACCATCGTACCATGATCTAGTGATGGATCTTGTTCACCTAATGTACCTGCTGGTATTTTTTTCTCTTCAGCTAGTGAAGATAATTCTTTAACAAATTCCTCATCATATTCCTCTTCAAAACTAGTTTGAGGAGCACCAAAATGAGCAAATGAACCTGTTGCTTTTGCGCCTGGAGAAATATGAAAATAATCTGAATAGATTGTTGTATGAGGACTAGAAATAATAATTGTTTCCGGTTTTAATTTAGCTATTTCTTCTGCAATTTTCATATATGATTCAGTAGTTTTTTTAATTTGTTCTTCACTACCTTTACCAACAGTTGGAACTATTAATGGTGGATGAGGAACCATAAATGCACCTACTATAGACATATGATCACTTCCTATCATTTTCATTATAACATAAAAAAGAAGTAGAAAATTCTACTTCTTAAATACTACTTTAAATGTTGTTAAACCATCCCCAGAATAAGCATTTATTGTTCCATTATGATTAGTAACAATGGTTTTGGCTAGAACTAATTTTAAACCATAACGATTGTTTGAACGATTGCCTTCTTCATTAGAACGATAAAATTGTTCAAATATCTTGTTTTCATCACCAGGTTTAATAGGACTACCTGGATTAGAAATACGAATGATAATATCATTTTTATCTCTATTTAGTTTTACTGTAATTGTCGATTTTTTAGTACAATGCTTAATAGCATTATCAACTAGAATAGATATTAATTTTTCGATTTCTATTCGATGACATTTAAAGACAACGTTTTGATCTAGTTTTTTAGATATTTGGATTTGTTTTTCTGAAGCACTTTCTTCATATCTTTGACAACAATTATCAATAATCTTAGTTAAGTTTTCATCTTTTAAAGATTCTTTTGGAAGTTTATTATCTAACTTAGATAATTCAGTAAATTTATTTAATAAACGAGACATTCTTTCGGCTTCAAAACGAATACTATTTATTTGTTTTTTATTTTTATTATCTTTAATCAATTCATTTGAAGCTGCAACAATAATATCTAATGGTTCTTTTAATTCATGAGTAGCATCACTTATTAATTTATTTTGTTTTAAATTAGAATCTTTTAATGGTTTAGTTACCCATTTAGTAATACTCTTTGTTAAATAGAAGATACCTGCTTCTCCTAAAGTAAAGATAATAATTGAAAGTAAAAGCATTGTCATTAATCTTTTATTAACATCTTTAGTATTAATAATAGTTATAGAATTCTTATATCTAAAATTATAAGAATACTTATTAGTATATAAATTACCTACTACGATTTTATTAAGATTATTCTTTTTTAGAATATCTGATGCTATTTTTTTAACGTCAAAGCCTTTGGCTTCATTACCGTGGTTATAAATATCAGTTATTTTATTATCATCTAGAATTACGGTATAAACATCATGATCTATATAACGAATACTTTCTATTTCAAGATTATCTTTATTATATTTTAAATCATTATAGATTATATTTTTTTCTCTTTGATAGTTATAAATATTAAATATTAAAAGAAAACATACTAGAAAAGATGATAATAATATAAATAATGTTGCATGTGTTTTTTGTTTCATTGTTTAACTCCTTTTTATATTTTAATACCTATTATCATTATCTTTTATTTCCAAAAAAAATTCAAGACTTTATAAGTCTTGATGACACTATAAAATGTTATAGTGTAAAGATTATTTTATTAAATCTAAATTACCATTTAAGACGATGGGATTAAATCCTTTTATCTCATCTAATAACATATTATCTGGATAGTCATTTAGAATAAAAATCTTTTTACTTTGCATACAGGCTTCATACATTTCTAAGAAAGTAGAAGCTCCAATATAGTTTGGATATTCTTGATTATTTTTAATTTTAGTATAGTTTAAAACTAATATAGCATCGACATTACTGATGTTATTACGACTTTCTATATACATTTCTTTAAAGAATTTCATATACTCTTCTTCTGTCATCTTTTTATTATCTTCATTAGTAACTGGTGCATCATAGCAATTAGGCATTACTAAAGAAAAGCCTTTGTTAGTTAAGTATTCTTTTATTGGTGGAATTTTATCATAAAATGATGTTGAACATACTAATAATATTTTCATATTTTTTCCTCCTTTAGTCGGTTTTATTATAACATAATTTTTAATTATGCTATAATGTATAATAGGAAGTGATATTAGATGAATGAAAATGAAAACAATGTAACAGAATTACAAAATAATGTACAAACAGGACCTACTGTAGAATTTGCTTCTCCTGATGTTTCTACTACACCAGCACCTGAAGCACCTGTAACACCAGAAGCTACACCAAGTACTCCTACTGTACCACCAAAGAAAAATAATAAAATGTTAATTATTATTCTTATTGTAGTTCTTTTATTAGGGGTTGGAGCTTGGTATGTTTGTACACAAACAGATTTGTTTGAGTCAAATACAAAAGAAGAATCAAAGAAAGATAGCAAGAAGAAAAATAAAGACAAAGACAAAGATAAAGAAGACGAAGATGAGGACGACGATAAAGGTAGAGACAAAAAAGACAGAGGCGACGATTTAGAAGATGAAGAATTAGCTAAAACTAATGGTATTTACAAAAATGGTGATAAATCTGTAAAAATATATCCTTTAAAGAATGGTAGTGTTTTCTACTATGTAGATGATACTTCTTATGGTTTCGTTGAAGTAGATGGCAATTTCTTAGAAGATGAATCATTTGGTGAAACAATATCTTTTGAAGTTAAAGATAATGAAATAAATGCTAAATTTAGTGAATATCCTGAATTAGATGGTACATATAAAAAAGAAGCTGATTATACAGAAAAAGATTTAATCAATGATGTATATGGTGATTATGATTTATTCATAAACAAATATAATGGTCATTATACAAAGAATAATGATGATTTATACTTATATCAACTTGATGAAGATACTGTAAGAGTTATTATTTTAAGTCAAGATAGTTTCAGTTCATTTGATTTAGAATTTGATATAGTAAAAGAAGATACTTTCTATACTGATTTCTTTGAAGATTCATTCTCAATTGATTATAAAGGTGATACATTGACTTTCAATAGTGTTGGTGAAGATCATAGCCATGATGGCACTTATACAAAAGTTGGTCCAGTCGATGTTAATGAAATATTAGAATTTGGTTTATATTAAAAAGAAGGACTTATTTAAGTCCTTTTTTTATTGTTCTTTTTTATAATCATTTATTATTTCTTGCATCTCTTTTAATAGATCATTTATGTCTTCAAACATATTCCAAACTGTATCTTCAGCTAAGATGCCAGCTTTAATATTAGGTATTTCTTTTTTCTCATAGTTATCTTTGTCTTTTAACCAATTCTTACTTCCATAGTATTTATCTAAATCAGCAATATTTTTTTTGTTTGATTTAAAGTCTTCTAAAGCTTTTTCAAGATTTTTAATACTTAATAAAGCACTATCTAGTTTTTCTTCGTTTTTAGTAATCCTTTCAATCATATTAATCCTTCTTTACTAGTTTTAATTGTTGATTATATAAGTATTCTTCCATATGTAATTGATGTCCATAATCTAAAACATCATCTACATCTTTCATATCATTATACATACGCATAAAGATGATATTAAATGGATCATAAGAACTACCACTATTACGGAATCTAATTGGTGTATAAAAAGCTGATTTAAAGTCCCTATCATAGCCTTCGATATCTGGTTGTTGATGAAATAATAAAGTATAGGTTTCTTCCCCTTCTATTATTTCAACATAGTTTGCTACTTTACTTGCAGTTTCATCTGAATACCAAGTGATCTTTCTTGATTCAGGATTAAATAAATCGTTATAGTGAGCTTTATTGTATTTACGATAGATTTCTTTTTCTTCTTCTATTTCTTTAGCTCTCTTTGCAAGATATTCTCTTTCCTCTTCTTCTGTTTCAATATAGAATGGAAGATATTCATCTTCTAAAGAATGAATATTAATATCTTCGATATCAGAGAATAAACGAGCAAATAAACGATAAACGCCATAGTTTTCTTTGGTAATGGTAAATGTTTTAGAAGCAGACTCGTTCTTGGTACGAAGGGTCCAATATAAATCTAGATTACCACCAAAAGTAAAACTAAGTGTTTTATCGCCTTCTTCTAAAAAAATTGCTGTTCCTGATTCGTGTTCTTCTTTTGTTAGTTTCATATATATACCTTCATTATTCAAAATATGTTTTAACTTTATCTTTTGTTTCATCCCAAACTTTCTTTAAACTTGGGTATGATAATTTATCATATACTTCATCATGTGGAACCCAGATAGTTGGATGAGTATCTTCAGAAGTGTTATCACTTGGTCCATTATCTTTAGCTAAGAAATAATACATGATAACATCTTCACCACTTGGTGTTACATAAGTTTCTGTATAGACAGGTTCGTCTTCTAAGATTAAGCCTTCCCTTTTGGTTTCTTCGGCAGTTTCTCTAAGAGCACAACTAATTAATTCTTCGCCTTCTTCTAAATGTCCTTTAGGGAAAGAATATTCACTTTCTTTACGAAGAACCAATGCAATTGTATGATCTTTGGCATTTAATAAAATACAACCGGCTTTTTTTACTTTACTCATCTTTATCATCCCTTTCACTTAAGTAATTAATAGTATTTAATACTTTTAATAAATTGGCGATATGTTCACCCCAATGAGTTTTATGAGAATATTTCCAGAGAAATAAGGCATTATTGATATTACCTTTTTCATATTCTATAGAACCAAATTTCAAGTCTTTTGAGATATCTTCTAAATCATCAACGATAGTATTAGTTACTAGTTCTTCTTTTTTATAAGGATCAAATAATAACCAATATCTATTTGTAATATCTTCACTTAGTTTTATTTTTTCTGGTTCTACTTTTAGATAAAAATCAATATTATTATCAGAATTAACTTTTGGTAACTTTAAAGCTAGTGAATATAAATCTAATAACATGATTATAAGATTATTAATTTCATCTTTTGTAATAATTGTTTTATTTAAGTAGTTGTTGAAATCAAGTGTTAAGAGATAAAAATCTTTTTCCATATGATCACCTCATTTATCAACTATATGATAGCAAAAAAAAGATAATTAGTTAATAATTATCTTTTTTATTTTATTCGTTTGTTTTGTTTCTTTCTTTATTTAACTTATGCCAGTTAATGAAACCAATAACAGCCATAATTAAATAGATTGTTTTTTTAGTTAAGTAAACTAAATCGAAATGAACGATATACATTGCTACAGCAATAATGTCTGTGATGATCCACCAGAAGTATTGTTCTTTAAATCTGAACATTTCAAGTAAGACTGCGATGATACCAATACTTAATGTGAAAGCATCTAACCAAGCAACTGCGCCGCCAATCTTAACTAAGATTTGATGATAGATGATACCACCACCGATGATTAATGCAGCAGCGATAATATTTTGAACTGGAGTTAATTTCTTAGCTTTAGTTTTTTCTGTATATTTTTTATCACGGTGCTTAGCCCATATAATCCAAGAAATTATATTGACTGGTTGATAGAATAGTACTTCTAAAGCAAATGTTCCATAAATCTTATGATAGAATAAGAAGATTGCATAAACGAAAGTATTAACTACTGCAAAGACAAAGTTAGAAATATTTGCTTTAGCACAGAAGAATACACACATGATTCCACATATTGCACTAATAAAGTTAATAATTGTTAACCATAAAGGGTTATTACTACTTGCAGGATCTACAATAGCTTTATATACTGCTAAGCCAGCGATGAAGATCATTATAATGATCATTATTATTTCGTACCATTTCAATTGTTGAAAACTTTTTTTCAAGTTTTCTATTTTTTTCTCTGTTGAAATACCTTTTTTGTTTTTAGTTTTTAGATAATCCATAATTTTCTCTCCTCTTTATTATCCATATTTCTTATAGCTGTTCCACTAATTGGATATTTCTTTCTCCGATAATCAACTATACGATGAACAGCTTCTGGATATGCTCTTTTAAAATATGGTCCATAAGATGGCTCTGAACTATAAACTGCATTTAGTTCTGGTCCAACCACATCTCTTACTAATGGAGTTTCTGCATCCCAGTCCTCTTCACCGTTTGGAAGTCGACATTTACTAACATCAACTAAGACAGGGGATAGCATTATCATATTTAGAACATATCTTACGTACATGTTTTTCTCTACTTGCTACAGATAAGAACTTGGCTTTATTACTTGCTAAGATTTTTTCTTCATCTGTACCACTGTGAAATAAAATCACATATACACGCTCACATTCGGAGCATGCAACCTCAATACAATAATTGTGTCCTTTGTGTAACGGCATGAACTTTCCACCGTACATCCCTACTTTATATTTTTTCATTTCCTCGCCTTCTTTTTAACATTTTGTTAATATCAAAAAGTAATAATAATTCAGATTGGATCCATCTGTTATTAACATTATATTAAAAACACAACGATTTGTCAATAAGTTTTTAAAAAATTTATTAAAAAAATAAAATCGAGTATTTCTACTCGATCTATTTAAACCTTTATTAAATATTATTTTATAATAAGTTTTGCTACAAAAATAACTAAGCAAGCACCAACTACTGAGGTAACAATTGTTCCTAAAATACCATTGATTGATAAATTTAGTAAACTAAATACATAGCCACCTACTGCTCCACCAACGATACCTAAGATGACATGTTTAATTAGTCCACCTTTAGTATTCATAATTCCACCAGCGATGCAGCCTGAAATACCACCGATAATGAGAGCTATGACAATGTTTGTAATATCCATACGATTCCCTCCTATTGATTTTATTATACCTGTATGCTTTTTATAAATCAATTTACAAATGATTTAACTATTTATTGTCACTTACCATTTTCTTTTTAAAAGCTATAATTGATAGAATTAATATTACTATAGTATAAAGACAAAAAGTAATTATGTTTCTAGTAGTAATTAATGAAAAATTATTATTTAAGAATGCTCTTATAATATTAAGGCAACTTTCAAATGGTAATAATTCACAGAAGAAAGCAAATCCTTTACCTACTAATTCTTTAGGGAAATACATACCACTTGTAAAACATACTATTTGAACTAAGATACTTCCTGCACTACTTGAACCTTTTTCCGTCGTTAAACTACCTATTAAGATTCCCAATGAAATAAATAGAATTGATGCAACAATTGATATAAGTATCGTAAATAGAATATTAATTGATATTTTTAAACCTAAAATAACCGCTACAACAAAGAACAAAATATTTTGAATAACAATTATTGGTAAGATTGCTAAAACATAACCTAAGATGTAATCACTTGATTTCATTGGTGATGTACCTAGTCTTATTAACAAAGATGTTTCTCTATCTTTAGCTACTAAAGTAGCACTAAATAATGTAATAAATGCAAAACCAAAAAGGATAATACCAGGTGTGAAGTTTTCTAGTTTAAAAGTATCTCCTGGTAAATTAAATTGTTGAAACATAAATAATAAGAAGACTGGTAATGCTATTTCAAATAATAAACTAAAAGGATCTCTTGATAATTCTTTAAAGTTTCTTTTAGCAAAATTTAACATTCTCATTATATTTCACCTCCTGTAGCAATAGAAACGAAGGCATCTTCAAAATTCTTAGTTTTAGTTTTCTTTATTAATTCTTTAGAAGTACCAATATCTACTAAGTTACCGTTAGACATAATACCGATACGGTCAGATAAACTTTCGGCTTCCTCCATATAGTGAGTTGTAAGAATGATTGTCATCTTTCCTTTTAGCGATTTAATCACTTTCCATAATTCTTTTCTAGCTATAACATCTAGACCTAAAGTTGGTTCATCTAAGAAAAGAATTTTAGGATCATTTATTAAACTGATGGCAATAGATACTTTTCTTTGCCAACCACCAGATAATAGTTTAGCTTTTTTATTTAGTACTTCATCTAGTTTAAACAGTTTTACTAGTTCATTTATTTTTTCTTCTTTATTATCAATTTGATAAACACCAGCCATGAATTCTAAGTTTTCTTTTACAGAAAGATTAGGAGCAATAGCTGTTTCTTGTGGTGAAACATTTAATAATTCTTTAATCTTTAATGGTTCTTTTAACATATCCATTTTTTCTATTGTAATAGAACCTGATGTTGGTAATATTAAACCTGATAACATTTTTATAGTTGTTGTCTTACCTGCACCATTAGTTCCAAGAAGAGCAAACAACTCACCTTCTTTGATTTGTAAATCAATACCATTAACTGCTACTTTATCTTTAAACTTTTTTGTTAATTTTTTTGTTTCGATTGAATACATTATTTCTTATCTCCTTTTGGAAAGACTTTATCTGTTAAGTCTTCTATAGTATCAGCTTTTAATAGAGCGATTCCTTTTTCTTTATCGCTTAAGACGATAATAGAATCTCCAGGTTTAATATCAAACATATCTCTTATTTCTTTGGGAATGACTATTTGTCCTTTTTCCCCTACTTTGGCAATGCCAATAAATTTATCTTTCATAGTTGCCTCCTTAAAGTATAACTGGTTATACAATTCATACTTTTATTATAATTCTCTATGTTATTAAAGTAAATAAAAAAGAACCAATAATAGTTCTTTTAATTTGCTTTTTCTATATCATGTGAATCTCTTTTAATTATGATGTCATAAGTCTGTTTAGTTCCATCTTTAGCTTCAATTACAAATTGTGTCTTACCTGCTTTTTTAAATTCAGCATGAAGTAGATAATCTTCTATTTGTTGATTATAAACAACACTTAGTTCACCATATTTTTTATCTACTAAATATACTTTAGAGTTTTCATCAAATGGATGTTCTTCACTGTTAGAAAATATATCTGTGTTATAAATAACTGGTTTTACTAAAGCATATATTGTAAAACCAATAATTATTAAAGCGCTTATTATGGCACCTGCTATTCTATTTTTCTTTTCTTTAAAAATAAATAGTGGATATATAATAAGAGTTCCAAAGCAAAAGATTGTTGTTAACAAATGTCTTGGGAATGAGAAGATTGTCATTCCTAAATATGATCCATAATGGAAACCTAGAAAAAGAAGAATTGGTGTTAGGATTATTAAACCCCACCATTTATCTTTTTTCATATAATAACCAAAGAAACCCATTGGTAGACAAGCTATTGTCCAAAGAACCCAAAATCTATAATAGGTATGAAATAATTGTGAATGATTTACGACATCTTGAATCAAATAGATTAATGGTTGACTTATTAAAAAGAAAACAAAACATTTTAATGCAGAATCTTTAGCTGATTTACTATTCATAATAATTAGAATACCAAATAGAATCCATACTTCAAATGTTGCTTTTAAGTCAGTAAATGAAGTATCTTTTAGTTCTGGGATCATAGCAACTATTGCTGTATAGACAGCAACTACTACGGCCATTACAATTACTCTTACCCAGTTCATATTTAATTCACCAAATAGTTTTTTCATAATAATTCTCCGTTCTTGGTATTTTATTATACATCAATTAAGCCATTTGAAAAGTCTTTTAAAACATTTATTAATTGAATCTTTTCAGCTGCTTGAACTTTTTTAGAGACATCTTCTGCGGTATCACTCTTTAAAACTTTTACTTTTGTTTGAGATATTATTTTACCTTTATCATATTCTTCGTTTACAAAATGAAGTGTTGCACCAGTAATACTCTCGTGATTAGCTACTACGGCACGATGAACATTCATACCATACATACCTTTGCCACCATATTTAGGTAGTAAGGCTGGATGAGTATTAATGATAGTAAAATCTCTTATCACATTAATAGGTATTAGTTTTAAGTAACCAGCTAAGATAACTAAATCAACATTTGATTCTTTTAAAATGTCATATAATTCATTATCATCTTTATAATCATTTAGAATATAAGTTTTAATATTAGCTTCTTTTGCTCTTTCTAAAGCATAAGCATCTTTTGTATTAGATATAACTATATTGATTGAAGCATTTAATTCTTTATTTTTAATAGCATCTATAACACTTTGTAATGTAGTTCCATTACCTGATGCTAAAACAGCTAGTTTCTTTAATTTCTTTTTCATAGTCTAACTCCTTTTTATAATAAATAAAACCGAGTATAAACTCGATTTTATTATCTTTTATACTGGTTTAATTATACAAATAAGTTACCAGTAATTCAATCTCTTTTTATCCTTGGATATTTAGCTAAGACTAGTTTAACTGCTTCTTCTTCGCTTTCATTTATAGCAGTTTTAAGAAAATCAAATCTTACTTCATGAAAACCGTTCATGCCATGTTCATAGCCATTATATGGATTTAAAACTATATTATTTCTTTCAAAGTCTTCAATTAGTGGTTCATCTCTTTGAACTTCTTTGTCTAGGACTGCTGCATAGGGTATTGCTGATTCGATATCGACATATGTTTTAAATTCAGCCCAAGGGTAATCTATTTTACATTCTCTAAGGCAAAAATCTGTTACTGGATGAGATGATCCCCTATCTATGTACCAGGCACTAGTACAAACATATATCCCATTGGTTTCAGTTATATTGAATGTAAGTAGTACTCTATTAAGAGTATTTTTTAGTTTCTCATCTTCAGATTCATAAAGATTACCATTAATTATATTTAAGTATCTTTGAATATGTTCTGTTTCTGAAGATGCTTGAAACCGTTCTTCTCTTTCTTTTTCTGCTTTAACTAATTCTCTTAGTGTTAATAGTTCTATTCTATTCATGTTTATTTTTTCACCTTAACTAATTTCATTGGCATTTCTCTAGCCATTTGATAATTTTTGTATGATTCATCATCAGTTACTTCTTTAATGATATGAATGAAATCTGGTGTTTTGATTTCGTCGTCTTCACTATTTAATTCTATTTCCATAATTGCTTGATCATCCCATTCAGGGTAGATATCTATTTCAAAGTATTGATTATTTTCAGATAAGCAATATCTTGTTTTACGGATTGTACGTAATTTATTATCTGCTTCCATCAATAGTTTCAAGTATTCATCTTGAGTTAATCTTCTTTCAGTTTCAACTCTTTTTATACCAGTAATTGGTTTTTTCTCTGTTAAGTAATATAAGTAATCGCCATCGATACCACGAGCTCTTACTCTTCTTTCAACATCACTATTACTCTTTAAGTATGTTTGAGTAATATCTACTTTAGTACAGTTTGGTAAACTTTCTAAAGCTTTAATATCTGGATAACAGATTAAAAACTTTCTTTCTATTTCTAATGGTTCAGGTTCTCCTAAGAAGGATGCTATTTCTTTTAATAATCTTTCTAGTTTTTGTTCAAATTCTGTACTATTATCAACAATTCTAAAATGAGGATGTCCTGTCCAAGCAGCTATTAATTTATCGTCTAAGGCACGAGCTTGTTCTGGTGTCTCAGTTCTAGCAGCATTATTAGCTAAAGTATATACTTCTTCTTTTCCTTTAGCTGCTGTTACTAAGTGGAAGACTGCATCGTATGAATCTCTTTCTTTTGTTTCGTTTGTTCCTAATTCACTCAATAATCTTTTAAACTCAGCATTAGTCATATAAGCTTTATTATCTAGAGCTCCACGATCACAAACAATTAAGACTTTATCATTTTTCATTGTTCTAGATGCTTCTTCAATCAACTCTTCTTTTACTTTTTGTAATTGCATCTGACATTTTTGGTAATCAAAATTAGTTCCACAAGTCCATGGTGCAACACCATTAGAGATTAACTCAGTAGCTGTTTCTGGAACAAAGATTACTGAATAACCTCTTTGGGAAAAATAATTGTTAATCCATGTTAGCGCTGTTGTTTTACCAGCACAAGGGCCTCCTGTTAAAACGATCTTACTTACTTTAACTTCTTTCTTATCAAGTTGATGATTAATTAATTCTTCTAGTGGTACATTATATAAGGCAGCAAGTAATTTTAATTTGTCTAGGTCTGGTTTAGATTTACCAGTTTCCCATTTACTGACAGCTTTATCACTGACATTTAATTGATATGCAACAAATCTTTGAGTCAATTCATTTTCTTTTCTTAAACTGTAAAGAAAATTTCCAAATTCGATATTTTTCATTTTTATCCTCCCTACAACTTCATTATAAGGTATAGAATTCTACTTGTTACCTTCTTTTACTCTACTATTGGTAGAACTTTAAGAAGACAGTTATTTATTATACATTAAATGAATAATACTAACAATAAAAAGTATATTTATGCTATAATGACTGGGTACTAGTTAACCTACACATCCTAGTATAAAAAAGGGAAGGAGAAAAAAACATGAATATTTTATATGGATTCATTAATATTGTAGTTACATTTTCTTTGGTAGTTTTAATAGAAAAACTATTTAAAAAAGAAGGCTTGTATGTATGGCTAGCTATAGCAACTATTTTAGCAAACTTAACTGTTTGTAAAATGATTGGTATATTTGGTTTTACAACTAGTTTAGGAAATGTATTATTTGCTTCTACTTTCTTAGCAACTGATATTATGTCTGAAAAGTATAGTATGAAAGAAGCTAAGAAAGGAGTTTATATAAGTATTTTTGCTGGAATAACATTTATTATAATTACACAATTAACACTACTCTTTATTCCTAGTTCTGATGATGTTGTTCATGAAGCAATGAAGGCATTATTTGCTGTATCAATTAGAACTACTGCTGCAAGTATGTTTATGTTCTTTATTAGTAATATGGCAGATATATACTTATATAATAATTTAAAGAAGAAATTTCCTAAGAAGATGTGGCTTAGAAATAATGTATCAACAATTCTATGTAATTGTATAGAGAACTATTTCTTTAATACGTTGGCATTTATTGGTATATTCCCAATGTCCGTTATTATTTCAATTGCAACAACGACAACAATTATTGAAATAGTTATTGCTCTATGTGATACACCATTCTTATATTTATCTAAAAAATTAAGTTAAGAAAAGACTAGTTATTCACTAGTCTTTTTTTAATCCTTCACAAGTATCATTAATAATATCTATTAAGTTATCAATGTTATCTACATCTTCTACTAAGTACATTGGTTTTGCTGTTTCATAAGGAATAGCTTCTTCCATATGATATTTTTTATTAGTATCGACGATTTTTACTAATAAACGATCATCATAGATACCACCAAATAATAAGCCATCGTAATATAATAAATACTCACCCATCATTGGTTTATATGTTATATCATTTAGAATTCTTAATTGTTCGATAATGAAATCACGATATTCTTTTGTGGAAGCCATTATTTATTATTCCTTTCTTCTAGAGCTTTAGCAATAACTCCTTTAATATATTCATCTTTACCATAAGTGTAGTTATGTCTATTACTGTCATCTTTATACTTCTCATATAGTTCCATTTTTAAATCTTCATAACGTTTTCTTTCGTCTTCATGAGAGTTTAAATAATCTCTAAACATAATAGATGTAATACCATTCATATCCCCTGTTTGATAGACGTGGATGAAAGCTTTAACTTTACCATCTTCTTCTTTACGTATTAGATAGTCACCACCCATAGTTGGTTCTTTTTTAACAGTATATGTTTCACTTTCAACATTTGCTTCTGTGTATTCTTTAAAATCATCTAAATCATTAGTTTGAATTAAGATATCGATGATTGGTTTAGATTTAATACCAATAATACTAGTACTACCTACATGATCTATTTGATAGATTCTGTCTTTATAGATATCTAGTAGATTTTGTTTTTCTTTTTCATAGATTTCTTTATAATCTTCACGATAATCTTGTAATTCTAAATAGCCTTTTTTTAAACCAGCATTCTCCATATACTCATCTCCTAACTAATTATATCATGAAAAAAGGAAGATTTTTATTCCTCCTTTTATGATATTTCATTATTGCTAATACTTCTAAGAAGAATGCTAAGAATCCTAAATACCATCTTCTAGTTTTTATTCCAAAAACAATTGGTAAAACAAGAATTCCAATATAAGCTAGAAAAAACATATTATCACCCTATTCTTCTTTTAGATTAGCTAGCGCTTCTTTGTTATTACCTGTTATCATTCTAAGTTTTTCACATGTAGACATGTTTTCACAACTACCACATGTTTCGATATCTTTTTGCATTGCGCATTGTCTTATGGGACAGATAGAATCACAGAATGGAGTTTTTACTCCTTTAAGACGACAACCTGTGCAATTAATCATTTCAGGTGTTATATCTGCATTATTTAATTTTGACCACTCTTTAGCTACTTTTTCTCTTAACTTGTTATCATCATTAATTGTAGCTAGACGGGCTTCACAGTTTTCACAATTTAAGCCACAATAAGCAATATATTTATTCATAATTATAATTCCTTTCCTTGTTTTAGATTTAAAGAATCTATTTTTTCGATAAAAGCATTTGATGATTTATACCATTTATAGATTGATTTTTTTCTGGCTTTGTATGTAGTTAGTTCTTCTTCACTGTAGTTAGGTTTATTTTGTTTAAATCTATTTATAGTTCTTTCATAACATGTATCAATACATGTTCTTATTACTATAAGTGTTCCTCTTAATAAGCTTAGATCTTTTATGCAATGAAATTGTGCACAATCAATAACTATTGTTTGATCATATTTACTACAATAATTTAATATTTCTTTATAGATTAAATCAAAGTCATCGCCACAATTTGGTAATGGATTATATTTGCTACGGAAGTATTCACCTAATTCTCTATTGATACCTGCACTGTTAGGAAATCTATTCTCTGAAAAAATTTCATCAGTATCAATAAGCAAGTATTCAGCACCACTAAAATATTCTTTGGCATATGTTGATTTACCAGAGCCACTTTGACCAGTAAGATTTATAACTTTGTCATCTGTTAATTCTTTGATATATGGTTCTTTATCAACATATAAACTTATATCTAAAGGACTTTGGATTTCTTTTAAGATTTCATATATTTCTTTAGTACTTTCATGAGATAGATTTTCTTCACCTGCATAGTTTATAAAGGTTTCTAATACTAAATCTATGTTAGATTGATTTACTCTATCTTTAATAATATATTTAGATATTTCTAATCGACCTCTCCAGATTAAAGTCATTAAACATTCTGCAATTATTTGATCTGATAACGTAGTCTTTTTATATAAGTCTAAAACTAGCTCATCAGTAATTGGTCTTGGATTGGTTACGATTATTTTATTGGATCTATAGATACCTTTTTCTTCACTTGCGCAAACTACTTCAGCATCATCTGGAATAATTACATCATAAATAGTATCTCCACGATGAAGCCATCTTAAGATTTTATCTTCAGTACCAAAGTTAAAACCACCCATTTCTTTGGGATCTAAACTATTGGGGTTCCAAGTGCTCGCAACATTCACTTCATCTAGTTTATATTCAAAGCCACCAGCATTGGATGTTAAACCATCCATTACACGTACATATTTAGGCATTATAGCACCTTCTTTTTTATTTTATTAAACCATTATTTATACAATATGGTACTACTTCATTCTTTAGAGTGTTAGATAAAATTTCTTCACCATCTTTTGATTCATACCATAAGAATTTTTCTATTTCTTCTGAAGTATTTAGTTCTCCTTCTAAATTCCCATCATATTTAAAAACATAGAAATGAATTGGGGTTTTACCATCACTTGTTGCTATTTCATCAAATTCCATTACTAATATTATTTTTGAACTATCAAAGATTGCCTTACTTCCTAGTTCTTCATGGCATTCTCTTATAGCTGCTTCTAGAGGAGTTTCTCCTTCTTCTACTCTCCCACCAATCATTTGATATGTTGGTCTTTTTCTTGGTTTATCAATTAATAGTTTTTTATCTTTAAAAAACATTGTTCCTACAACATTCATATTAATACCTCGCTTTTTTATTCCATGTTAGTAAGTATCTATAGTGAAGTGCTGGTCTTAATTTATAATTATTTCCTAGTACTTTTTTTATAGTTGATCTAACATCATTCATTTTAGGTAGATTGTAACTTGTTGTTATATTTAGTTCTTCTGAAGTTTTATTATTTTTGATTTTTGAAATTATAAAACTTGGAATAATTCTAAATGCCTCAATTAAATGATCTACTATTGTACTTGGTTTTGCTAAACCAACAATTATAATTTCACCATTTTCATTTAATAAGGTTTTAGCTTTTTGAAGTGCTTTTTCCATATTCATATGGTGAATAGATGCTACAAAAATAATATAATCAAATTTTAAATCGAATTCATGTTTTAAATAATCATCATTTATAAAGTTGATATTATTATTTTTATTTAATTGGTTAGCTTTCTTGATTGATTCTTCATTAGTATCGATTCCTACTATCATTTTGTTGTTGGCTAGTTTGAAAGCAAGTGTTCCATCACCACAACCAACATCTAAGATAGTTGAATCATTCTTAATATTTTTAAGAATCCAGTTATGATAAGCATAATTATGATTCCATATTTTATTATTCATATTAGTCTTCCTTAATCATAAATGATAAATTGCTGTTAAGTTATTCTCTTGTTCGTGATCTTCTTCAATAAATAATTCTTTTTTATAATTAATATTATTATGTTCTAAACATAATTCTAAGAAACATAAAAAGATACCTATATCTATTTGATTATAATATATAACTTTATCCTTAGGCATTATTCCTCTTTTGCCTTCTTTACGATATCTATATACTTTTATTTCATTTTCAGTTGCTTCTACTTTCCAAGGTTGTGTGTTACATGCACTTGGAGCAAATCTAACTATATTAGCTATGTCTAAGAAACTA
>JAEEGL012883410.1_pt1 | contig 61302 bp, 64 predicted proteins | sample 9134231 | NCBI WGS metagenome assembly JAEEGL01 (sample SAMN16246548, study PRJNA631951) | gut metagenome | biome: gut microbiome; feature: rumen; material: fiber-attached | host: Bos | place: Iran: Karaj | collected 2018-10
TAAAGCGGCGGACCGCCGCGAATGGGGGCTTTCTCCCCTCCGCCCTACGGGCTCCGGTTCAAAAGCCCCCATTCGCGATATCATACTGAACGTTTATCTTTTTTGAGGAAAGTGGTTCATATCAATTGACATCACAGACAAAAAATAAAATAATGGCGAAAATTATCTTGTATTTGTTATATTAGTATGTTAAAATTAATTAAATTATGTAAAAGGAGATAACGGTATGGCAGAGATCCCTTCTTTTCGTACCTCCATCAACGGCTTCCATCGCGGGGACGTAATTAATTTTATAAAAAAGATACTGGATGAGAATGCATTCCTTACGGAAATTCTTTCCCGCGTCAGAGAAGAAAACAGCGCGCTGCAGGCAGAAATCGAGAGTTGCCGGGAGCAGATCGAAGGTTTTCATACCGACAGGCAGAACGAGCAGGTACTTGGCCGGGCGATGTATGACGTCCGTCGTTTTTCGGATGAGCTCGTTCGGGAAGCCAACGATCAGGCAAAGGCGATCATGAGCGATGCGGCTGCTGCCGCGGAGGACGTGTCCTCGCAGGTGGACGTGATTGCGGAACAGACAGGCGCGTTTGAAGCGTGTTTCAATGAGAGTATAGCCTCCGTTACGGCACAGATGACTGCGCTCAGGGATCTGCTGGACGTCTTCCGGAAGGACGTTGCCGAGAAGAGCACGGTATTTGTAAAACCGGACGATTTTGAACTGCCGAAAAAAGCGGATCAGACGGAAACAGAGGATGCGGAATCGGCCGAAACGGAAGATGGGGAGACGCCTGTACCGGAAGATCTGGAGGCTGTTGAAGAAGAGCTTACGCTTCCGGAAGCACCGGAAACGGAAGAGGAAAGTACGCCTGCACCCGTCCGTTTGACCGTAAAAAAAGTGAAACGCTCGAATGGCAAAAAATAAAACAATATTTGCCGAACAACTGAAAGAAACGGCCCCGTCTCTGCACGCAGGCGATAACGTGCTGCTTTCCGGCGTCGTTTATACGGCAAGGGACGCTGCACACGCCAGATTTTTTTCTCTGCTGGATCAGGGTGCTCAGCTGCCGTTTCCGCTGCGCGGTGCGGTGATCTATTATGCGGGGCCTACGCCCACCAAGCCGGGCGGGCAGATTGGATCCTTCGGGCCTACCACGTCTGCGCGGATGGACGTTTTTTCTCCCCGTCTGCTGGATCTGGGGCTTGCCGGTATGATCGGCAAGGGAAACCGGAGTGAAGAGGTGATCGCCGCCATCCGACGGAACCGCGCGGTTTATTTCTGCGCCGGCGGCGGGTTCGGCGCGTTGATCAGCCGGAGTATTATAAGCATGGAAGAGATCGCGTTTCCGGAACTCGGTTGTGAAAGCGTAAAAAAACTGGAAGTGAAAAACTTTCCGCTGATCGTTGCCGTAGACGCGGCGGGGAATAATCTGTTTCAGAGAGAATAGAGGTTTCTATGGATAAACAAAGGCTGTTAAGCCTGAGAAAAAGAATTATTGAAAAAGATTTTTCAAGGCTCAATCCAATGCAGTTTCAGGCAGTGACCACCGTAAGCGGGCCACTGCTTATTCTTGCGGGTGCGGGAAGCGGTAAAACCACAGTGATCGTGAACAGGATCGCCTGCCTGATGAAATACGGCAGGGCATATACCAGCGATACGGTCTATTCTGATTTTTCGCCGGACGCCGAAACGCTGATGGAAAGGTATCTGGCGGGAGACGCTTCCGTATACGAACAACTGAAGCCTCTGTTGAGCGTTGACGCGCCGAAGCCGTGGCAGATTCTTGCGATCACGTTCACAAACAAGGCCGCAAACGAACTGAAGGAAAGGCTTGTGAATATGCTCGGCGAAGAGGGAAGCGAGATATGGGCAAGCACGTTCCATTCCGCGTGTGTACGCATTCTGCGGCGGGAAAGCGAATCCATAGGGTATTCTTCCCATTTTACGATTTACGATACGGATGATTCCAAACGCCTCATCCGCGATTGCCAGCGGCAGCTGAATATTGATGAAAAGTTTCTTCCGCAAAAAAAGGTACTGAGCGAGATCAGCTGTGCGAAAGACGCCCTGATCGGCCCCGAGGAATACGCCGCAGGCGACCCTCTGCGGTACGATTCCCAAAAAGAAGATATCAAAAAAATCTATACACTGTATCAGCAGATGCTGAGAAACGCGGACGCCATGGATTTTGACGATATCATTGTAAATACCGTGAAGCTGCTGCAGGATAATCCGCAGGCGCTGGAATACTACCGGCACCGGTTCCGCTATATTATGGTGGACGAGTATCAGGATACCAACCACGCGCAGTACGTTTTGGTGTCGCTTTTGGCGGGCGGACATAAGAATATATGCGTGGTGGGCGACGATGACCAGAGCATCTACAGCTTCCGCGGCGCCACGATTGAAAACATACTGAGCTTTGAGGAGCAGTTTGAAAACGCCGTGGTGATCCGCCTGGAGGAAAATTACCGCTCCACAAGTACCATTCTGGACGCCGCCAACGCGGTGATCAAACACAACACGGAACGCAAAGGCAAGAATCTGTGGACTTCCAACGGCAGGGGAGAAAAAATAGAGCTGCATACCTGCGAGGACGAGACGGACGAAGGGAAATTCGTTGCGGACAGCATCATGGATAAAAGCGCCTCCGGGCGCAGTTTTTCCGATTTTGCAGTTCTGTACCGTACAAATGCGCAGTCCAACAGCGTAGAGCGTGCGCTGGTACGCAGCGGTATCCCGTACCGTGTGATCGGCGGCCGCCGGTTCTACGAACGCAAAGAGATCAGGGACGCCGTTGCGTATCTCGCCGTGGTTGTGAACCATAACGACAACGTCCGTCTGCGCAGGATCATAAATGAACCGAAACGCGGGATCGGCGAAACCACGATGAACAACGTTGCCTCCATTGCGGCGTACATCGGCGAAAGCATGTTTGAGGTAATGCGCCACGCGGATGAATACACCGCGCTTTCCCGCAGCGCCGCAAAGCTGAAACTGTTTACGGAAATGATCGACAGCTTTTCTGAGCGTATGCCGCTCGGAACGCTTGCGGAAGGTTACCGCATGATCATGAACGAGAGCGGCTATGTGAATTCGCTTGCTCTGGATGAGGAAACAAAAGAAGAGCGCATGCAGAACCTGGATGAGCTTTATTCCACGCTGGCGCGTTATGAAGAGGAAAACGGACAGGAAGCCACGCTGGAGGGATTCCTGGAAGAGATCGCGCTGCTTTCCGATATCGATAACTATGACGACCAGCTGGATACCGTCACACTGATGACGCTGCATTCCGCGAAGGGGTTGGAATTTCCGGTTGTATTTCTGATCGGCATGGAAGACGGGCTGTTTCCGTCCGTACAGTCCGTAGGGGACGAACATGCCCTGCAGGAAGAACGCAGACTGGCCTATGTAGGCATTACGAGGGCAAAGCAGGTGCTGTGTTTAACAAAAACGGCCGCAAGGATGCAATACGGTAAAACCACGGCGAACCCGCCTTCGGTGTTTCTTGAAGAGATTCCGAAAAATCTGATAGAGGATACGTCTCCGCACCGCAGCAGTTACGGGTATTCCGGCGGTTACGGCGGGGGAAGATACCGTTCTTCCTATTCGGATCCATATGCCGGAGATTATGCGGATTCTCGCGGCTATACGGGCGGATACGATCCCGCAAAAAAGAAAACGCCGAACCCGTTTTACACGCCGCCCGCAAAAAAAGAACCGTCTGCTGTTGTTCCCGTAAAAGCAGGCGATTCGGTGCGTCATAAAAAATTCGGCGTGGGACTTGTGATTTCAGCCGTCCCGCTGGGCAACGATATCCTGCTGGAGGTAGCGTTTGATTCCTGCGGTACGAAAAAGCTGATGCAAAGCATGGCAAGGCTGGTAATTTTATAATAAGTACGATGATCGGAGAGGCTTAATCCTCCGAAAACGGCGTCAGGTTGGAGATACGGAAATTCACGGCTTGTTTTTCCTTATCGAACCGGTAGATGCTCAGGATCAGACCGACGCCGATATAAATGCAGAGCGTGGAGGAACCGCCCGCGCTGAAGAAGGGCAGCGTGATGCCGATCACGGGCAGCAGTTCAAGGCACATACCGATATTCACGATAGTCTGCGACGCAAGCATGGCGGCAAAACCGTAGCACATCAGCTTGGTGGCGCCGTAGCGGGACTTGTGCCCTATGTACATGACCCGGCCGATGATCCCGAAAAGAACGAGCAGCAGCGCGGCGCAGCCGAGCAGACCGAGTTCTTCACCCACGCAGGTAAAGATCATGTCGTTTTCCGCTTCGGGGATCGCGTTATCCACCTGCGTCAGCGCGCCGTTGAACAGACCCTGCCCGGTGAATCCGCCGGAGGAGATCGCTTTTAAGCCCTGATTCTGCTGATACAGGATATCCGGGTAACGCTCCGGATAGATCAGCGCAAGAATACGGTTTTTCTGCGTTGCGTCGAAAATGAAATACCAGATTGCGGGTACGGCCGCCGCGGCAAGCGCGCCGCCGATGACAAAATAACGCAGCTGCACCCCCGCGCAGAACATCATTACGATGAATATCAGTATGAAAATAAGCGCGCTTCCCATATCGCCGGTGAGCGCTACCAGACCGATGGGGATCGCCGCGTGCAAGCACAGCAGAAGCACGTGCAGAAGTTTTGTGATCCTGTCCCGGATCAGCTCAAGGTGCATGCCGAAGGTGATGATGAAACCGATCTTCAGAAGCTCGGACGGCTGAAAATACAGGCCGCTGGAGCCGAGCGAAAGCCACGTTTTCGCGTCGGGCCGCTCCGCGGGCCCCTTGCCCCAAACAAAAAGAGCAAGCATCAGCAGGATACATACGGCGCCGATGAACGGAAACATTTTCGTTATAAAGTTGTAATCGAAAAACGAGATCGTGAGCGCGAGTACCAGACCGATGGCTACGGCGAGGATCATGGTACGCGCATCGCGGGAGATCACGCCGCCCTCCGGAATACCGGCACGGGTTGCGCTGTATACCATAACAATGCCGTAAAAGGACGCGGCAATACAAAGAAACAGCAGCATAAGGTCTGTTTCGCGGATCACGGTCTTCAGTTTCAGAAAAAATTTTTTCATAGAATCAGGACGCAGGTCTTTCTTTTATGATAGTTATAGTATATAATTTTCATTGAATGATTTCAATACCTTCTTTTCCGGAGTTGTAAAATTTGCAGAGATTTGTTTCGAACAGTGAATCTGAAACGGCGATGCTTGCCAAAAAAATTTGCGCGCGGATCCCGGCGGGCAGCATTGTGCTGTTCACCGGTGAAATGGGCGCGGGCAAAACGGCGTTTGTCCGGGGCGCGCTGAAGGCATACGGCAATCCGGCTTTTGTTTCGAGCCCCACGTTTGCGCTGGTGAACGACTACGGCGGCACACCGCATATTTATCATTTTGATATGTACCGCGTTACGGATGAAAACGATCTGTATTCCACCGGTTTTTTTGATTACGCCGGACCGGAGAGCATTCTTTTTATTGAATGGAGTGAAAACGTGCGGGATTATATACGCGAATATTATGAAGCGCATATTATTGATATCGATATCCGGAAAACGGAGAATGAAAACGAACGGGTGATCACTGTGAGCGGGGAGGGATTCGGATGCTGATCTTCGGGATCGAAAGCTCCGCGGTTTCCGCGGGCGCTGCGATCGTAAAAGACGGAAAACTGATCGCGGAGACCTATCTCAATCTGGGGCTGACCCACTCTGAAACGCTGATGACGCTGATCGATACGTGCCTTAAAAACGCGGGGCTGCGGCTTTGCGATATAAACGCATTCGCGGTTGCGCAGGGCCCGGGATCGTTTACCGGCGTGAGGATCGGGATCTCGCTTTTAAAAGGACTTGTATTCGGTACGGATATTCCGGTATACGGCATCTCTACGCTTGAGGCGTTGGCTTACGGCGGCGCTTTTGAAAACCGTCTGATCTGCCCGGTGATGGACGCAAGGTGCAGCCAGATCTACACAGCCGCATTTGAGTATACTGCAGGTAAGCTGATACGGATCACGGAGGACCGCGCTTTGAAGCTGGACGAGTTTTACGGTTTCGTTCAGGCACAGGAAAAAGAAATACTTCTGATGGGCGACGGCGCTGCGCTGACGGAGAAGTATCTCAAAGAGAAGGGTTTCGTTGATTTTTCCGTTCTTCCCGAAATATTTCGTTATCAGCATGCCGCGGGTGTTGCATTTGCCGCCTGGATGCGGTATAATATCGGCGAGGCCGGGCAGAACGGCGCATCGCTGTTACCCGGCTACCTGCGGCTGCCGCAGGCGGAAAGAGACCGAATCAAAGGAGAGAAGAAACAATGATAGCACTGAGTTCCGATCACGCGGGGTTCCCGCTGAAAGAAGAGATCAAAGCGTATCTGGATTCACAGGGGATCGCTTATACCGATTGCGGCGCATATAGCACCGATTCCGTGGATTATCCTTATCAGGCAAAAAAGGCCTGCGACCTTGTTGTGTCGGGGCAGTGTGAGAAAGCGATCATGTGCTGCGGCACCGGCATCGGCATTTCCATTGCGGCGAATAAGGTAAAGGGGATCCGCGCGGCCTGCTGTACGGATTATTTCAGCGCGAAATATACCCGGATGCATAACGATGCCAACGCTCTGTGCCTCGGTGCGCGCGTCATCGGCCCCGGTGCTGCCATCGAACTTGTGAACGTGTTTCTGAATACCGAATTTGAGGGCGGACGCCATCAAAGACGCGTGGATCAGATCACGGAGATAGAAAATATGCGGTGATTTTGGAAAATCAGCGTTTTTCGCTGATTTTTCTTTTTGTGATATTGCATTTTATTGCAGAATGCTTTATAATTATAAAAAACGGGAAAGGAAGAAAAACGATGTCTAACGTTACCATTACAAACCATCCGCTGATCCAGCATAAGCTTTCCATTCTCAGAGATAAAAACACCGCATCCAAAGAATTCCGCGCCCTCATCGGTGAGATCGCGATGCTCATGTGCTACGAGGCAACCAGAGACCTGGAACTGAAAGAAGTTGACGTGGAAACCCCGATCGCCGTGGCGCACGTGAAAAAGCTCTCAGGTAAAAAGCTCGCCATTATCCCGATCCTCAGAGCCGGTCTCGGTATGGTAGACGGTATGACAACGCTGATCCCTTCCGCCAGAGTTGGCCACATCGGTTTGTACAGAGATCCCGAATCGCTGCAGCCCGTAGAATATTACTGCAAGCTGCCGCACGATATTGAGGAACGCGACGTGATCGTTGTGGATCCCATGTGCGCTACGGGCGGCTCCGCGATCGACGCCATTACGATGATCAAAAAAAGAGGGCCCAAGAATATTAAATTCATGTGCACCATTGCCGCGCCGGAGGGCCTGAAGGCGCTGCAGGAAGCGCATCCGGACGTGGATATTTACTGCGCCGCGCTGGATGACTGCCTGAACGATCACGGGTATATCGTACCCGGCCTCGGAGACGCGGGCGACCGTATCTTCGGCACGAAATAAAAATCAAACGCCGCTCAACGCGGCGTTTTTTTTATCAGTTCCCCGTGAGCTCGCCGAAGCAGATCCCGTCAGAAACGCCTGTGATCAGCACGGTACGGATCTGCCCGGTGAGCGGCGTATCGGTATGAACGCAGACGGGGGCGTAGTTTTCCGCGTAGCCCTGCTGCAGACCGCATTTCGGCGTTTCAAACAATACCTGACGTTTACTGTCAACCATAGATTCCAGATAGTTCAGTCTGACTGCGTCGCAGCGGTGCTGCAGTTCCGTACATCGGCGGAGCTTCGTTTGTTTCTCCACCTGATCCGGATCGGCGGCAGCGGGCGTGCCCTCGCGCCTGGAATACGGGAAAACGTGCACCTTCATGAAACCGATCCTTTCGGCAAACGCAGCGGTTTCCGCAAAGTCCTGTTCCGTTTCTCCCGGAAAACCGCAGATGATATCCGTTGTAAGGGAGAGCAACGGAAACGTGGCCTTCAGTTTGCCGCAAAGCGCCTCATATTCTTCAGCCGTATAATGACGGTTCATGCGCTTTAAAACACGGTTGCTGCCGCTTTGCAGCGAAAGGTGAAATTGCGGGCAGAATTTCCGCATTGTTTTCAGCGATTCTATCACTTGATCTGTGATATGATCCGGTTCCAGCGAGCCGAGGCGTATCCGTTCGATCCCTGGCGTGTTTTCGGCAAGCGCAAGCGCGTCACAGATCGTGTTTCCCGTATCCAGTCCGTAGGCTGAAAGGTTGATACCTACGAATACGACCTCTTTATAGCCGTTCTGCGCAATTACCGAAAGCTCGTTTTTGATCTCCTCCGGCGGGCGGGAACGTGAAAACCCGCGGGATTTCGGTATGATACAGTAGGTGCAATAACGGTTGCAGCCGTCCTGTATTTTTATAAACGCGCGCGTGTGGCCCTCAAACGTTGCGGCGCCGGCGCCGGAATAGGGATCGTTTCTGTTATGTGCGGTCACGGAGAGCCTTCGCTGCCTGTCCCGCGCGAAGTCAAGGATCATTTGCGGCAGCAACTGATTCTGTTTTGTGCCGAGCACGATATCCGCTTCGGTAAGGCTTTCCAGTTCTCCGGCATAGGCCTGCGCGTAGCACCCGGTGAGCACGATGATCGCTTCGGGATGCTTTTGCCTCATTCGACGGAGCGCCTGCCGGGATTTTCGGCTGCTTTCCGCCGTTACGGTGCAGGAATTTACAATATAGACGTCCGCTTCCTCCTGCCCGGCGACCACGGTAAAGCCGCTGTCCCGCAGCAGCTGGGAAAGCGCGTTGGATTCGTATTGATTCACTTTGCAGCCAAGCGTGATAAATTCGGCTCTCATCGTTATTCCTTCCGTATGTTTCTTGCGGTAATACCGATATTATAAGTCAGATAAAAATGAATTGCAAGAATCAGTTTTTTGCATGAAAGCGTACGGTTGCTCATATGCTGATAGCGGAGGAATGGCATATGAAAAAAATAATATCCGCGATCATCTGTTTCTTGTTTGTTCTTACCGCTGCGATCCCCGCAGTGGCTTACCCCGAGGATATTCCGTCCGGTTTTGACGAGGCGCTGTTCACGGTCAATACGGCCGCCGACGTTAACGTGAACGCGAAAAGCTACGTGCTGATGGACAGCAACACCGGAACCCTGCTTGCCGCGAAAAACGAGGATCTCCGGCTGTATCCAGCGTCCGTGACAAAGATCATGACGCTGCTTCTGGTATGTGAAGCCGTAAACGACGGCAGGCTTTCATTTGAAGAGGTCCTGACCTGTTCCGACACGGCCGCGGCAAAGGGCGGTTCGCAGATCTGGCTGGAACCCGGGGAGGAAATGACCGTAAGAGAACTGCTGAAGGCTGCCGCCGTATACAGCGCCAACGACGCCTGTACACTTCTGGGCGAGGCCGTTGCGGGAAGCGAAGCGGCATTTGTGGAGCTTATGAATCAAAAGGCAGCGGCTCTTGGCATGGTGAACACCCATTTTGATAACTGTACGGGGCTGGACGACGATACGACAACGCATCTGACCACCGCCTACGACGTGGCGCTGATGTCACGCGAACTGCTGAAGATTAATTATATTACGGATTATACCACGATATGGATGGATGAGCTGCGCGGCGGAAAAACGCAGCTCGTGAATACGAACAAGCTGATCCGTTATTATTCCGGCGCAACGGGCCTGAAAACGGGTACGACGAGCAAGGCGGGCTGCTGCGTGTCCGCTACGGCCCAAAGAAACGGTCTGGGACTGATCGCGGTGGTCATGGGCGCTTCCGGCAGCAGCGACAGGTTCAACGGCGCCCGCGCGCTGCTGGATTACGGCTTCGCGAACTATGAGATCTTTTCGCCGTATATCGATCCGTCGGAGATCGGCACGGTTACCGTGCATCACGGGGAATCGGGCGAGGTGGAGCTGTATGCGGAAGCGGCGGATGCGGTTTTGATGAATAAAGGCGCCGCGGCAGGCGTAACGCGGACGGTCCAACGGACGGAAGAAACCGACGCGCCCGTTTCGCAGGGGCAGACGCTGGGAAACGTCAGTTTTTACGCCGGGGAAACGGTCGTTGCTCAATATCCTTTAAAAGCAGCGTACAGCGTGGCGAAGCTTACATTTTTTACCGCGCTGCGCAGGATCTTTTATTCTTTGAATGTCAATAGATAAATAAATTAAAAAATAAATCGGGTTTCTATTGCAATAATCAGAAATCTATTGTAAAATACTATGTACAAATCAATTCGGAGGATATTACCAGGCATGTCTATCAAACTTAACTGCAGGTTTCTGAAGAAATTTGTAAGTGACAAGGATCTTCTTGATATCGCCGCGGAAGTGGAACGCGCGCAGCGCCTTCTTGGGGAAGATAAGGCCGTTGCCGCCGGCAATCAGTATCACGGCTGGCTTACGCTGCCTGCAGATTACGATAAACAAGAATTTGCGCGTATCAAAAAAGCGGCGGAAAAGATCCGTTCCGATTCCAAAGCGCTCGTTGTGATCGGCATCGGCGGTTCTTACCTCGGCGCAAGAGCGGCAATCGAATTTGTCAAATCCAAAAATTATAATCTGATTACGGAAGATGCCCCGAAGGTGTTCTTCACAGGCAACAGCATTTCTCCCACCGAGATCAGCGAGATCCTTGCGTTTTGTGCAAAAAATGATTTTTCGGTCAATGTGATCTCCAAATCCGGCACAACAACGGAACCCGCGATCGCTTTCCGTTTGTTTAAGAAGCTGCTTGAAGAAAAATACGGAAAAGAAGAAGCCGCGCGGCGTATTTACGTTACTACGGATAAAGCAAAGGGTACGCTGAAAGCGCTTGCGGATGAAGCAGGCTACGAAGAGTTCGTCGTACCGGACGACGTGGGCGGGCGGTATTCCGTGCTGACTGCCGTAGGTCTGCTGCCGATCGCCGCGGCTGGTGTGGATATCGATGCGCTGATGGCCGGCGCCGCCGCATCCATGTGCAAATACGCGGCCGGAGACGTATTTACAAACGATTGCTATAAGTACGCCGCGCTTCGCAATATTCTTTACCGCAAGGGCAAAAAGATCGAAATGATGGTTTCTTACGAGCCTGATTATACGATGATGAACGAGTGGTTCAAGCAGCTCTTCGGCGAGAGCGAAGGCAAGGACGGGAAGGGCATATATCCGGCGTCCGCGATCTATTCCACGGATCTTCATTCCATGGGGCAGTACGTGCAGGAAGGGGAGCGCGGCCTGTTTGAAACGGTTGTGACCTTTGAAAAACCGAAGTGCGATATTACGATCGAGGCGGACGCGCTCAATGCCGACGGCCTGAATTTCCTTGCGGGCAGAACATTATCCTATGTGAATGCAAAGGCGTTTCAGGGCACGGTTCTGGCGCATACGGACGGCGGCGTGCCGAATATCATTATAGAGCTTGCTGAGGCCGACGCCTATAATCTTGGCGAGTTATTCTATTTCCTCGAGAAAGCATGCGCCGTTTCCGGTTACGTGCTCGGGGTGAATCCCTTTAACCAGCCCGGCGTGGAAAGCTATAAAAAGAACATGTTCGCGTTGCTCGGCAAGCCCGGATACGAGGATCTGAAGGGCGAGCTTGAACGCAGGATCAGTGAATAAAAGAAAGGATGATTTATTATGGTTAAGCTTCTCATCGGAGATAAAGGCTCCGGTAAAACGAAAAAGCTGCTCGACGCGGTAAACGTGGCGCTGGCAGAAACCAAAGGTCACGTTGTTTGCGTTGAAAAAGACGATCTGCTCAGATATCAGGTCAGTTATCGCGTACGTCTTCTGGCGGCAGCCAATTACGGCATCAGCGGATACGACGCTTTTTACGGATTTTTAAGCGGTCTTTGCGCCGGTGATCACGATATCACGGATATCCTTGTGGATGCTACGCTGAAGATCGGCGGCAGAGATTATGCAGAGCTTGCGTCCTTCCTTGAGAGGATCTCGCGTCTTTCCGATCTTACGGGCACCGTATTTACGTTTACGGTATCCACGGCAAAGGAAAACCTTCCCGAAAGCATTTTCCGCTACTGTGAGATCGTTTGATCCCGTTATTTGAAAAAAATCCTTTTGTCCGTTATTTTATTATTGACAAAACGGAATTGAATCTATATAATATATCGTGCGTTTATCCCTATGGGAGTCGTTAACATTTTCGGAGGAAACGCGGTGTATATTGAACTTGACGCCGTTTTCGGCAATGAAGGCTGCAGCAAATCATTTGATTACGGGTTTGTGCTGGAGGACGAACTGATTGCTTCTCCGGTGCACGTGACCGGTAAAGTCTTCAATAAAACCGGAATCGTGCGTTTTACGGCGAACGCGGTGTATACACTCAGCACCGTATGCGCCAGATGCAACGCGCCTATCCGCCGTGAGATCAATGTGGAGATCGAGCACGGTCTGATCGTGCATGCCGAAAACGACGATAACGATTATTACATTGTAGTGGAAAACATGCGGTTGGATATTGACGCCCTTGTAAGCGAGGATATTTATCTCGCGATGCCATCAAGGTTTTTGTGCAAGGAAACGTGTAAAGGGCTTTGCAGTATCTGCGGCGCGGATCTGAACGTAACCGTGTGCGGCTGCAGGAAACCGACCGATCCCAGATGGGACGCCCTTAAAAATTTAGTTTGATAGTTATTTAGGAGGAAACAGAAATGGCTGTACCTGCAAGACGCGTTTCGAAGGCAAGAAGAGATAAGAGACGCAACAACGTTTGGAAGATCACTGCGCCTTCCATCGAAAAGTGCCCCAACTGCGGAGAACTGAAAGAATCTCACCGGCTTTGCCGTGCCTGCGGTTATTATAACGGCCGCAAGGTGATCGAAGTAGAAGACTGATTCTCGTTTTTCGTATTACATTTGCTTTTGCAACAGCAAGCTTAGGTGGGAAAGTATCTTCCCCGCCTTTTTGCTGTTTTACGAAGGGGGAATGCAGATGGCTGTAAAAATATACGAGGTCCGAAAACGTTCCCTCTGTTACAGAAAAGGGATCCGGCCCGGCGATTCGCTGATCAGTATCAACGGCAATGAAATCTGCGACGTGCTTGATTACCGTTTTTATTCGGATGAAGAAAAGCTGATCCTGCTATTTCAGAAAGCGGACAGTGATAAAACTAAGACGGTAAAAGCGAAGATCAAGAGCTCGGCGGACGAGCTCGGCCTTGCGTTTGAAACGTATTTGATGGATTCGCAGAAAAGCTGCAAAAACAAATGTATTTTCTGCTTTATTGATCAGCTGCCCAAAGGGCTGCGTTCGTCTCTGTATTTTAAGGACGACGACGCGCGTCTTTCGTTTTTATTCGGCAATTATATTACGCTTACGAATCTGACGGATCACGACGCCGATCGCATTATCAAAATGCATATCAGTCCGATCAACGCTTCCGTGCACACCATGGATCCGGAGCTGCGGGTCAGAATGATGAAAAACCCGCATGCCGGGGAATCTCTGAAGTATTTATATCGATTTTCAGAGGCGGGGATCCGTATCAACGTGCAGCTCGTGCTTTGTCCCGGGATCAACGACGGGGAAGCGCTTTCTTATTCGCTGCGGGAGCTTCGGAAGCTGAAAAGCCTGGAGAGCATTGCCGCCGTACCGGTGGGGCTTACAAAATACAGAGACGATCTGTGCCCGCTGCGGAAGTTTACTGCGCCCGAGGCCGCCGCCGTGATCGATGCGCTCGATGCGTTCAACGCGTCGTTGGAAGCGGAAGGCCGGGAAAAGCTTGCGTATCCCTCCGATGAATTCTTTCAACTGGCGGCACGCCCGCTTCCGCCCTATGAATACTACGGCGATTTTCCGCAGCTGGAAAACGGCGTCGGCATGCTGGCAAACACGGAATACGAATTTATGACGGCGCTGGATGCGCTGACGGCAGATGCGCAGTACAGAAGATTTGCGCTTGTTACAGGTATGGCTGCTTATGAGCTGCAGGCCAAAATGGCCCGGGCGTTCTGTGAAAAGTTCCCGCAAGCGGATATTCACGTGTATGGCATAGAAAACGAGTTTTTCGGCCCTGACGTTACGGTTGCGGGGCTGCTCACAGGCGGAGATATCCTGCGTTATTTCGAGGCGCATCCCACAACGTATCAAACGCTTTTGTTCCCCTCATCCATGTTCAAAAGCAAAGAAGAACTCATTTTTCTGGATGACGTAGCTTTGGCCGATGCAGAAGCTGCGCTCGGTGTGAAGGCTGTTGTTGCGGACTGCGCGGGCGATACCCTTGCCCAGCTTTTTTACGGGCTGTGTGAATAAAGAATACTGTTGGTTGAAAGGCTCAGGATCCCTGAGAACAGAATTTCATGTCTAAACCGATCGTTGCAATCGTAGGAAGGCCGAACGTCGGCAAGTCCACGTTATTTAATAAATTATGCGGTCAGAGGCTGGCCATCGTAGACGACCGTCCGGGCGTAACGCGGGACAGGCTGTATGCCGACTGTGACTGGCTGGGCAGAAGCTTCCTTTTGGTGGATACCGGAGGAATCGAGCCGTATACCGACGACGTGATCCTTTCGCAGATGCGTCGTCAGGCGGAGCTTGCCATTTCCAGCGCCGACTGCATCATTCTGGTAACGGATCTTCGCAGCGGTGTGACCGCGAACGACAGCGAAGTGGCGAATATGCTGCTGAAGAGCGGCAAACCCATTATTCTGTGCGTGAACAAATGCGACGGTATCGGCGACGTACCCGTTGAGTTTTATGAATTTTACAATCTCGGCCTCGGCGATCCCATTGCCGTTTCCGCAGTGCACGGCCACGGCACGGGCGATCTGCTGGATGAAGTATTGAAGCATCTGCCCGAAAACGACGAAGAGGAAGAAGAGGACAACCGCATCAGGGTTGCCATCATCGGCAAACCCAACGTGGGCAAATCCTCGCTTGTGAACGCTTTATGCGGACAGGAGAGAATGCTGGTTTCGGATATCGCCGGAACCACACGGGACGCCTCCGACACCATAGTTGAGAACGAACACGGTAAATTCGTGTTCATCGATACTGCCGGGCTTCGCAGAAAATCGCGCGTTGACGACCGGATAGAGCATTTCAGCGTTGCCAGAGCCGTGATGGCCGTGGAGCGCGCCACCGTATGCGTGATCATGATCGACGCTCTGGAAGGGTTTACGGAGCAGGATTCCAAGGTGGCCGGCATCGCGCACGAAGCAGGAAAGGCCTGCATTATTGCTGTAAATAAATGGGACGCCTATGAAAAAGACGGAAAAACGATGGACGGTTACCGCAAAAAACTGATGGACGATTTTTCGTTCATGTCATATGCGCCGATCATTTTTATCTCCGCCAAAACAGGGCAGCGGCTGGACCGTTTATATGAGTTGATCAAATTCGTGGATGATTCCAACGCAACGCGCATCCCCACCGGCAGACTGAATTCCGTGCTTGCGGAAGCGGAAGCCCGCGTACAGCCGCCGACGGATAAGGGAAAGCGTCTGAAAATCTATTACATGACGCAGACTTCAACCCGTCCGCCGACGTTTGTGGTTTTTGTGAACAAAAAAGATCTGTTCCATTACAGCTACCAGAGATACATCGATAACCGCATCCGGGAGGTTTTCGGAATGGAAGGGACGCCGACGCGATACATCATCAGAGAACGCTCGTAACAAAAAGCCGTTTCACGAAAGGTGAGACGGCTTAAATATTAATAAATTATTAATTATTATAAAAAAATTATTGTAATTAAAAAATATATATGATATTATAATTTAGTTAAAACCGCTACCATGATTCGGAGTGATGCGAATGAACGATCTTCAGAGCCTGACGAGGGAAGAGCTTCAGGCTTTTTATGAAAAATCAAAGGCGGAATATGCGGCGTTTCTGAACGCCGGGATCAGTATAAATATGGCAAGGGGGCGACCGTCTCCTGAGCAATTGGATCTGTCTGATGCGCTCATTGCGTTGTCAAGAAATGAGATCGGCGTTACGGACGCCGGCGGCAACGACGTAAGAAACTACGGTGAGCTTTGCGGCATTCCCGAGTGCCGCGCGCTGTTCGGCGAGATCATGGGCGTATCCGCGGATCACGTGATCGCTGCGGGGTGTTCGAGCCTGAGCCTGATGTACGACTTTATTTCTCAGTGTTATACCCACGGCATTGGCGGCAACGATCCGTGGATGCTCGATCCGGAACGGAAATTTATTGCGATCGTTCCCGGGTACGACAGGCATTTTGCCATCGCCGAGCATTTCGGTCTTCAGATGATCAGCGTGCCCATGACGCCTTCGGGACCGGATATGGACACGGTGGAAGAGATCGTGAAAGATCCTTCTGTCAAAGGCATGTTCTGCGTTCCAAAGTATTCCAATCCGGACGGAATCACGTATTCGGCGCAAACCGTGGAGCGCATTGCTGCGATGCGGACCGCCGCTCCTGATTTCAGAGTGATCTGGGACGAAGCCTACGTGGTGCACGATCTTTACGACGAAAAGGATCAGCTTGCAAACGTATTCTCATTTGCCGAAAAGTACGGAAACCTCGAACGTTTCTTTGCCGTGGCGTCCACTTCAAAAATCACGTTCGCCGGCGCAGGCGTTTCCGCCCTTGCGGCTTTCGGTTCCACGTACGATGAAGTGCTTGCAAGGCTGAAACTGCAGATCATAAGCTACGATAAGATCAATCAGCTTCGGCACTGCGCGATTTACCGCTCGCTTGCGGATATCGAAGCGCAGATGCGAAGGCACGCTGCAATTCTTCGTCCGAAGTTTGACGCCGTTCTTAATATTCTGCACGCGCAGCTGGACGGTCTGGGGATCGCCTCGTTCAATTCCCCCAGAGGCGGATACTTTATCAGTCTTGACGTAAACGTTGGTTCCGCAAAATACGTGGGCATGCTTTGTAAAGACTGCGGCCTTACGCTGACGGGCGTCGGCGCTACGTATCCTTACGGCGTAGATCCCAACGACGCGAATATCCGGATCGCTCCCTCTTGCCCCAGCGTGCAAGAACTGCAGACTGCGGCAAGCATCCTTTGTGCGGCTGTAAAAGTGGCGGCGTGTGAAAAGCTGCTCGGGCTGCATGCGTGAGGCGGACGGATATGTACAGAATCGGACACGGTTATGACGTTCACAGATTCGCCGAGCACAGAGATCTGATCCTGGGCGGCGTAAAAATCGATTATCGTCTCGGCCTGCTGGGACATTCCGACGCGGACGTCCTTCTGCACGCGATCAGCGACGCGCTTTTGGGCGCGCTGGCTCTGGGCGATATCGGTAAGCATTTTCCGGATACGGATCCGGCCTACGAAAATGCGGACAGCCTTGTGCTGCTGCAGCGGTGTTTCAGTCTTATTGAAGAAAAAGGATATAAAATCTCCAATATTGACGCGACGGTCATCGCGCAGAAACCGAAGCTCGCCCCATATATTGACGCCATGCGCGAAAACATTGCGCGCGCATGTGATACCCCTGTAGATAACGTAAGCGTAAAAGCGACGACGGAAGAAGGACTCGGCTTTACGGGAGCAATGGAAGGCATCAGCGCCCATGCGGTCGTGCTGATCCAAAGAATATAAAAAACATAGCGGTGGTGTAAAAATATTATGTTTGCAGAAACGATTCAGACATTCTTTTTACGGTTGAAGGACGTCTTTTTGAATTTTCATTTTATCCCGGATATCCTGGATATCCTTCTGGTGGCGCTGCTGGTGTACACCGTGATCGTACAGCTCAGAAAAACGCAGTCGATCCAGGTCGTTAAGGGGATCATCTTTGTGGCGATCGTTTACGGATTGGTTTCGATCCTGAACATGTCCGCCAGCTCGTATATCTTCAACCGTCTTCTGAATGATATCATCCTGATCATGGTTATCCTGTTTTCCGGTGAGATCCGTCAGGCGCTGGAACATATGGGTACGCGCAGCTTCGGCAAAAGTCTGCCGTTCCTCAGCCGGAAAACGGAAGAGGCGGAACTGGACGCCATCAACTGCGTCTGCCGTGCCTGCGGCGCCATGAGCCGCAATAAAGTGGGATCGCTGATCCTGTTCCAACGAGAAACGCTTCTCGGCGATCTGATGAAGCAGGCCGTTATGATCGACAGCGAAACGAGCTATGAAATGCTTTGCAGTATCTTTTATCCCAAAGCGCCCCTGCACGACGGCGCGGTGATCATCCGCGACGGCAGGATCGTGGCAGCGAGATGCGTTGTTCCCATGAAAAACGACCGTGTGATCAATGAAAACGTCGGTACGCGTCACAGAGCCGCTCTGGAAGCCAGCCTGAATTCCGACTGTGTTGCCGTGGTGACCAGCGAAGAGACCGGTATCATTTCCATTGCGGTTGAAGGCACGCTCCGCCGGGGGATTACGGACAGCGAGCTGCGCGAGCTGCTCGGGCAGTATCTGCTGCCTGCGCCGGACGATAAACGAGCTGCAAAAAAAGAGAAAAAGAAGAAAAAAACGGAACCCACGATAACCCAGGCGGACGACGCCGCAGGAAGGGAGGAGAGCGACAATGGCGAAAACGAATGAGAAAGGCGCGGTCAAGCGCAGCTTTCTTTCAAGAATGTTCGACAACAACTGGTTTGTCCTTTGTTTTTCCCTGCTGATCGCCATGATCCTCTGGTGCGGCGTATCCATGTTCCAGACCACGGAAGTGGAAAAATCGTTCCCGAATATCAAAGTCCATCTGAATTACGAAGGCTCGCTTCCCGCAAATAACGATCTTCAGATCTTCGGCGATGAGGAATATTATATCGACGTAACGGTAAAAGGCAAAAGTTACCTGATAAACGACGATGATTTTGCGGAAAAGATCAGCGCAACGGTTTCGTTTGCGTCCGTGTCCTCCGCCGGCACTTACGCGCTGCCCGTCAGCGTGACGGTACAGGACGGCGCTGCGGAGGTCGTGCGCTATTCCAAATCCACCATTTCCGTTTACGTGGACGAGCTTGTGGAAAAAGAATTCAGCCTGACGGATGAGATCGTTGAGCTCTCCGGCTATTCTCTGCCCGAGGGCTACGCCCGCGAGAATCCCAGACTGAGCACGGATACCGTTATTGTAAAAGGACCGGCGCTGGAGATCAGCAGAGTGACCGCCGTAAAGGCTGTGGTAGAGCTTGATAAAGAGATGACCGCTACCGAAACCTTTACCGCGAACGTTGTGATCGCAGGCACCAGTGAAAATACAAATCTGGCAAACGTATCTCTGGCGGACGACAGTCCCGTGTACGTAACGATACCCGTGACCTTTACCGCGGAATATAAAACCGCCGTCACGTTTACGAATGTTCCCAAGGCGTACCGTTCGGAAGGCGTTGCCTACAAGATCACGCCGGAAACGGTATCCATGACGATGGTGACCGGCGAAAGCAGGAAACCGGACGGCGAAGCGCTTGTGATCGGTACGATCGATTTTTCCGATCTGAACAATACCTTGAATACGTTTACGTTCTCAGCGGAGGACACGCCGTATACCTTTAACGACGGCGTGAACAGCTTTACGGTAACCGTGGATGAGAGCCAGATGCACAAGCGCTGGCTTGAGATCTCCGTAGCGGCGGAGGATGTGAAGCTTCCCGAAGGCGCAGAGATTATTACGGATACGATCTCTTCCGTTCAGGTGATCGGCCCCGCGGAATCCGTAGATGCCATCGGCAATTCCGAAGCTTATGCCGTGCCCGTATTGGACGGCGTCGAACTGGAAAAAGGCGTGAATACGGTTCCCGTGAAAGTGATTCTGCGTACGCTTACCGACAGCTGGGTGAGAGGCGAATACACGGTGGAGATCCGCGTAGACGATTAAAGTTAAAGGAGTCGTTATGAAAGCGATATGCCGCGGCGTTCGCATCCTTATAATCTTTACGGTTCTGATATCGTCTTCACTGTTGTCCGCATGCTCGTTTTTTCATTCGTTTACGGTGGATTCCCTGATCCGTCCGCCGAAGCTTACCGGTGAAAACGCGCTGATCGAACAGGCTTTTGAAGCCGCCGTAAAAACGGAGGTCCTGTTTATCAGCCCCATTGCCGGAGATTACCGCACCGCGTTCGTTCAGTTCGACGTGGATGCGGACGGTGAAGACGAGACGCTTGTGTTTTACGCGAAAAAGGAATCGCCGAGTGAAGCGCATATTCATCTGTTGAAATTCAACGGGGAAAACTGGTATTCCGCCGGCGATATCACCGGCAACGGCAGCGAAGTGTATTCCGTAGCTTTTTATCACTTCGATCCGGACGAGTCCTTTGAGGTTGCCGTATGCTGGACGGTATCCGATTCCAGAAGAAACAAAACGCTTTCCCTTTATAAACTGACGCAGGAGGATGAGATCTCTCAGCTTTCCGTAATCCAGCTTTTTGATTATCTGATCCTTGATTTCGATATGGACGGCCGGCTGGAGCTTATGTACCTGATGGACAACAGCTCCGATTCGGAACAGCCGTTTAAGATCAGTATGATAAAGATGGATCCGGCGGACGGCGCGTTTCATTTCGTGTGCGAATTGCCGCTGCATCAATCCGTGAATCTGCCCGTGCAGATGAAATACGATATCCGCGTACAGCGATATACGCTGTATATCGACTGTGTCAATTTCGACGGTTCTTATATGACGGAGATCCTTTATTACGATAAAGAGCAGGCTGTTTTCTCCCGCATCCAGAATGAGGCGGGAACGGAGCTCTCGGAGCTTACCGTAAGAAACACGCAGGTCTACTGCGCGGATATCGATAACGACAGGATCATAGAGGTTCCGATGCAGCATGTGTGGGAAGGCTCCTCCGTATTGTATCCCGAGGCGGAAACGCCGCTGCCGATGCACGTGATCGAATACGCAAAACGGCAGAATAACGAATTGGTTCCGCTGCACATTTCCTATTATTATGCGCCGGACGGTGCGTTCCGATTCCGCACGGACGAGTTTACGGACAATTATATCGCCGCGTATGACGCCGCCGCATCAACGCTGCGGTTCTCCGTGCCCGACGAACCGGAAGCCGTGCTTTTTACGGTGCGGTATATCCCTCTGGCGGAAAAAGAGGCCGCGTTTACCGTGGAGATCGCCGAGCCCGAGGTCACGCTGTTTACGGAACAGCATATTAAAAGCTTATTTGAAATCCTGTAAAGAAGGGGGCCCCTGCAGTTGAAAAGGATCCTTGTTGCGGAAGATGAAAAGTCTATTCGTGAATTTATCGTTATCAACCTGAAACGAAACGGGTTTGAGGTGCTTGAAGCTGAAAACGGTGAGGAAGCCCTGAAGCTTTATGATGAATACGGCGGCAATATCGATATTGCGCTGTTGGATATCATGATGCCGGTGATCGACGGCCTTGAGGTTTGCAAGCAGCTGCGGAAAAGGAGCAGCACGATCGGCATCATTATTGTTACGGCGAAAACGCAGGAAATGGATAAGGTAACGGGGCTGCTGGTCGGCGCCGACGATTACGTAACGAAACCGTTTTCGCCTTCCGAGCTGATGGCCCGCGTTGACGCGATCTACCGGCGCGTTACCGTAAATAAAGAATTTGCCGAAAAGAACCGTGAAAGAAACAATATCATAGAGCTGGGCGAATTCACGCTGAACCTGAGAAGCAGAAGCCTGACGAAACGTGGCGTGCTGATCGAACTGACGCAGGTTGAATTCCAGCTGATCGAGTATTTCTTCAATCATCCCGGCGTTGCACTGGAGCGTACGGAGCTGTTGAATCACGTTTGGGGAAGTATGTATTACGGCGACGAAAAAGTGGTGGACGTCAATATCCGGCGGCTTCGTATGAAGCTGGAGGACGATCCCTCCTCGCCGAAGCATCTGACTACGATTTGGGGCGTAGGCTATAAGTGGCTGATCTGAGGACCGGAGCGAAAGTATGCTGAAAAGCGGTATCACAAAAAGATGGATCCTTACAACGCTGCTGGTGATTTCGGTTATCCTGCTTGCCATCGCGGTGCTGATCACGCTGTCGATCCGGAAATATTATTATGATACCGTAGAGCAGAAGCTGCAGTCTATGGGCCAGAGCAGCGCGATCGCCGAATACTTTAACGGGTATATCGACGTGCCGAACGATACCTTTGCCGCGCGTGCCAGCGATTACGCCCAGAATTTTTCCGAGATCAACACCGCGTGGGTATGGATCTATAACAAAAACGGAGAGATCATCATCACGTCCACCGGGTTCAGCGCCGAGGCGGCGGATGATACCGATTATCAGATCGCGATGAATTCTCCTTCGGGACGCGGCCTCAGCCAGGGATATCTTGCTTCCGGAGAAAAGTTTATGGCGCTTACCGTACTGCTTCCGAAAACGGGAGATAACAGCAACGGCGCCGTAAGATATCTGATATCGATGCAGGATATCAACAGAAGGCTGTTATCCGTGGGGCTTGCTGTATTCGGGGTCGTGCTTGTGGCCGTCGGGCTGGTCGTTATTTCCGGTTTGTTTTTCATCCGTTCCATTCTTGTTCCTGTGAAAAAGATCAACGACGCCACCCGCCGTATCGCCGCAGGGGATTATTCCGCAAAGATAGAACTGACGGACCGGGACGATGAGATCTCCGAGCTGACGGAATCCATCAACTACATGACGGATCAGATCTCCAGAACCGAAACGCTGAAAAACGACTTCATTTCTACCGTTTCACACGAACTCCGCACACCTCTTACCGCCATCAAAGGATGGACGGAAACGCTGATCACGCTGAATGAGGGCGGCGATGAAACGCTTGCACAGGGGTTGAAAGTGATTCTGTTTGAATCCGAACGTCTGTATTCGCTGGTTGAGGATCTTCTGGATTTCTCCCGTCTGGAAAACGGCAGCCTGCAGCTGCGGATCCAGCGGATCGACGTTCTCGCGGAACTGGACGAAGCGGTTTTCGTTCTGCGGGACAGAGCCATCCGGGAGGGCATCGATCTTTATTACAGCACGCCGGATCTTCCGGCTCCCGCAAACGCGGACCCGGACAGGATCAAACAGGTTTTCGTAAACATTCTCGATAACGCGATCAAATACACGCCGGAAGGCGGCAAGATCTCCATTATCGCGTCCCTCGGCGGCGGAGAGATCCGTATAGAGATCTCCGATACGGGCTGCGGTATTTCGGAAGCGGATCTGCCGCATATCAAGGAAAAGTTTTATAAACCGAACGGGTCCGTAAAGGGCTCCGGTATCGGTCTTGCGGTTTGCGATGAGCTCGTCGGGCTCCACAATGGCAAACTGAATATCTACAGTAAACTGAACGAAGGCACCACGGTTGAGATCATTCTGCCGTTGGCGCAGTGAAAATCGGAAGGACGGAACAAATGAGTAAAAAGGTTTCCAACGCCGTAAAAGCTTCGGTCGGCGGGCAGGCTTTGATCGAAGGAATCATGATGAACGGCCCGCAGGGCAGCGCGCTCGCCGTGCGCAAAACGGACGGCAGCATTTTTGTTGAACATTTGAATTTCAGCCACGTAAAAGATAAATATAAATTTTTAGGATTTCCGTTTATCCGCGGTATCGTGAATTATATAGAAACCATGATGTTCGGATATAAATGCCTGATGCGTTCCGCGGATCTTTCCGGGCAGCTTGAAGCGGAAGAAGATCCGGAAAATATGTCCAGGCTGGATCGTTGGCTGAACGACCATATGGGGCCCAAGCTGCTCGGTGTTCTTTCCGGCATCGCTATGGTGTTCGCCGTGGTCATCGGTATCGGGCTGTTTGCATATCTGCCTACGCTTTTGGTCGATCTTGCGGATGAACACCTGTTTGCCTCCCGGCTTGCGAACTTCCACGCGCTGTTTGAAGGCATCATCCGTGCGGCGATCATCGTGCTCTATATGTTTATCGTATCGAAAATAAAAGATATCCACCGTGTGTTTATGTACCACGGCGCCGAGCACAAAACCATTGCCTGCTTTGAAAAAGAAATGGAACTGACCGTAAAAAACGCGCGGGAATGCAAACGCTTCCATCCGCGCTGCGGCACGAGCTTTATCTTTATCATTATCATTGTAAGTATTATCGTTTCATCCGTGGTGCTTCTGATTTTCCCCGCTTTGGGCGCGGCGACCGGGCCGGTCAGATTGCTCTGGGTGCTTGTGAAGATACTCGTGATCATTCCGATCGTGACCGGTATCAGTTACGAAATGATCAAATACGCCGGAAGGCACGATAATATCGTTACCAAAATCTTTTCTGCGCCGGGGCTGTGGATGCAGCGGATCACAACGGCGGAGCCTACGGATGATATGCTGGAGGTCGCCATTGCTTCGCTCAATGCCGTACTTCAGGACGGACCGCAGGAAGAGACGGACAAATGACGTACAGAGCGCTCGCGGAGAACGGAGAAACCGTGCTGGCGCAGACCGGCATTGAAAACGCCGCCGCCGAGTCCGTACGGATATTATGCGAGATCCTCAATATCGACGCCACGCGGTATCTGCTGGAGCGCGGCCGTACCGCGGATGCCCAAACGGAAGCCCGTTTTTTCGCTCTGATTCAAAAAAGAGCCGAACGCGTACCGCTGCAGTATCTTTTGGGTAAAGCTGATTTTCTGGGGTTTTCGTTCGCGGTAGGCGAGGGGGTACTGATCCCCCGGCCGGAAACAGAAGAGCTTGCAGATATATGCTTGGATCGCATCCGGAAACGCGGATACCGCACGGTATACGATCTGTGCGCGGGCAGCGGCTGTATCGGTATTTGTATTGCAATGCTATGCCCGGAAACGGAAGTCTGGCTGCTGGAAAAATATGAGGAAGCGCTCCGGTATCTCCGAGCTAATATACCGCGTTCAGTAACGGATCGTATACACGTTGTAAAGGCCGATGTTTTTAACTATGATCCTGCGCTGCTTCCCGCGGCGGATCTGATCGTTTCCAATCCGCCGTATATCTCAACGGAAGAAATAGCAGTTCTTCAGGCGGAGGTACAGAAAGAGCCGTCTGCGGCTTTGGACGGCGGCACGGACGGATTGGCGTTTTACCGCTGTATCGCAGATCGGTGGGCTTCCGCGGTACGCCCCGGAGGGTGCATCGCACTGGAATGCGGTGAAAGGCAGTCCGCCGAAATCGCAGGGCTGTTTACAGCCGGAAAAACAGAAGAACTTCGGGATATGTACGGTGTGAAGCGGTTCGTATTTGCCGAATGCTTATAAACGGAGGAATAAAACATGATTATGTCGCTGATACGTACGCTGCTTTCCGGCGGAAAACCCGGATTGGAGCTGATCGTAGAGCTTTTTGCGCTGATTTTTATTGCGCTGTGCTGTTTCCCGATCCACGAAAGCGCGCATGCCTGGATGGCGGACCGGCTGGGGGATCCCACCGGCCGGCTGAAAGGACGCATTTCTTTGAATCCGCTTGTTCATCTGGATATTTTCGGCGCGATCATGATTTTGCTGTTCGGTTTCGGTTACGCAAAACCCGTGCCCGTGAATATCAACAATTTTCCCGCGAAAAAGAGAAAGCTCTATTTTGCGCTGACGGCGCTGGCCGGGCCGCTTTCCAATTTGCTGCTCGCCGCGATCTTCTCTCTGCTCGGGAACCTGTTTATGGTACTCATCCTTACAAAAGGGAGCAGCACCGTATTGTTGGCGGCGATGTATTTCTTTAAGGCCGCGTGCAGCATCAACGTTATGCTTGCGGTATTTAACCTGATCCCCATTCCGCCGCTGGACGGTTCGCGGATCATAATGCTCGTTTTGCCGGACAGAGCCTATTATACGCTTCTTCAGTTTGAGCGTTATTCCATGTATGCGCTGTTTCTGCTGATCTTTCTTTTCAACCGCATCGGTTTTTCGCCGATCGGCTGGCTTTCCGGTATCGTATCCAACGCGATCAATTGGCTTACTGCGCTGCCCTTTGCACATTGGCTGGGCTGAATAAAATAAAAGGAACGAATTCTTTTGACGGAGATCAATTATAAATTGGATGTGTTTGAAGGCCCGATGGACCTTCTGCTGTATCTGATAACGAAGCATAAACTGAATATTTACGATATCCCCATATTTGAGCTTGTGGAACAGTATACCGCGTATATCAGGGAGATGCAGAAGCAGGATCTTGACGTGGCAAGCGAGTTTCTGGAAATGGCCGCCCGACTGATCCATATCAAATCCCTCTCGTTGCTGCCGGTGCATGAAGAAGGGGAGCAGCTCCGCAGAGAGCTCTCCGGCGAGCTCATAGAATATGCGGCGTGCAAAAAAGCCGCGGAGGCCTTATCCATGCAAACGGCCGGGTTCAACACGCAGACGCGTCTTCCGGAGCCGATCGAAAGCGATATGACCTATACGAGGGTGCACGATCCCATAGAGCTGCTGAACGCTTACGTGCGCGTGATGGGCAAAAAGCTGCGCATGCTGCCGCCGAAGTTCGACGTTTTCCGCCCGTTGGTACAAAAGCGTATCGTGTCCGTTGCGGAAAAGATCCGATCCGTTGTTTCGCTGCTGGTGAATAAAAAACATATGAAATTCGATGAGCTTCTGCGTTTGTCAACCAGCCGGTCCGATCTTGTCGCCGTGTTTCTTGCGGTGCTTGAGCTTGCGAAAACGGGAAATATCAACGTAGACGGAGAAAAATCTGATTTTACCATGGAGTTGATCTCCGTGCCGGAGGAGGAGCTTGACTTTGACTGACGAAACGATAGATTTCAAGGGGACTGTGGAAGCCATCGTTTTTGCTTCCGGAGAACCGATCGATCGGATCCGGCTGATCGAGGCTCTGGATTGCACGCCGGAGCGTCTTGACAGCGTCCTGAACGAGATCAAAAACGAATACGACGACAGAGGAAGCGCGGTGCAGCTTCTGCTGCTCGGGCCGAAGGTGCAGTTCGCTACGCGTCCGCAATACGCCGCTGCGATCCGCAACGTGCTGGATCTGAAACGGAATCAGCCCCTTTCTCCCGCCGCCTTTGAGGTGCTTGCGATCATTGCGTACAACCAGCCGGTCACGAGAGCTTTCGTGGAACAGATCCGCGGCGTGGACTGCGGCGGCGTGATCAATACGCTGTGCCAGAGAAATCTGGTGGAGGAATGCGGCAGACTGGATCTGCCCGGCCGTCCGCTGATCTACTGTACGACCGCGGAATTCTTACGGTGCTTTTGTATGTCCACACTGGCAGAACTGCCGGAGATCCCGGATTCGTCGAGCGCTGCCGAAGTGCTGGCTTCCATTCAGGGCACAGCCGGCGGTGAGATCAACGGACAGATGTCGATATTATAACAGGGAGGGCAGGAAATGATCGTTCTGAAAATCATCGGATGGGTTCTTCTCGGGATCCTTGCGCTGATCCTCCTTGCGCTTTGCGTAAAAGTAAGATTCGACCTGGAGTATTCCTCCGAGAATACGTCGGTCGTTCTGAGATGGCTGTTTATCCGTTTCAAGCTTTATCCCGCAAAGAAAAAAGAGAAACCGAAAACGGAGGAAGAACCGGAGCCGCCGCCCGAGGAACCGGCGGAAGAGAAACCGGAAGAAGAAGAGCAAAAACCGAAACAGAAGAGCAATCTGCTGAAAACGATTTACGATTCCCAGGGGATCGACGGATTGATCTCCGTTCTGCAGCAGGTTATGACTTATACGAAAACGTTTTTCGGGAATCTGCTGCACGGGTTCGTGATCGACGAGCTGTATCTGGACGTGTGCTGCACGCGAAGCGACGCCGCCGCTACGGCGATCTATTACGGTGAGGTTTGCTCCGTATTGTTCCCGTTGCTCGGCGCACTGGCCGCAAAATGCAGGATGAAGAAATACGACGTAAACGTTTATCCTGATTTCATCGCCCGGTTCAGCAACGTGTCGTTTATCACTTCGTTCCACTTTACGCCGATCTATCTGATCGGAATTACCGTTGCATACGGCATGAAGATGCTGTTCGGCGTCCTTCTCGGTATCATTATAAAAATTTCCGGTGCAAAAAAAGAAAAAGACGGCAGCCGGAATAAAAATACAAAATCCAAAAGAAAGAGTGAAGAAAAATGAAAGAACAATCAGCAGCAGGGATCCTTGCAACCACCATCGAAAAGGTTCGTCAGCTTGTAGACGTCAGCACCATCATCGGCGAGCCCGTAAAGCTTTCCGAGGAGATCACCGTGATCCCCGTATCCAAAGTGACCTACGGATTTGCCAGCGGCGGCGCTGATTTTCCGTCCAAATCGAACGCCGAGCTTTTCGGCGGCGGCGGGGGGGCCGGCATCACGATCAATCCCGTGGCGTTTCTTGTTCTGAAAGACGGTGAAGTGACACTGAAGCACATCACCTCCAACGATAACGCCGCCGAGCGCATCGTGAACATGATCCCGGACGTGATCGATAAGGTATCCGATATTGCGGATAAAGCAAAATCCGGCAAAAACGCGGAATAACCGCGCCTGATGATGCAGAACACGTTTCGGCTGATTTACTGAAAAACGGTTTGCACACAGAAGTATGGAAGAAAAAATCAGACTTCAGAAATTCCTGTCTGAGGCCGGCGTCGCTTCACGGAGAAAAGCCGAAGAGATGATCGCCGCGGGCAGCGTAAAGGTGAACGGACGTACGGCGCAGGTCGGCGATAAGGTTGACCCGAAAAGAGACGACATTACGGTAAACGGAAAAAAGATCAAACGGGAAACGCAGAGCTTGTATTATATGCTGTATAAGCCCCGCGGTTACGTGACCACCATGAGCGACGAAAAAGACCGGAAATGCGTTGCCGAACTGATGCGTGACCTGCCGAAACGCGTGTATCCGGTCGGTCGGCTGGATCGGGATTCCGAAGGCCTGCTGCTGTTCACGAACGACGGGGAATTTGCAAACGCATTAATGCATCCCTCCCGGCATATCCGTAAGGTATATCGCGTCAGCGTACGTCCCGCGGTTTCCGAGGCGCAGCTCAATGTGCTTACGTCTTCCCTGATGATCGACGGCCGTAAAACCGTTCCCGCCGAAGTAAAGGTTGTTTCCAAAGAAGCGGATAAAAGCATATTGGAGATCATTCTTTACGAAGGACGCAACCGGCAGATCCGTCGCCTTTGCGAGGAGGCCGGTCTGGAAACGCTGCGGCTGAAACGGCTTGCAGTTGGGCAGTTGACGTTGGGCAAGCTGAAGCCCGGCGAGTACCGTGCGCTTACGGAGACGGAAGTTTCATTGCTGAAGCGGGAATCCGGAAGTTACTGAAGAGGACGAATCTATGATCAGAAGCATGACCGGTTACGGAAGAGCCGTCGGTACCGACGGCGGAATGAGCGTGACCGTAGAAATCAAAAGCGTCAATCATCGCTTTTTTGAGTTTAACGCGAAGGTTACAAGAGGCTATTCGTTTTTGGAAGAAAAACTGAAAAGCCTGGTGCAGCAGTACGTATCGCGCGGCAAGGTGGACTGCTTCGTACAGATCGAAGCGGAGGAAACCGCTGACGGCGCCGTAAGCATCAACGAGTCGCTCGCCGCGGGTTACTATAACGCGCTGCTTGCCCTTTGTGACAAATATCATTTGCAGATGAGTGACAGCGTTGAAATTCTCGCTTGCCACCCGGATATATTCAACGTAAAAAAACCGCCTGCGGACGAAAAAAAGATATGGAGCTTTGTTCAGGGCGTGGCCGAACAGGCGATCGCCGTTTTCCTTTCCATGCGGGAAGCGGAAGGCGAAAAGCTGAAGGCGGACGTGCTATCCAGAGCGGAACTCATCCTTGCGGACGTTGCTTTTATCGAACAGCGTTCACCGGAGACCGTAGCGGAATATATCGTAAAAATGAAAGCGCGCCTTCGCGAATTCCTGTCGGACGTGGAAGTGGATGAGCAGCGTCTTTTATCGGAGGCCGCCGTTTATGCCGATAAAATCGCCGTGGCGGAGGAGACCGTTCGGCTAAGAAGCCACATCGACCAGCTGAAGGTTTTCTTTGAAGCGGAGGAGCCCGTGGGACGGAAGCTGGATTTCCTGGTGCAGGAGATCAACCGTGAGGCAAATACCATCGGGTCCAAGGCTTCGGATATCCCGATCGCGAAAAAGGTGATCGCGATCAAGGCCGAAGTGGAAAAGATCCGCGAGCAGATCCAGAATATCGAATAAACCGGTTTTCGGATCTTACGTAAGCGGAGGGAAAAGCATGAAGCTTATCAATATCGGATTCGGAAACATGGTAAACGCCGAACGCGTGATCTGCGTGGTGAGCCCCGAATCTGCACCGATCAAACGGATCATGCAACAGGCAAAAGACCAAGGGAAGCTGATCGACGTTACGCAGGGGCGCAAAACCGCGTCGGTGATCTTTACGGACAGCGAGCATATTCTGCTCTCCTATATCAAGGCTGAAAAGCTATCCCAGCGTTTTGAAGATAAAGAGGAGGAATGAATATGGAACAGGCGCTTGTGCCGGTGAAAAGATGTTTATTCGTCATCTCCGGCCCCTCCGGCTCCGGGAAAAATACGGTATATGAAGGCGTAAAAGCGCTGATGCCGTCGATCACACATACGGTTTCCGCTACCACGCGCGCAATGCGTCCGGGCGAAACAGAGGGCGTCGATTATTACTATATCAGCGTAGAGGAATTTCAAAGACGTTTGGAAAACGGAGAATTCCTGGAATACGTACAGTACGGCGGTAATTATTACGGCACGCTGAAAAGCGAGATCGACCGCCTTGCGGCAGCGCATATGATCCCCGTGTTGATCATAGAGGTCAACGGTGCGTTGAATATCAAACGGATTTTTCCGGAAACGGTAACGATATTTATCGTACCGCCGTCGATCGAGGAACTGGAACGTCGGATCCGGAACCGCGGACATAATACGGAAGAAGAATTACGCACCCGGCTGGAAATCGCCGCGGCTGAAATGGAAAACCGCGATAAATACGATTTCTGCGTTGTAAACGACGACTTGGAACAGTGTATTAACGAAGTATTGCAAATTATAAAAAAAGGAGCAGATCAGAATGATTAACATTGATTTAAAGCCTATGCTTAAAGGCGGTATCAGCAGGTATTCTCTTTGTGTGGCTGTTGCGAAACGCTCCCGCGAGATCAACGATGAGATCGTGGAAAGAAGAGAAACGGAAAAAATCATCACGGAAGAAAAACCCGTCAGCATGGCGGTTGACGATATTCTTTCCGGCAGATACGTGATCCAGGAGAGCGAAGAGATCAAGAATTACTGAGGTGACGGGCCTTGCGTACTGTTTTTGTCGCTGAGATCGGGGTGGAAAACTGCGCTTACAGCTTTGATATGCTGTTCAGTTATTTGATCCCGCCGGAAATGACGGACGCAGTCTGCGAGGGTGTTCGGGTATTGGTCCCGTTCGGTAAAGGCAACAGCGTACGTCAGGGATTCGTGTTTTCCGTTTCTGCTGTTGACGAAGATAAAACGTCTTCATATAAAAGCGTTATCTCCGTTCTGGATGCCCAGCCGCTGCTGGATCACGAGATCGTCCGTTTGGCGCTTACGGTGCGGGAGCGGACCTTCTGTACGTATTTTGCCGCGGCAAAAGCGATGCTTCCGGGCGGGATGTGCATGAAAACGGAAAACGTTTACGTGCTGTCGGAAACGGCGGACCGGCTTCCCGAACCGGAGGACTGTGATGCGGCAAAGGTCATCGGCGTTATCCGTTCTGCAAAGAAACCCGTTCGCGAAAACGCGATCCTGAAAAAATGCGGATTGAAAACGCCGGCGCTGCTGATCAGGCTTGAAAAGGACGGCTTCATCAAAAAAGAAACCTCTGCCTTCAGCACCGTAAACGAGCTGACCGTACGTATGGTGCGTCTGACGCAGGACGCCGCCGGCGGAATCGACGAAGCAAAGCTTACCCCGAAACAAAGGTCCGTTTTTTCGCTGCTTTGCGATATTGAAACCGGGTCGGTTAAGGAACTGTGCTATTATACGGGCGTTACGCCGGGCGTGATCAAAACGCTGACGGAAAAAGGCGTGTGTGAATACTACGATCTGCCCGTGGTAAGGCTGCAGCCCCCGCATACGGAACCCGAAAAAGAACCGCCTCCCGTTTTATCCGGTTTGCAGAAAAAAGCGTTTACCGCTTTGTATAACGCATACCAAAGGCAAAAGGGAGAAACCGCGCTCCTGTTCGGCGTTACCGGCAGCGGAAAAACGAATGTTTATCTTGCGCTGATCGATAAGGTGCTCTCGGACGGGAAAAACGTGATCGTGCTCGTACCGGAAATCTCCCTTACGCCGCAGACCATACTACTGTTTGAGAAACGTTTCGGCAGCGCCATTGCCGTAATGCACAGCGGTTTATCGTTAGGGGAGCGCAGAGATACCTTTTTCCGTATCAAAAACGGGGAAGCGCGCGTCGTGATCGGCACCCGCAGCGCCGTTTTCGCGCCGCTGAAAAATATCGGCGCCGTGATCGTTGACGAGGAGCAGGAGCATACCTATAAGTCCGAAATGTCCCCGCGTTACGACGCGCGTATCGCTGCAAAATACAGATGCGCTTACCATAACGCCCTGCTTGTATTGGCTTCCGCTACGCCGTCCGTAGAATCCTACGCAAAGGCAACGCAGGGGAGCTATATTCTCTGTGAGCTGGACCGGCGTTACGGCAAGGCCGTGCTGCCCGAAGTGGTCACCGTGGATATGACGGATAAGCGAAACTGCAACCGCTATGCAGCGATCAGCGAACCGCTTGCTTCCGCGCTGGAAGAAAACCTGAAGCAGAAAAAACAGAGCATTTTGCTGGTGAACAGACGCGGGTATAATACGTTTGTAGTATGTGAAGCCTGCAAAACGGTGGTCACCTGCCCGAAATGCAGCATCTCGCTCACGTATCACGCGGCAAATCACCGGCTGATGTGCCATTACTGCGGATACTCCGAGCCGTTTACGGATACCTGCCCGAAATGCTCGAACAGAAATATCCGCTATGCGGGCTTCGGTACGCAGCGCGTGGAGCAGGAGCTGAAAAGCAGGTTTCCCTCCGCCGCCATACTCCGTATGGACGCGGATACCACGTCCACGAAAAACGCGCACGAAAGAGCGCTTTCCGCTTTTTCCGCCGGGGAATACGATATTCTCATCGGTACGCAGATGGTCGCGAAGGGGCTGGATTTTCCCAACGTTACCGTCGTCGGTATCATCTCCGCGGACAACGAGCTGTATAACGACGATTTCCGTGCCGCGGAAAGAACGTTTGACCTGATTACACAGGTCACCGGCAGAGCCGGACGGGGCGACACGCCCGGAAAAGCGTATATTCAGACGGTATCTCCGGACAGTGAGATCCTTTCGGTCGCAGCACGGCAGGATTACAAAAGCTTTTTCAAAAATGAGATCGGCATGCGGCGCGCCATGGTGTATCCGCCGTTCTGCGATATCTGCAAAATCGGCGTTTCCGCCGACAGCGAAGCAAAAGCGTTTTTCGCCGCCCAGTTGTTTTTTAAGCAGCTGATCGAGAATAATAACTCAGAGAAACTGCCCCTGATCGTTTTGGGGCCGCTTGCGCCGAAGGTTGAGAAAATTAACAACCTGTACCGGCAGAAGCTGATCATAAAATGTAAAAATACCGCTGCGCTCCGTGCCCTGATCAGTGAAACACTGAAATCGGTAACCGCGGTAAAAGAGTGCAAAGACGTAATCATATATGCGGTGATGAATCCGGATAATACGGATCAGTAACCGTTCGGAAAGGCAGAAATAATTCATGGCATTAAGAAAAATCAGAATAGACGACGATCCGATCCTTCGGAAAAAAAGCCGCCCGGTAGAAGTATTTGACGAAAGGCTCTGGCAGCTTCTGGACGATATGCGCGAAACCCTTGCGAAGGCTCAGGGGCTTGGTCTGGCCGCTGTGCAGGTCGGCGTTCTGCGCAGAGTTGTGGTCATCAATTTCGGCGACGGTTACATAGAACTGGTGAATCCTGAGATCCTGGAAACCAAAGGCGAACAGTGCGCGGAGGAAGCCTGTCTTTCTCTGCCGCGCAAGGCAGGCGTAACGAAACGTCCGCTGAGCGTAAAGGTGCGCGCGCAGAACAGAAACGGCAATTGGGTGCTGTATGAGGGAAGCGAACTGAAGGCCAGATGCTACTGTCATGAGATCGATCATCTGGACGGCAAGCTTTATACGGATTCCCTCGCACCGGGAGAAACGGTACACTATACCGAAGATTATTGATCCGGAGCGTAATGGATATGGATTCGGTTATTTTTATGGGTTCCCCGGATTTTGCGGTGAAAGCGTTGGAAGCGCTGATCGCATCTCCGGATTATGATGTAAAGCTTGTTGTTTCACAAACGGATAAGCCTGTCGGAAGAAAACAGATCCTGACGGCCCCGCCTGTAAAGCAGGTGGCTTTGCAAAACGGAATTGAAGTTTATCAGCCGAAAACACTCAGAACACAGGAAGCTTTTGATAAGCTTTCCGCTTTACAGCCGGATTTTATCGTAGTATCCGCATATGGCAAGATATTGCCGCCGGATATCCTTGCGATCCCGAAATACGGCTGTGTGAATCTGCACGGATCGCTGCTTCCGAAGTATCGCGGCGCGGCGCCGATCCAGTGGAGCGTGATCAACGGAGATAAAAAAACGGGCGTCACCTCCATGCTGATGGACGCCGGTCTGGATACGGGAGATATCCTTCTGACGAGCGAAACCGAGATCGGTGAAGACGAGACTGCGGGAGAGCTGTTCGACCGTTTGGCGGATCTGTGTCCGGCGCTGCTCCTGAAAACGCTGGAAGGGCTCAAGCGCGGCGGGATCACGCCCGTAAAACAAAATCATGAGGAAGCGACTTACGTTTCCGTGCTCAGTAAAGATATGGCCGTGCTCGATTGGAATGAACCGGCCGCAACGATCCATAATAAAGTAAGAGGTCTCAATCCGTGGCCGGTTGCAAAAACCGGTTTCGAAGGAAAACTGTTGAAAATATTTTCCGGCAAACCCGCCGAAACGAAAAAAGCTTTGGCAGCCGGTACGCTTTACGCAACGGACGGATGCCTTTACGTGGTTTGCGGCAGCGGAACCGTTTACGAGATCAAAGAGCTGCAGCTGGAAGGCGCGAAAAGAATGAACGCCGCCGATTTTCTGCGCGGACATCCGGTGAACCGTCCGATCATTCTTGCATTACGGGAGAGTTGAATATGACGTCTCTTTTAAATATGTCCTACGGCGGATATTACGGATACAGCGGGACCTACTGGTATCTGCTGCTGGTGATCCCCGCGCTGATCCTTTCGCTGGCAGCACAGTTCGCCGTAAAAAACGCTTACAGAAAAATGAGCGAGATTTACAGCAAAAGCGGCCATTCCGGTGCTTCCGCCGCCGGGGTGGTACTGCGGTATTACGGGATCACGAACGTAAGGATCGAACAGGTCAGCGGCAAGCTGACGGACCATTACGATCCGCGCTCCAACGTGATCCGTTTATCAGAAGGAGTATACGGCTCCACTTCCATTGCCGCCATCGGAATCGCCTGTCATGAGGCGGGGCACGCGGCGCAGCACGCGATGGGTTACGCGCCGATCCGTATCCGCAACAGCATTCTTCCCGTTTGTAAAGTAGGTTCTTATATCGGAATCCCCATGGCCCTTATCGGATACTTTCTGAATTGGGAGCCGCTGGTGCTGGCCGGTCTTATGATGTATTCTTTTATTATGCTGTTTCAGCTGGTCACCCTTCCGGTGGAATTCAACGCGAGCCGACGCGCCCTGCAGGTGATCGAAGAAACGGGACTTTTGCCCGGCCAGGACGAGTATAAAGGCGCAAAAAAGGTGCTGACCTGCGCGGCGATGACTTACGTTGCCTCTTTGGCCGTATCCATAGCCAACCTTTTACGGCTGATCATTATGTTTACGGGACGGCGCAGAAGATGAAAAGCGCTCGCAGGATCGCCGCGGATGCGCTGATCAGAATGGAAACGGACGGTTCTTATTCTTCGTTTGCGCTGAACGCCTTGCTGAAAAAGGAGCCCTCTCTTTCCGAAAAAGACGGAGCGCTCGCCACGCGCCTGATCTACGGGGTGCTCGAGCGTAAGTTCACGCTGGATTATAATCTTGCGTTATACTTAAAGGAGCCGCTGAAAAAACTCCGTCCCAACGTGCTGACCTGTATGCGGCTCGGGGCGTATCAGATTTTGTTCTCTGATAAAATTCCGGCGCGTGCCGCGGTCAACGAGAGCGTGGCGCTTGTGAAGGAGCTCGGGGCCGGTTACGCCTCCGGTATGGTGAACGCCGTATTGCGGAAGGTTGCCGAGGGCGGGTTTCGGCTGCCCCGGGAGGAGGAAGATATCACGGCGTATCTTTCCGTAAAATACGCCTGCCCGCCGGAATTGCTGCTCCATTTTTTGAAATACTACGGCAGAGAAAACACGGAACAGCATCTTTCCGCTTCTCTTTCCGCAAGACCGCTGTTTATCCGTATGAATACGCTGCGGTGTACGGAGGACGCACTGCGTAAGGCTTTTGCGGAAGAAGGCGCATCAGTGACGCCGACAACGCTGGAAGGCTGTTATATTCTTTCCGCTTCCGGCAATATCACTTCATATGCCGCGTTCCGGGACGGGCTGTTTCACGTGCAGGATATGTCTTCGCAGATCGACGCGATGCTGCTTGGCGCAAAGCCCGGTATGACCGTTGTGGACTGCTGTGCGGCTCCCGGCGGAAAAAGCTTTACAGCCGCCCAGTATATGGAAAATGCGGGAACCCTGATCGCGTGCGATCTTTACTCTCATAAAACGGCCCTGATCGAAACCGGTGCACACCGGTTGGGCATAAATAATATTTCCGTGCGGCAGGAAGACGCCGCACAGCTTTGGAGAAGCGGCATTTCCGCCGACGCCGTTCTTTGCGACGTTCCGTGCTCCGGTTTCGGTGTGATCGGCAGAAAGCCGGAGATCAGATATAAGTCTCCCGCGCAGTTTTCAGCGCTTCCTGAGACACAGTACGACATTCTCGTATCCGGCGCGCGTATGGTAAAGCCCGGCGGCACGCTTGTGTATTCCACCTGTACGCTGAATCCTTCGGAAAACGAGGACGTGTGCGGTCGTTTTTTATCGGAACACCCGGATTATTCGATCAGCCGGGACCCGGTTTACCGCGCCGCGGCGGACGGGGATTACATGACGGTATTTGCGTCACCGGACGCGGGCGACGGTTTTTTTGCCGCTAAATTTGAAAGGGATCCGGTATGAAGAAAGACATATTATCCATGACCTTGCAGGAGCTTACGGAGGCTGTGCTGGCTCTGGAACTGCCGAAATACCGTTCGGCGCAGATCTATCATTGGCTGCACAAGGTGGGCGTAACGGATTTTTCGGAAATGACGGATCTTTCGCTTTCTCTGCGCGAACGGCTTAATGACAGTTTTGTCATATTTTCATGTAATATTGAAAAAAAAATTATTTCAGAGTATGATAATACGGTAAAATATCTTTTTTCGCTGCACGACGGAGAACTGATAGAATCCGTAGTAATGAAGTATAAATACGGCTATACCGTATGCGTATCCTCTCAGGTCGGCTGCCGTATGGGCTGCAGATTCTGCGCTTCCACGCTTTCCGGCGTTGTAAGAAATCTGGAGCCTGCGGAGATCCTGTCCCAGGTTTATGCCGCGGAAAGGGATCTGAACGTGCGCGTTTCACACATCGTTTTGATGGGGATGGGGGAACCGCTGGATAATTTTGATAACGTCATGCGTTTTTTGCAGCTGATTTCCGATGAAAACGGAAAGAATATCAGCATGCGGCATATTTCCCTTTCCACCTGCGGTGTCGTGCCCCGGATCAACGCCTTGGCGCAGAAAGATCTGCAGCTTACGCTCTCCGTATCCCTGCACGCGCCGAACAACGAGATCCGCAGCGCCATGATGCCTGTAAATAAAAAATGGCCGCTGGAAGAGCTGATACCTGCCTGTAAAGCGTATACGGCAAAAACTTCCAGAAGAATCTCTTTTGAATATGCGCTTGTTTCCGGGCAGAACGACAGTATTGCCTGCGCAAAAGAGCTTGCCGCACTGCTCCGCGGCATGCTGTGTCACATTAATCTGATCCCCGTAAACGAAGTTAAGGAGACGGGATGTAAAGAGAGCAGCCCGGAAACGGTAAAAAAGTTCGGCGATTATCTGAGCGGCAAGGGGTTTGCGGTCACCGTACGCAGACGCCTCGGCAGCGACATCAACGCGGCCTGCGGACAACTGAGGCGAACCGTTGAAGCAGATCGTAAGGAGACAACGTGAAATATTTATTTGAAACAGACAAAGGAATCAAACGAAGCATCAATCAGGATTGCTGCAGCGTGTTCGAACTGGATGACGAAGCCTTGTTTGCCGTTGTATGCGACGGTATGGGCGGCGCAAGCGCCGGTGAGATCGCATCCGCCATCGCGGTGGAGACCGTTTCCGAACGTTTGCGATCCGGCTGGCGCGACGAGATCACGGAAGATTCCATCCGCAACCTGATGCTTACGTCCGTTACCGCCGCGAACATCAACGTATACGATTATTCTTTGTCGCATCCGGGATGCCAGGGTATGGGGACGACCATTGTTGCGTTGGTTCTGCGCGGAGACAGAGGCATCGTGGCCCACGCGGGGGACAGCAGGGCCTATCTGCTTACGGATCGGCTTCATCAGGTCACGAAAGATCATTCTCTTGTGCAGGATCTGGTCGATCAGGGGCAGATTACGGAGGCGCAGGCGAGAGTGCATCCGCAAAAGAATTATATTACAAGGGCCCTCGGGGTAGAGGAATTCATCGATATCGATTTTGATACCTTTACACTGCCCGAAAACGCGATGATACTGCTTTGCAGCGACGGGTTATACAACTTCGTTTCAGACGAAGACATTACGGAAATTCTGCTTTCCGGCGATGCGTCCGCGGCGAAGCGCCTGATATCGCGGGCCAATGAAAACGGCGGCGGTGACAATATCACCGCAGTGATCATTTCACAAAACTAAAGGAGCGTTGCATTTTGGATAATTATCTTCATAAAGTGATCGGTGAAAGATATGAGATCCAGGAGATCATCGGTATCGGCGGGATGTCTATCGTATATAAGGCATACGACCGCGTAGACGATCGTATTGTTGCCGTAAAGATCCTGAAGGATGAATTTATGGCAAACGAGGAGTTCCGCATGCGGTTCAAGAACGAATCCAAGGCGATCTCCATGCTTTCCCATCCGAATATCGTAAAGGTATACGACGTCAGCTTCGGCGAGAACCTGCAGTATATCGTAATGGAATACGTGGAAGGAATCACGCTGAAGGAATATATTGAGCGGCAGAAGGTGCTTGATATCCGTGAGGCGGAGCATTTTGTGATTCAGATCCTCCGCGCGCTGCAGCATGCGCACGACAAGGGGATCATCCACAGGGATATCAAACCGCAGAATATTATTCTGCTGCCGAACGCCAATATCAAGGTGACGGATTTCGGTATCGCCAGATTCAACCATATGGAGGCGCGCAACGTCAACGAATCCTCCGCCATCGGTTCCGTTCATTACGTGAGTCCGGAGCAGGCTAAGGGAGAATATACCGACGCCAGATCGGATATCTATTCCGTGGGCGTAGTGTTATATGAAATGCTCACGGGGCGTGTGCCTTTTGAAGCGGAAACCGATACCTCCGTGGCTCGCATGCAGCTGATGCAGGAGGCGGAACGACCCAGCAAGCTGAATCCCGCGATCCCGTTGGGGCTGGAGCAGATCACGCTGAGAGCCCTGCAGAAGAACCCTGCGGACAGATATCAGTCCGCCGCGGAATTTTTATCCGATCTGTATGAATTCAAAAAGAATCCGCAGATCAAGTTTGATTATACGTATTTTGTGGATAAGGACCAGACGAAATTTATCGACGCCGGCGGCTCGGTGCTGACCACGTCCGATATCCCGGTAAAGATCCCCGATGAGGACGAATACGCCGAAACGATTTCCGAAGATGAGGAAGAAGAGGAAACGGAACGCAATCTTACGGTGCCCATCCTTGTGGGGATCGCCGTTGCGCTGCTGCTCGTGATCGGCGTGATCCTTTTCGTTGCCTTCGGCGATTCCATCTTCAATGGCAATCAGCACGGGAACAATACCCAGACAACCCAGGAAGACAACGGCAGCTTCTGGTCCAAGCTGGATATATTCGGGTGGTTTTCTTCCGATAAAATCGAAGTGCCGAATTTCCTGAATATGAATTTCGACGAGGTGTTTTCCAAGTATCCCGATCTCGCGATCGATCCCACGCCGAAATACGTGTATAACACTACCTATGAAGCCGGCAGAGTGATCGAGCAGTTCCCTGATGCCGGCGCCATGGTTTCGCCAGATACGGTGATCACACTTTCCGTGGCTACGAATAACGATATGGTGCAGGTGCCGGACGTTACGAATTACGATTACGAGGAAGCGGAGAGCATACTCACGGCAAAGGGCTTTACCGTTGAAATGCTGCAGGCGTACGTGAACGATATGGATGAAAACACCGTTGTGTATACGGATCCCAAAGCGGATACGTTTGCGCTTTACGGTTCCAGAGTTTACGTTTATTATGCTACGTCCAACGAGGATGCGCAGGGTACAACACGCGTACCGAACGTCGTAGGTGACCAGGAGAGCGTTGCACGGCAGAAGATCGTTGCCGCCGGGCTGAAGGTAGGCGCGATCACAACGGATGAGAGTTCAGCCGCGCTGAAAGGCTACGTAATCGGGCAGAATCCCCCCACGGGAACAACGGTAAACGCCGGTACGGTTGTAAATCTGGTGCTCGGCAACGGCGTGAAGGGCTCTTCTACCGCAACGTTCCAGATCACGCTGCCGAATATGGGCGGCAGAAAAGGAACTGTCCGGATCTATCTGAACGGCGAGGTATACAATACCTACAGCAATGTTGCGCTGAACGGTTCCGCGTTTACGATCAGCTATACAGGTTCCGGCGAGAAAAATGAATTTACCGTATACGTTGATTCTTCCAAGCTTTATTCCGGCAATATCGATTTTACGAAGAGCACCGGAAAGGTTTCGGACGTTTATACCTATACCGTTACGGTCAGAGAGACCATTCCGAACGTGGTGGGAATGAAGCAGACCGCCGCGATGAAAGAACTCAATAAATACGGGTTTGTGAACGTAACGGTGGAAACCGCTTACAGCAACGACGTTGCCAAGGGGTACGTGATCTCGCAAACCCCGGTGAGCAGCAGCCTTACACAGTATTCCGTCAACGTGGCTATTAAAATCGTTGTAAGCGCCGGCAAAGAAGGCGAAGCAACGGAAGCCACCACCGAGCCGGAACCTTCCTCCGGTGAGACTCAGGAGACGACCTCGGAGCCGACGTCCGCAGAGGAAACCACGGAAGCGCCTTCCTCCGAAGCGCCCGAGCCTTCTTCCGACACAGCGGAAGAGCCCTCATCCAAGAAGGAGCCGGAAGACTGATTTATGCAGACCGGCAATACACTTCACGGCATAATAATGCACTCGATCAGCGGCTTTTACTATGTGGAAGCCGCCGGTTTTGTTTTTGCCTGCAAAGCAAAAGGCGCTTTCCGTAAGGATAAGACTTCTCCGCTGGTAGGCGACGGAGTTTCTCTGGAAACGGACGGGGATACGGGATTCATCGTCCGGATCGACCCGAGAAAAAACTTTCTTGTCCGTCCGCCGATCGCGAATCTGGATAAACTGTTTATCGTATCATCCGCAGACCGGCCGAAGCCGAATCTTTACGTGATCGATAAGCTTACCGCTTTTTCCGTATACCATCATATAGAACCGGTGATCGTTTTTTCAAAAACGGACCTCGCGGACGTTTCCGAATACGTGGATATCTATCGCAGCGCGGGTTTTCAGGTGTTGTGCTGTTCCGCAAAGACCGGAGAAGGCATGGAAAAAATCTCGGATGCGATCTCGCAGGGGATCAACGCATTTTCGGGTAATTCCGGCGTCGGCAAATCCAGTCTGCTGAATTATCTGCTTCCGGAGCTTTCGCTGGAAACGAACGAGATCAGCGATAAGCTGGGACGCGGCAGACATACCACGAGAAGCGTAAGACTGTACCGCTACCGCGGCGGATGCATTGCTGATACACCGGGGTTTTCTTCGATCGATTTTGAGGAAAACGGCGAACGGATCATGAAAGAGGAACTTGCGTCGTGTTTCCCTGAATTTGAGGCATATACTTCGGATTGTAAGTTTTTTCCCTCCTGTTCCCATACGGTGGATAAAGGCTGCGCGGTGCTGAAGGCCGTGCAGGACGGTAAAATCAGCGCGCAGCGGCATCAAAGCTACTGCCGTATGTATGAAGAGGTGAAGGATTTCAAATCCTGGAACTGAATCGCATTCACGGGATATCTCCTTTTGCGTATAATGTAGCGAGGTAAAACGTATATATTATTTACCTCGGTGAATGCCGGCGTCCCAGGCGCCGCATCACGGGCAATGACGGGCATAAGGAGATGCGTAGTGTGAAAACGAGAAGAGCCGCAAGGGGGTTCGTGGTAGCCGCTTTCGGCGTTGGGCTGTTTCTTGCTTACTGTTTCCCGAGCAAATTTATTATTATTGCGCTTGCTGTGATGCTTGTGGCTGCCGGTGTGTTTATTATCAAAGCATAAGCAGAGGTGCAGATATGAAAGTGATCGTGTTCAACAGCCCGAAGTTTCTGAAGCCGATATTGCGGCTGTTTATTAAACAGTAAAGGAACGTTTGTGTATGGAAGTGAAAAGGATCCCACTGAAAAAGCTGACGAATACGCGCGATATCGGCGGTTTTCCCGCGGCCGACGGAAAACGGATCGCCTTTCGCAGGCTGATACGAAGCGGTGAACTGAAAAATGCCGATCCGGCAGACATTGAAAAACTGAAAACGGAATACCGTTTGAAAACCGTTGTGGATCTTCGTACCGATGCGGAACGGGAGCAGTCTCCCGATCCGCCCATCGGCGGCGTTTCGTTTGTGATCCTGCCCGTACTGGACAGCAGTTTTTTCGGGATCGCACGGGATGAAAACGCCGTGGACGCGTGGATGAAGCTTTTTGACGACGAAACGGCGGATCCCACGGAAATATTTAAGGAAATGTACCGTAAGCTGATGTTCAGCGAATACGTAAAGCCATACTACCGCACATTTTTCGATACGCTGCTCAGTAATGATTCCGGCAGCGTTCTTTGGCATTGCTCCGCCGGAAAAGACCGTGCCGGCGTTGCTGCGCTGCTGATCATGATGGCGCTCGGCGTCCCGCGGGAAGAAATGGTGCACGATTACATGATGACCGGACCTTTTACGAAGCGGGATATCAGAAAATATGCGTTTATGATCCGGTTCTTCGTGAGGGATAAACGCAGAAAAAAGTGCTTTCGCATCCTTTTGGGCGTAGAAGAGGAATACGTGCGCCAGCTGTTTGATATTATGGACAGGGAATACGGCGGAGAGATCGGCTATCTGCAGTCTTTTATCGGGATTTCGGCGCAGGAGATCGTAACGCTGAGAAAAATGTATCTGGAGGATGGAGGAATCATATGAAAAATTCAGAGATCCACATACGGGATCCGTTTATCCTGTGTGAAAACGGGCTTTACTATATGTACGGTACCAGAGGGAGCAATTTCGGTCAGGCGACCGGGGGATTCGACGTGTACATCGGTACGGACCTGGAAAACTGGAGCCCGCCGAAACAGGTGTTATACTCTGATAAATTCGGGATGAACGGCAGCGCGAACTGGGCGCCGGAGGTGCATAAATTCAACGGCAGATATTATATGTTCGCAACCTTTGAACAGGACAACGGTATGCGCGGTACGTACGCTTTGGTGAGCGATTCTCCGGAAGAAGAATTTGTTCCGGTATCGGGCAAGGCACTGACGCCGCACGATTGGTGGAGCCTGGACGGTACGCTGTACGTTGATCCGCACGGTACGCCTTATCTCGTGTTCTGCCATGAGCACGTGCAGGTCCTGAACGGCACTGTTTGCTGTGTAAAGCTGAAGCCGGATATCAGCGCGCCCGAAGGAGAATATACGTATCTGTTTTCCGGTTCCGATGCATACGGCGCCGGGAAAAATGACAAAGGCAGATACGTAACGGACGGGCCTTTTCTTTACCGCGGGAAAAACGGTAAGCTGTATATGATCTGGTCCACGATCGTGAACGGAGAGTATTATCAGTGTCTTGCCCAATCAGAAACGGGAGAAGTTACCGGGCCGTGGGTACAGCTTTCGCCGTTGTTTACAAAAGACGGCGGCCACGGAATGCTGTTCCGTGATCTGAAAGGCGATCTGACTTTATCGCTGCATTGCCCCAATTCACAGCCGAACGAAAGGCCTGCGTTTTACCGCGCGAAAGATACCGGCGATATCCTGAAAATCATATAAAAAAATGCCCTCCGCGTTCAAAGAGCGGAGGGCGTAATTATGCTATCGTATAAATCAGAACATTTTGATATATGCGTCGCGTTCGGCGCCTACGGAAACGAATTCAATGGGGCAGCCGACGGCGTTTTCGATGTATTTTACGTATTTCTGCGCGTTTTCAGGCAAATCGTCAAAGGTGCGGCAGCCGGAGATATCGCATTTCCAACCGTCGAAATACTCGTAAACGGGTTCGGCTTTCGCTAAGGCGACACCCATGGGGAAACGGGAAAGGCGTTCGCCGTTATAGGTATAACCGACGCAAACGGGAATCTTATCAAGATACGAGAGCACGTCCAGCTTCGTCAGGGCAAGGGAAGTGGCGCCCTGCGTTTCCACGCCGTAGCGGGAGGCGATCACGTCGAAACCGCCCACTCTTCTGGGTCTGCCTGTGGCAGCGCCGTACTCGCCGCCGGCTTCGCGCAGCCGGTCGCCTTCCTCGCCGAAAAGCTCGCAGGTGAACGGGCCTTCGCCCACGCAGCTGGAGTAGGCCTTGATAATGCCGATGGTCTGATCCACCTTAAGACCGGGTACGCCTGCGCCGATGGGGGCGTAAGCGGAAATATTGGAGGAAGAAGAGGTATAGGGGAAGATACCGTAATCAATATCCCTGAGCGCTCCCAGCTGCGCTTCGAACATGATTTTTTTACCCTCGGCGGCAGCGGTGCCGAGCAGCTCGGTGGTATCGCAGATATAATCCTTGAACGCCATGCCGTATTCCATCAGCCAATCCAGCATATCCTTCGTTTGGATCGGTTCGTGGCCATAGCCGTTGGCGATGGTCAGGTTTTTCCATTCCACAATGCCGTCAAGCTTTTCTTCCAGGATCTCGGGTGTCAGCAGATCACCCATACGGATCGTCTTTTTATAAAACTTGTCCGCGTAGACGGGCGCGATGCCTCTTCTGGTGGAACCGAATTTTTTATCCGCAAGACGTTCCTCTTCCAGAATATCCAGAAGTTTATGGTAAGGCATGCAGATCGTGGCCTTATCGCTGATCTTCAGGTTGGCCGGCGTAATGGAGATGCCGCCGTCGCGCAGGCGCTGTACCTCGTGATACAGATGCTCCACGTCGATCACCATGCCTACGCCCATCACGTTGACCGTATTCTCGCCGAGAATGCCGGAGGGCAGCAGATTCAGAATGAATTTGCCTTTGTCGTTGACCACGGTATGCCCGGCGTTGTTCCCGCCCTGATAACGCACAACAACGTCGTACTGCTGGGCAAGCAGATCCACCATACGGCCTTTGCCCTCGTCGCCCCAGTTGATACCAACAATTGCAGTTAACATAATCTATACCTCACAAAAAAAATTATACACTGATCGTAACGTCAACGCCCAGCAGCGCTTTTTCGCGTTCCAGCACTGGAGCAACGAAGTCCCGGAGGAATTCTTCCGTCTGTTCCGGCGCTCTGCCTACGAATTTTCTGACGTCGAGGATGCGGTCCAGATCTTCCCGGGTCAGCATAAAACGGGGGTCCGCAAGCATAAGCTCAAGCAGATTGTTATCCTCACCGTTCAGCTTGATCCGTTTCGCAACGTCCACGGAATACTGACGGATGGCTTCGTGCATATCCTGCCGGTCGGCGCCGCGTTTCGCGCAGTCCATCAGAATGTTTTCGGTCGCGATAAAGGGAAGCTCTTCTTTCAGATGGCGTTCCATCATTTTGGGATATACGGTTCCGTTGGAAATCACGTTGATATAAAGCGAAAGAATGGAATCCACGGCCAGAAACGCTTCGGGAATGGAGATCCTGCGGTTCGCGGAATCATCCAGCGTGCGCTCAAACCATTGCGTTGCGGCAGTGATCGCGGGATTGAGCACGTCGCACATTACGTACCGCGAAAGGGAGGCGATGCGCTCGCTGCGCATGGGATTGCGTTTATATGCCATGGCGGAGGATCCGATCTGTTTCGATTCAAACGGTTCGTCGAATTCCTTCAGGTGGGAGAGCAGGCGGATATCGTTGGAAAATTTCGCCGCACTCTGTGCGATGCCGCAGAGAACGGAAAGCACGTTGTAATCCACTTTTCTGGTGTAGGTCTGACCGGAAACCGGCATACATGCGTCAAAATCCATATATCCGGCGATCAGCGATTCCAGACGCTTTACTTTATCGTGATCTCCGCCGAACAGCTCAAGAAAACTGGCGCCGGTGCCGGTGGTGCCTTTACAGCCGAGCAGTTTGAGCTGCGAAAGCTGATGATCCAACGCGTCCAGATCCATGATCAGATCCTGGATCCAGAGCGTGGCGCGTTTGCCCACGGTGGTGGGCTGCGCCGCCTGAAAGTGCGTATAGGCGAGGGTAGGCGTATTTTTCCATTTCTCGGCAAAATCGGAAGCGGCTCTGATCGTATTTACAAGCAGCTTTTTGATTCGCAGCAGCCCCTCGCGCATAACGATGATATCCGTATTATCGCCTACGTAGCAGGACGTTGCGCCGAGATGGATAATAGGCCGGGCCTCAGGGCAGAGATCGCCGAAGGTATGTACGTGCGCCATTACATCGTGCCGGAGCTGATGCTCGTAGGCGGCAGCCTTATCGTAATCGATATCATAAACGGCGGTTTCCATTTCGGCGATCTGCGCGTCGGTGATCTCGATGCCGAGTTCTTTTTCCGCTTTCGCAAGCGCGATCCAAAGTTTTCTCCAGGTGGAAAACTTATTGTCATCGCTGAATATGTATTTCATTTCTTTGCTTGCGTAACGGACGCAAAGGGGGTTCTCATAGGTGCTTCTCATATATGTTACCTCGTCCCTTCATAAAAACACAACATATTGTATCAAAAAGACTGCGATCTGTCAATGAATTATTCAGATTGGGAGTTTACATTTTTTTGTTTTGATGTTATAATACAACCATAATTCCCGCATGAAAACAAAAAAACGGAAAACAGAAGGAAAGGAGCGCGGCGCCGTAACCGGGTCAGGCTTTGCCGCAACCGATCAATATGGATCTTACAGAGAAAGAGCTATCCTCGGAAGAAGTATTTCACGGAAAGCTTCTTCACGTTTTCAGTGATGATATTCTGCTGCCGAACGGTATGCCCGCAAAAAGAGAATATATCCGCCATCCGGGGGCTGCCTGTATCGTACCGATCACAACGGATAATAAAGTGATCATGGTGCGGCAGTTCCGTTATCCGTTCCATCGCGTGCTTCTGGAGATTCCTGCCGGAAAACTGGACGAGGGCGAGGATCCGAAGGAAGCCGCCCTGCGTGAGCTCAAGGAAGAAACGGGCGTGGTACCGGAGGAGCTGATCTATATCGGGCCGTATTATCCTACCTGTGCGTATTCGGATGAGGTGATACATATGTATGTGGCAAGAGGCCTCAGTTTTGAATCGCAGCATTTTGACGCCGATGAATTCCTTACGATGGAAGCGATCCCGCTTGAGGATCTGGTAAAAAGCGTTCTCGCGGGTGAGATCGAAGACGGCAAAACGCAGACCGCTTTAATGAAAGCATATTTACTGACGGAAATATTTTTAACAAATATACTTTAAGGAGTGTTCAGCAATGAAAAAAGTGATTTCCTGTGTTCTCATCGTTTTATGTATTCTTACGGTTTTTGCTTCCTGTGCGAAACCTGAGAAAAAAATCCTCGGCACCTGGACCGGAGAAGAAAATATTCTGGGCGTCGTTGCAAAGTATTCTTTTACGTTCAATGAGGACGGCACCGGCAGCGTAACGGCCGCGCTTGACGTCGGCGCAGCCATGACCTATAAGATCGAAGGCGACCAGCTCAGCGTTACCACGTCGGTCCTCGGGATCAGCAATACCAGAACGTACACGTTCGTTTTTGAAGGGGATACCCTGATTCTGAACGACGGAAGCAAGCAAATCACGCTTACGAAAGAGGCTTAAGCAAGATTTAAGTCGTATCCTATAATATTGGAAACGGAACCAAATACAGGATCGGAGGATCAGCATGCAGATTCTTGTTGTTGAGGATGAAAAAAGACTGGCCGAAGCGCTTCAGCAGATTTTATCGGAAAAGAAATATATGGTTGATCTCGCGTTCGACGGCAGCGACGGGCTTGATATGGCAATGAGCGGGATCTACGACATCATTATACTGGACGTGATGCTTCCGAAAATGAACGGTCTTCAGGTCGCGCAGCGTCTCAGGAAAGAAAAAATTTCCACGCCGATCCTCATGCTGACAGCAAAAGACCAGATCTCGGATAAGGTGACCGGGCTTGACGCGGGCGCGGACGATTATATGACCAAGCCGTTTTCTCCGGATGAACTGTTTGCCCGCGTGCGCGCGCTGACCCGCAGGCAGGGAGAGGTTGTGCTTGACGAACTGAAATACGACGGCCTTGTTCTGAATCTTTCAACCTGCGATCTTTCCAACGGCAGCAAAAGCGTGCATCTGAATTACAAGGAATTTGAGATCATGAAGATCCTGATGCAGAATCCGCAGAGCGTGACGCCCAAGGAAGATCTGATCGTAAAGGTGTGGGGTTACGATTCCAACGCCGTGGATAATAACGTGGAGGTATACATTTCCTTTTTACGGAAAAAGCTCGATTTCATTCACGCGCACGTAGAAATCGTTTCACTCAGAAAAGTAGGCTACCGTCTGGAAATCAGAGAAGATCAACCGCAGGAAGGATAACGCCGGGAGGTTGACAGACCTTTACGGTTATGAAAACAAATGATCAAAAAGCTGAGAAAGCGTTTCGTTCGTCTCTCCATGGTGCTGATCTCCGTCGTGCTTGTCGTATTCTATATGTTTACCATGCTCGTCGTATTTCTGCGCGAAACCGAAAACGTACAGGAGACGCTGAAAAACTATTCATCCGAAAGCTATTATTCCCAGGACTTCGATCTGGGTGTTCTGGATGAAAAGGTGAATAAATTCGCGATCGATTCCGGCAGTATCTGCGTTGTGAGCGTGGATAGTCTGGGGCATATCCGCGTGCTGGATATTGCCAGCGGTCATATTGCGGACGATCTTCTGCAGACGATCGTTGAACATATTACGGAAGGCAAAGTGGAATTCGGTATTCTGCTGAATTACAATCTGTTTTATTATAAAACGACTGTACCCTCGGGATACCGCATCGCTTTTGCGGATTCTTCCAGATATACGCTTTATCTGCGGGATATGTTTTACGCGGACGGCATCATCTTTCTGATCGCACTTTTCGTTTTGCTGTTTATCGTTCGCCAGCTTGCAAAAATATTCATCAAGCCCGTACAAAAAGCATGGGAACAGCAGCAGAACTTTATTGCGGACGCTTCGCACGAGCTGAAAACGCCGCTTACCGTGATCCTTACGAACTGCGATATATTACAGACGCATCCGGACAGCACCGTGCAGGACCAGATGAAATGGATCGAAAGCACTAACGAGGAAGCGATCCATATGAAAGAAATGGTCAATAAAATGCTGTTTCTTGCCAAAAGCGAAAATACGAAACCTGGCAAGATCACGACCTATATCAACGTTTCGGAGCTTGCTACAAAAGTCATCCTGCAGTTCGATCCCGTGGCGTATGAAGCGGGTGTTACGCTGAACAGCGAAATAGAGGAAGACGTTGTGATCAAGGCGGATTCCACGGCGGTAAACCAGATCATACATATTCTTGTGGATAACGCCGTTAAATACGCAGGCTTCGGCGGGCTCGTAACGCTGCGTCTGCACAGATTTAAAAACAGTGTTTATTTAAGCACGAACAATACCGGAGAACCCATTCCGGCGGAGGATCTGCCGCATCTTTTCGAGCGGTTCTATCGCTCGGATAAAGCCCGTACGGCAGGCTCGGGTTACGGGCTCGGCCTTTCGATCTGCAAATCGCTTGCGGAACAGCAGAAGGCCGTGATCAACGTAAAGAGCGACAGGGAAAACGGAACGGAATTTACCGTTGTATTTAAAAAGCAGAAACAGCGCAAAAAAAATACGGAAAACTGATTTTTTCTGCTTGACAAATCAATTTCCGTGTATTATAATCATCACGTTCCGATACAGAGGAATAGTGTAACGGTTAGCACTGCAGACTCTGACTCTGCCTGTTGGGGTTCGAATCCCTATTCCTCTGCCAGAAAAGGGTTGCTATTTTTACAATAGATAGCAGCCCTTAATTTTATATATCCAATCTGCTTGGGAGGATACATATGATCCCTAAAGAAGAATGCGAAGAATTACTCAATGCATTCTGTTCTTGTAGGGCAGCCTTATCGAATTGGACTCTTTAAAAAGCTGAATTTGGATGCTATCTTTGCACAAAATGGAAAGCATGATGTTTTCTGATAAAAAACGGAAACGTTACGAAATTTAACGATTACCCATGTTTTGTTAAAACAGCAATCTTTAGCCAAAAACAGCAGTCACGAAACTGACTGCTGTTTTTCTATCTTCACTCTTCACTAAAAACGCACGCCCGGTATTCCGGACGTGCATTTTTCATCTGAACGTGTTAACGTATCAAAGATGACGCCGATAATCTTGCGGATTATTCTTCCGCGGGGGTGGATTCATCCGTGGGCTCGGTGGTGGTGCCGCCTTTGCCGCTGACGGAAACAACCAGGTCTCTGATCAGGTCGATCAGATAATAAATAAACTGAACGAATTTGTTGATGCTTTCCTCCATGAGTTGCACCTCCTTTTAAATTAATCAATATTATTATACCATAATGATTTTTTTCTTCAATAGTTTTTTCGAAAAATTACCATTTATAGTTCCTCAGCTCGCCTTTTTCGAGCAGCGTAGGAAAATTCCACTGCCGAAGCACTTCATACACACCAACCGCCGCCGCGTTTGAAAGATTCAGACTCCTTGCGTCGCTGATCATCGGGATGCGTACGGTGGTATCGGGGTTATCGTGCAGAAGTTTTTCAGGGAGTCCGGCCGTTTCTTTGCCGAAAACAAGAAAAACGGAATCCGGATAGGATACGTCCGTATATTTCTGTTTCGCTTTGGTTGAAAAATAGAAAAACGTACCGTCCGGGTGCTTTCCGAAAAAATCATATATGGATGAATAATAAGTAATATCAAGCAGATACCAGTAATCAAGACCGGCGCGCTTCAGCTTTTTATCGTCCACGCGGAATCCCATAGGTTCCACAAGATGCAGCTTCGCGCCGGTTGCGGCGCAGGTACGCGCGATGTTGCCCGTGTTCTGCGGGATCTCAGGTTCTATCAAAACGATATTCAGGTCATGCATAATACGGTCAGTCCTTTCAAATCCGGATTTTATCATATTCGTTTCGATTTGTAAAATATTTTTTTCAAATTGGTATATACTAAGATCATCGGAGGTGTTATAATGACGATGAAAAGCAGTTCTGTTATGAAATATCTCGGCTCTGCCATGGCTGTGGGCGGAACGATCATGATGGGGACTTCGATGCTCGGTGGCGGCGGTTCACTGAAGAAAAAGGTGAAAAAAACGGCGAATAAAGCGCTGAACGTTTTGGACGCCGCCATTACGAACGTACAGAACATGGTAAAATAACGTTCTTCCGCAGAAAAGGCTCTGCGGGTTACATAAAGGAAAGAAAAGGTAAAATATGAAAAAAGCGATTGCTCTGATTATTAGTTTGATAATGGTGTTTCTCTGCGGATGCGGAAAAACGGTACCCGATAACGTAACGGTTACGAATCCGGAAAGCACTGCCGCACCTGAAACCTCGCAGGCGCCGAATTCCGAAGAAACGCCGGAAACCGACAGCAGCGAATTTCCTGAAACCACATCCGAAGAAGAATCGTTCTCAGAGCCGGAAGCGGAGCAGGTGATTACCCAAAAGGCCAAAGGATGCTATTACGGGGATCGTACCGGAACGGAGCTGACGTTTACCGGCCTTGAACCGCTGCCTTTATCGGATTTCGGCAATCCCTCGTTTGAGAACACGAAAGATCTGCCGAATACCACCATCAGTCACAGTTACGGTGTGGCGAAAGATGAAACGCCGCACACCATCAGTGTGGAAAACCAGAGATTCTTTGATGAAAAAGGGTACGACGCGATCTGTTACGATTCTAAAACCACAGAAAAGATCGTATACCTTACGTTTGACTGCGGTTATGAAAACGGGTATACCGCAAAAATACTGGATACGCTAAGGGATAAGGACGTGAAGGCGGCGTTTTTCTGTACGCTGCCCGAAATGCGTGAAAACGCCGGTATCATAGCGCGCATGATCAACGAAGGGCATATCGTCGGCAATCATTCAGTAACGCATCCGGATTTTTCCGGCTTGAGCCGCGAAAAAATGTATGAAGAAGTGAAGGGCTTCGACGATTATATCCGCGAGCATTTCGGGTATTCCTCCATGTATTTCAGATATCCGCAGGGAAAATACAGCGAAAATTCGCTGGATATGCTGAATCAGATGGGATTTACCTGCGTATTCTGGTCTCTGGCGTACGCTGATTGGGATCTGAACGACCAGAAAGGCCCGGATTACGCGCTTGAAACCGTAATGAGCCGTCTGCATCCCGGCGCCGTGATCCTGCTGCACGCCGTTTCACCGGATAACGCGAACGCGCTTCCTGCGATCATCGACGCGATCCGGGCAAAAGGGTATTCCTTCCGGGCGCTTTCGGATTACCGTAACTGATATATAAAAATCGAACAGAAAAACCGCTTGTATTTTCTTTGACAGTTTAGTATAATATCAAAGAAATACAAGTTTTTTTCTGAAAGGCAATGATAGAATGAAACTGAAAGAAATTGATAAAAACGGAACGCTGCAGGGCTTTGTGCTCGTTCGTTCCTGTGAAAAGAAACTCACCAAAAACGGCAGTACATATCTGGATATGGTCATATTTGACGGTGAGAACGAATACGTGGCCAAAAGCTGGGATTTTCGCGGTTCGGACGAGGAAAAGCCCCAGCCGAATACGCTGATCCTTGTGCGCGGTACGCTCAGTGTGTATAACAATCAGCCCCAGTTCCGCGTGGAGCGTTTCCGCAACGTGACGGAGAGCGACGACGTAAAGCTCTCGGATTATATTCCGAGCGCTTCCTTTGAGTGCGAATATATGTACGACGCCATCATGGCTTACGTACAGGATTTTGCGGATGAAGAGCTGAAAACGCTGTCAGCGGCCGTGCTGGAAACCTATAAAGCGAAAATTCTCGAGTTGCCTGCCGCTTACCGTCTGCATCACGCGATCCGCGGCGGTCTGATGATGCATACGCTTTCCATCTGCAGATTGGCCGAGGCCGTGGCTGCGCTCTATCCTTCGGTGGATAAGGATCTGCTTTTGTGCGGCGTGATCCTTCACGATATTGCGAAATCCGAAGAATTCAGCGTGACGGGCAGCGGGCTCGTAGAGGGTTATACGGTGCCGGGCACATTAATCGGGCATCTGGTAAAAGGCGCTATGATCATTGAAGAAATCGGAAAAGAAAAAGAGATTTCCGAGCATACGCGCATGCTGATCGAGCACATGCTGATCTCGCATCACGGCATTCCCGAATACGGCGCCGCCGTTCGGCCGCTGTTCCTGGAAGCGGAGATCCTTTCCGCGCTGGATACGCTTGACGCGAATATTTACGAGATCGAAAGCGTTGTTAAGGATATTACGCCGGGTACATTCACGAATAAGATGTGGGCACTGGAGGACAGAAAATTTTATAACCACGGCAGAAAAACCGTGGGTACAAACGTTGATTTCGATTGGCTCATCTGCCCGCTGCAGGATGAAGAGGAGGCGGAAAACGACGGAACGGACGGAGCGGAAGATGGAGAATTGGATTGAGATCAGGGTAACGGTGGACGTTTCCGATCTTGAGCGTACTTCCGCAATCGTCAGCGTTACCGTTCCTTACGGTATTTATATTGAAGACTATTCCAATCTGGAGGCTGAAGCCTGGGAGATCGCCAATATCGATCTGATCGACGAAGCGCTGCTGCAGAAGGACAGGACGAAAGGGATCGTGCATATTTATATCGCCGAGGACGCGAATCCCATGGAGGCCGTATCCTTTATTGAAGGCAGACTGCAGGCGGAAAAGATCGCGTATACGTTAGAACTGGTCAACTGCAAAAAAGAGGATTGGGAAAATAACTGGAAACAGTATTTCAAACCCGTAAAGGTCGGCAAAAAGCTGTTGATCCATCCCGTATGGATCCATGATTACGACGCCGGTGACCGCAAGGTGCTCCATCTGGAACCCGGGATCGCTTTCGGCACGGGAACGCACGAAACAACGCGTCTTTGTATGGAAGCGCTCGAAAGCTGCATTACGCCGGAAACCGTAATGCTGGACGTCGGCTGCGGCAGCGGCATTCTTTCCGTTGCCGGCATGCTTTTGGGGGCAAAAAGCGTTGTCGGTGTGGATATCGATCCGCTGGCGGTGAAGGTTGCAAAAGAAAACGGCGCGATGAACGGTTTTTCGGAACCGGAATTCACGATGCTGCAGGGCGATCTGACGGACCGGATCTCCAGCTTGTATTCCGTGGTTACCGCAAACATCGTTGCGGACGCCATCATATCGCTGACGCCGCAGATCAAACGTTTTCTTCTGCCGCAGGCCGTTTATATCGTATCGGGTATCATCGATACCAGAGCGCAGGAGGTAAGCGCCGTTCTCAGTGAAAACGGATTCCGTATTACGGATCGGTATGAAGACGGCGGTTGGGTCTGTATGAAGGCGACGCTTTAATATAAAATTGATCCCGGGGATTCCCGGGATTTTATTTTTTTTATGCCCACATTCCGACAGATTATTTAACGCGCCGTTTATATAATTGAGGTGCGCAAAAGGGGTGGTCGGTTTGCAGGTGATTTACGCGGACGTTCTGATATTTCTGAACACGGTGATCACGTTTATTCTGCTGCTTACCGTAAAAGCGTTTGCCGCAACAAAAGCGGGCCCCGTACGGTTTGCGCTTGCGTCCTTTGTAGGCGGCGTATATTCTCTGATCATATTTGCGCCGAAAATCCATTTTTTGCTGTTATTGCTGGCAAGGGCCGCCATGTGCGTTTCGATCACATTTATTGCGTTTCATGTGAGAAATATACGGATGATGCTGAGATGCGCCTCGTTGTTTCTGCTGATCAGCTTTTTATATGCCGGTATTATTTATGCTTTCAACTATTTCTTTCAATCGGAATTTCTGATCGTGAATAACGGCGCGGCGTATTTTCAGATGAGCGCCGTTTCGCTGATCCTTTTGAGCGCTGCGGTTTACGGCGTTATGTTTTTACTGAGAAGAACACTGTTCCGATACCGGCGGGAGGATATGATCTTTGACGTCAGCATTACTTTTTTGCAGCGTGATATATCAGTGAAAGCGCTGATGGATTCCGGCCATTCCGTGCGGGACGCTTATACAGGCAAACCGGTGATCATACTGACGGCGGAACGAGCTTCGGCGCTCACGGGGCTGCAGCCCGACGCGGAGCTTTCGGCGTGGGCAAACGCGGATGCGCGGTTATGCTTTCGTCTGTTGCCGGTGCACGCCTTGGGGGCGGATCAGTTCCTTCCCGCATTCCTTGCGGAAAAGGTAAGCATCCACGGAAAGGATACGACGCGGGAGTTCGGCCGCGTTTGTATCGCAGTTACAAAAGATCCGCTCGGGAAAAAGAGATATCAGGCGCTGATCAGTGAAGATTTTATGTAAAAGGGGATATCTTATGGTGCGCATCGACCGGATCGTATGGAAAATTAAAATCCTGTTCTTCGGAAACGCAGGCCGGAAAAACATATTTTTTTTGAACGGAAGCCCGGCGCTTCCGCCGCCGCTGAACAAAGGCGAAGAGGAAGCGCTTTTGGAAAGGATCTCTCAGGGCGACGAAAGCGCAAGAGAAAAACTGATCGTACATAATTTGCGACTTGTAGTCTATATAGCAAAAAAATACGAAAACGCGGCGGTCGGTATTGAAGACCTGATCTCTATCGGTACGATCGGACTGATCAAAGCCGTACGGACGTATTGCCCGGATAAAAAGATCAAACTTGCTACCTACGCGAGCCGGTGTATTGATAACGAGATCCTGATGTTTTTAAGAAAAGCGTCCAACAAGGGCGGAGATATCTCCATAGACGAGCCTCTGAACGTGGATTGGGACGGCAACGAGCTGCTGCTGAGCGATATATTATCCACCGGAGAAAATACGGTAAGCGAAGACCTGGAGCGCGAGGATGAGATCCGCTGCCTGATGCGGTGTATTTCACGGTTAAGCGAACGTGAACAGAAGATCATATGCATGCGTTTCGGACTTTGCGGCAGCAGGGAATATACCCAGAAGGAGGTTGCGGATATCCTCGGTATTTCGCAGAGTTATATATCAAGGATCGAAAAAAAGATCATATCGGATCTGAAAAGAAATATAGAAAAAGAATCAAGCATCGCGTAAAATAACCGGCGGCAAAAAGCTGCCGGCTTTTTGATTCTGTAACAATTTTTAACTTGAACTGTATATAATATTTTGTTATAATATAAAAAAATGGATAATAATGTGTTTCGGAGGAAGAAATGCTGTATTTGTTTTTAGCGGAAGGTTTTGAAGAAACGGAAGCGCTCGCGCCGCTGGACTGCATTCGCCGAGCGGGGATCCGTATATTTACCGTAGGTGTAGGCGGGGAATATATCACCGGATCGCACGGTATCACCGTAAAAACGGATATCTCTCCGGATGAGATCGATCTTACGGAATGCGAGGGCGTCATTCTGCCGGGCGGCATGCCGGGAACGGAGAACCTTTACGCCAGTGAAACGGTTCGCAACGTGCTGAGCTTTTGTGCCGAGAACAAAAAAATGATCGCTTCTATTTGCGCTGCGCCGAGCATTCCCGGACGTATGGGGCTTCTGGCGGGCAAACGCGCCGTTTGTTTCCCGGGATTTGAAGAGAAATTGACGGGGCATATCGCTTCGGCAAACGCCACAGAAACGGACGGCTGCTTTATTACGGCGAAAGGCGCGGGCTGTGTATTTCCGTTCGCCCGTGCGATCATTTCTTATCTGAAAGACAGTGTTTCAGCGGACCGTGTACTGCAGACGATGCAGTACGCAGAGTTATAAAATACTCTTATAATCAACGGAGGCTGCCGCGTGTAACGTTTTGCGGCATGATGATAATAAAATGAGTGATTTTGAACAGAACGGCGCAGGCGGCGCCGAAAACAACGGTACGGAAGATTCTTACGATCTTCTGCACAGAAATTTCAGTATGTTCGGTTCCGAGGAGGAAGAAGAGCTCCCGCCTCAGGATGAAGACGTAAAAAACAGCGGAGAAATCTATTTTTCGGCAAACGCAGACGCTTCGCGCGGGTATACCGGCGCGGGGAGTTATTCCGATTCCGATTTCGAGCTGTTTTCTCCCGAATCCCGTATGCGTACCGTGCAGACGGGGTCCGGCGACCGTACGGGAGCGTCTTCCGGCGGCGGAAGATCCGCCCCGAGAAAACAGGCGGGTGCCGATACGAAGAAAAAAGGGGCCGGCGCGCCTCCTTCGGGAAAAAAGAAGAAAAAGAAGAAAAAAAAGAATTCAAAAAAGAGTCTTCTGCTTGTTCTTCTGATCCTGATCTTTGTCGGGCTGATCTCCGCCATCGTGAGAGTGCCGGTGCTCGGATGCATGAACGATATTCTGGCGATCGACAGATCGGATACGCAGATGCGCGTGATTTTGGACCGTACGATGACCACGAGCGAAGTTCTGGATCTGCTGGATCAGAAAGGTCTCATTTACAGCGCGAACTTCTGTAAGATCGTATCACGCCTGCTTGGATACGCCAAGATCCGTGAATATGAAAACGGCCCTTACGTAGACCGCACTTATCCTGCCGGTACGTATTATCTCAGCCCGAGTATGGGCGTAGAGGGCATGCTGCGGGAGCTCTACACCTCCGGGGAGGAAAAATCCACCGTCACGCTGACGTTCCCCGAGGGTTATACGATAGACCAGATCATCGAGCGGTTGGCGCTGAACGGCGTTGCTTCCGAAAAAGCGCTTTACGACGTGATCAATAACGACAGCTTCTTTGAAACGTATGAATTCCTGAGCTCCGTTAAGGATCGCGGTCAGCGTTACCGTGCGCTGGAAGGATATATGTATCCCGATACGTACGAGTTCTATATCGGTGAGAATCCGGAAAGCGTAATAAACCGCTTTTTGAAAAACTTTAACGAAAAGTGGAACCAGAATTTTGCCGTTTACGCCGCAAAATCGAATTATTCCATAGATGAGATCCTTACCGTAGCCTCTATTCTTGAAAAAGAGGCAAACGACGCGGAGCAGATGGGCGTGATCGCATCCATCCTGTATAACCGTCTTTCGTCCTCTTCGTTCCCGTATCTGAACTGTGATTCTACAGCAAAATACATTGAAGCGCACGAGGAGAAACTGAAAGACACGGGCTTGTATCTGAACCTGATGATGCACTACGATACGAATCAGGTGACCGGTTTGCCCGTAAGCCCGATCTGCAACCCGGGCTACGACGCGATCCTGGCCGCGCTGACCCCGGATACCACGGATTATTATTACTTCCTGCATGATCCGGACGGCCGCATTTATCTGGCGCGCACGTATGACGAGCATCAGGCCAACATGCGTTATTTGGGAGAATGATCTGTATCACTTTGTTCTTACGCCTTGCTTTGCAGGGGAATGAGATATAAAAAATGAAGGAGCGTTTATTATGAAAGTATTTATGATTGGCGGAACGGGCTTACTCGGGTGCGCCGCCGCACAGATGTTTATCGACCAGGGGTACGAAGTGACCTCCATCGCTTTGCCGCCGCTGCCTGCAGGCGCCCCGATCCCGCCGGAGATGGACCTGAAATGGGGCAATTATCTGGAAATGACGGACGACGAACTGCTGGAAATGATGCAGGGCGCTGATACCTTCGTGTTTGCCGCCGGTGTGGACGAGCGTGTGGAATTCCCCGCGCCCGTATACGAGGCCTACAGAAAGTACAATATCGAGCCCGTACGCCGCTTCCTGACGCTTGCCAAAAAGTGCGGCATTAAGAACAACGTGATCCTCGGCTCCTATTTCTCTTACTTTGCCAAAACCTGGCCTGAACTGAAGCTGACGGAATACCATCCCTACATCCGCAGCCGCATCGAGCAGGAAAATACGGCGCTCAGCTTTGCGGACGACGATATGAACGTTGCCGTTTTGGAACTGCCCTACATCTTCGGTACGCAGCCCGGCAGACGTCCCGTATGGGTCATTCTGATCGAGCAGATCCATAACATGGATAAATCCGGGCATATCACCATGTATCCCAAGGGCGGCACCACCATGGTCACGGTGCGTCAGGTAGCGCAGAGCATCGTGGGCGCCGCGCAGCGTAATAAAGGCGGCAACGCTTATCCCATCGGTTATTATAACCTTACGTGGGACGATTTTCTTACCATCGTACACGAGGCCATGGGCACACCCAACCGCAAGATCATCCATATTGCAAAGTGGATGTTCAAGATGTACGGCGTAAAGATGATCAAGGACTACGAAAAGAGAAATGTGGAGGGCGGCATCAACGCCGTTCAGCTGGCCGAGATCATGTGCAGAAACACCTTTATCGATAAGAAATGGGCCGTTTCTCTCGGCGTAACGGAGGATGATATCAAGTCCGCGATTTTTGATTCCGTAAAGCTTTCCGTGGATGCGTTCAACGGCACGCAGGAGCTTGTGGGAATGAAGGGCGAATAAAACGAACCGGCGGCAAGCAAAAACTTGCCGCCTGATTTTTGGAGACCGTATGCAGAAATACCATTTTCCGTGCCCCGTTTGCAAAAAATGTGGCGGGTGCCAGCTTACCAATATGACGTATGAAGAACAGCTTTCGTTCAAGCAGGCAAAAGTGATCAAACTGCTTGGGCGCTTCGGCCACGTGAGCGAGATCTTAACCACCGGGCAGCCGTTTTACTACAGAAACAAAGTGCAGGCGGCGTTCGGCCGTACGCGCGGCGGCGAGATCATTTCGGGAGTGTATCAGTCCAGCACGCACAACATTGTAAAGGTGGATTCCTGTATGCTGGAAGATCCGCGTGCGGATGCGATCATCGTTACCGTCCGCAAAATGCTGAAGGAATTCAAACTAACTGTATTCAACGAAAATAATCAAACCGGATTTCTGCGGCACGTATTGGTTAAGGTGGCGCAGGGGACCGGCCAGATCATGGTAGTGCTGGTAACGGGCACAAAGGAATTCAAATCCAGAAACGCCTTTTGCGCGGAACTGCGAAAACGGCACCCGGAGATCACCACCGTCGTGCAGAATGTAAACCGAAAATTTACAAGCTTGGTGCTCGGTGAGGAGGAAACGGTTCTTTACGGCGACGGATATATTACGGACGAGCTGCTCGGTAAAAAGTTTATCATTTCTCCGAAATCATTCTATCAGGTCAACAGCGAAGCAACGAAGCTGCTGTATCAGACGGCGCTGGAATACGCGGATATCAAAGAAAATGACCGTGTGATCGACGCGTACGCGGGCGTTGGCACCATAGGTATGCTGTGCGCGGACAGCGCAGGGGAAGTGCTCAGCGTGGAACTGAATCCGGACGCCGTTAGGGACGCAAAGAAAAACGCAAAACTGAACGGGATCAATAATATGCGCTTTCTGTGCGCGGACGCGACTGCGTTATTGTCAGAAATGGCAGAAGAACGCGAATCGGCGGAGATCGTGATCATGGATCCGCCCCGCGCGGGCAGCACCGTGCAGTTTATGAAAAGCGTTTGCGCGCTCGGCCCGAAAAAGATCGTATACGTCTCCTGCAATCCGGAGACCCTTGCCCACGATCTTGCTTTTTTTGTCAGAAACAAATATAAAGTGAAAAAGATACAGCCGGTGGATATGTTCCCGAATACGGGGCATGTGGAGACGGTGGTGTTGATGACTGTTAATAGAAGCGATCTTATTGATGGGGTTATAAGATGAAATATCGATTTTTCAAGCGATCTGCAGAAATACCTAAATTGGCTGCATGGTTTTTGGTAGTTGCCGGCATCCTATTGGGAACAGTTTTTTCCTTTGGAATGCATTATTGGGAATCTTCTGTTTCAAAAGAAGATGCAATCTTTGTTGAAGCAACTTTCTCTTCATGTGAAAGAATCTATAGACGTGGCCATTTAAAAGAAATAAA
>JAEEGL015640567.1_pt1 | contig 61300 bp, 46 predicted proteins | sample 9134231 | NCBI WGS metagenome assembly JAEEGL01 (sample SAMN16246548, study PRJNA631951) | gut metagenome | biome: gut microbiome; feature: rumen; material: fiber-attached | host: Bos | place: Iran: Karaj | collected 2018-10
GCAAACGCAGTTATCTCCAGCCCGCTTCTCGAAACATCTATCTCAGGCGCAAAGAGACTCCTTATCAATATCGCTATGTCTGAGGATATCCTTTCATCCGATGTTGACGCAGCTACAAAGATGATCACAGATACAGCTGCTGACGGAGTTGAGTTCATCTTCGGTACAGCATTCAAGGAAGATATGCAGGATGAGATGACTATCACAGTTATCGCTGCAGGCTTTGATGATATGGATTCTGCAAATGACGCGGCTGTTGCTGCAGCAAACGCAGATGAGACACATGAGGACGATATCATTCCGATCGACAATCCTCTTATTGACGGACTTGGCTTCGGCGCACCGAGCAGTGCTCCGAGACCGGCTTCAACAGCAAATCAGGATTACGATCTTGACGACATCTTCAAGATGCTCGGCAACTAACAGATATATAAAGCGGTTCGTTATGAACCGCTTTTGTTTTATGCGGAGAAAGCCGCAGAATGGCTTGAGATCTGCTTGCCAAATGATTTTGACAGCGTATTTTCGAGGTCTGCAAAAGACTTTTGGTTGAAAAGATATGCCGTGTCTGCTATGATGAGTTCAGACAAGGGAAGTACCCTTGCGGAAAGGAGTGGAACGTATGGAACTGAGCAACAGGATAAAGGAACTGAGAACTGAAAAGGGCTGGTCGCAGGAGGTACTGGCACAGCGCGCGTATGTCAGCCGTCAGACCATATCCAACTGGGAGACAGAAAGGAGTTATCCCGACGTACACAGTCTGCTTATCCTCAGTGACCTTTTCGGCGTTTCTCTCGATGAACTTATCAAAGGAGATGTTGATACTATGAAAGAAACGATTAACAGGAATGACGGGAAGGAAATGAAAAAGCTTTATAATCTTGCAGGTTTAGAAATGCTTGCAGGGTTGGCATCAGGGGTGCTCGCTTCTGTATTGAATGCCGAGCCGCTGAGAATGTTATGTGCGGTACTTACAGGAGTGTTTCTGACAGCCGATTTTATAACATTCCGCAGAATGGGGCAGATGCAGGAGGAGCACGATGTTCAGACATACCGCGAGGTCATTGCTTTCATGAACGGCGAAACTCTCGATGAGATCGAAAAAGCCGCGGAGCTTGAAAAGCGGAAGGTACTGAAGAAGAAACGCATTCTGGCTTTGGTTTTGATCCTGGGTATAGGTGTGGCGATCGAAATTATCATTTTTTCGGTTTTATTATTGATAAGCCGCGGATATATCTGAACCTGAAGCGTGAGGAGCCCTTCGGGCTTTTTACTTGATGTTTATAAAAGCACATTTTGTATAGCTTTTGTATTTCCAAACTGTAACTAAATATATTTTTATAACGCATAAAAGTAAAGACATTGACTCTAAAATATCAAATGAGCAGTTTTTACTGCATTTTTATAGTAAATTGCACTAAAATCAATTCAAATTTTCTACATTTCAATAGTTGAAATAATATAATAAATATGTTATAATTTACATAAGGCAAAATCATCAGAACCTGTATTCATGGACTGTGAAGGCTTTTTTATATGCAATATCACTAACTCCGCCTTCATAGCGCTCGAATATGGGTTCTTATTCCTTAATTTTTTACCTCGGTCTGACCGAGGGGAACGGAGAGTACCATGAGCGAACCAACACCAACCGTATTAAGAGAGACCAAGATCGGTCAGAAGGGCTTTATCAAAGAGGACGTTATCACATACCTCGACGAACTCAATTCAAAGATAGTTGCCCTTGAAGAAGAAAATAAGGCGTTAAAGGATAAAGGAGGACAGGCTGACCCTGAAGAGATCAACAGGCTCAAAGGTCAGGTAGAGAACCTCCAGGAGAAGCTCAATACCTCCAATAATGCTCTCAGAGCTGCGAAAAAGGAAAATGAAGAGCTTCAGAATACGATCACACAGCTCAAGGCTTCGGGCGGCGGACAGCAGGCTGCTGCTGCTCTGGAGGCTGCCAAGAAGGAAATAGATACACTCAAGGAAAAGCTCAAGGCCGCAGAACAGAAGGCTGCTGCAGGTGCTGCTAATCCGCAGGCAAATGCACAGACAACAGCTGCTCTTGAAGCTGCCAAGAAGGAAATAGAGGATCTCAGGAACAGGCTCAGAGCTGCTGAGCAGAAGGCTGCCGCAGGCGCTGCTGCCGGCGGAGCTGCTGACGGTGAGCTTGCTAAGGTTAAGCAGGAGCTCGCCAAGATCACTGATGAGCTCAACGCCAAGAAGAAGGAGATCGCTGATATCACCGGCAAGCTCGACGCCAAGACCAAGGAGGCTGCTGACGCGGTTGCCGCTAAGGACGCTGAGATCAAAAAGCTCAACGACGAGATCACAGATCTCAAGGAGAACGCTGCTCCTACATTCGATATGGGCGCTCTCTTCACAGAAGCTCAGAAGAATGTAACTCAGATCCAGAACAAGGCCAAGAGAGACGCTGAGGCGGTTACCAAGGAAGCTAACGACAAGGCTGCTCAGGTCCTCAAGGACGCTAATATCGAAGCTGAAAAGGCTGTTGCAAATGCAAATGTTGCTGCTGAGGCCTGCATCAAGGAAGCTAACGATCAGGCTCGCAATACAGTAAATGAAGCTAATTCACACGCTGATAAGGTAAACGCGATGTCAAAGACTGTACGCGAAATGCTCCTCACAGAGATCGAGAGCATCAACAGCAAGTTCACAGATATCGCTTCTGTACTCAATAACCTTACAGGTCAGTGCTCCGGCAGAATGAACGACGCTCAGAATATCATCAGCGAAGCTCGCAAGGCTGTAGACGTTCAGAAGAACGACGGCGTTGTCAAGAGAGCTGATCCTCCGAGAGCTGAATTCAAGCCCCTGAAGGCTCCTAAGGCTGATATTTCCGAACTCCCTTCAGCTAAGGTGAACGAGGTAAAGTCTGATGACAGCTTCAACAGGAACAACAACAATAACAACAATAATAAGCCGGCACAGCCCAGCGCTAATCAGGCAAGTGTTCAGAACCAGCAGAATAAGCCTGTACAGAACGGCAACAAGAGCGCTAACTTCAATTTTGATATGGCTGAGCTCCTGAAGGCTGCTGAGGAAGAAGCTGCCAAGGACGGCGAAAACTAAGAGAATATCTGTCCGTTTCCCCGGCAGGTCCGGGGGAACGGATAATAAACATATTGATCGGATATGCAGATTGTTGGGTGGATATCTTGCTTGATTTGGATTTCAATTTGAATGAACTTAACAGTAAAACTGATGAGGAGCTTGCCGTTCTCGGCAAGACAGACAAAACAGCCGCTGCTGTTCTTGTATCACGTTTTTCAAAGCTTGTTTTTATTAAATCAGAAATTTATGCAAACTCCGAGACCGACAGCGATGACCTGCATCAAGAGGGTATGATCAGTCTGCTTAAAGCTATCGAAGCCTTTGACATACGAAAAGGGGTGAAGTTCTCTACATTTGCGGAGGTGTGTATCACCAACCGTATGAGAACAGTGTCAAAAAAGTCCGTAAGGGACCTCAGCTTTGCCGAGAGGATAGACAGCGACGAGGCAGCAGATGTACTGTCTGTGGAGGAAACTCCGGAAAGTATATATTTTTATAAGGAATTCTTTTCCGAGCTTTGGAAGGATATATGTTCTGTTCTTTCACTTACTGAGCTGAATGTCCTTACGCTCTGCGTACAGGGGCTCAGTTACAAGGATACTGCGGAAAAGCTGGGGATGACCGAGAAATCAGTCGATAATGCAATGCAGCGTGCAAGAAAGAAAATACGTGCGCTTATGCATGACACAAATTGAATATGACCGTGTAGCTCAAGCCAGCAGAGCGTTGTTTTACAAAGATGTGGGTGGAAATCCAACCGTGGTCGAAAAAAATTAAGCGAGGTATAGTACTATGTACGAAGACAAGACATTAGTTTGCAAGGATTGCGGAAACGAGTTCATTTTCTCCGCAGGCGAGCAGGAATTTTATGCAGAGAAAGGTTTCGTTAACGAGCCACAGAGATGCAAATCATGTCGTGACGCAAGAAAGAACGCAGGCAAGGCTGAGCGTGTAATGTACACAGCGGTTTGCGCATCATGCGGCGGCGAAGCAAAGGTTCCTTTCGAGCCGAAGGAAGGAAGAGCAGTTTATTGCAGCGATTGCTTCGCAAAGATGAACGAGGCATAATTTATGAGACCGAAAGCACAGTCGGAAACGGCTGTGCTTGGTTTTGTTTATGCGTACTGCTGTGCAGTGCGCTATTTTTAGTATGGATGAGGTGCAGTAATGCTTGATAACAGACTGAAAAAGATAGCGGAGCTCGTGAGCGGAGAGGGTATTGCCGTTGACGTCGGTACAGACCATGCCTATCTCGCGGCTGAGCTCGTGAAGAGCGGCAAGTGCAGCAGGGTAATAGCTTCTGATGTAAAGGAAGGTCCCCTTGAATCTGCAAGGAATACAGTTGAAAAGTACGGCGTGAGCGATAACGTGGAGCTTGTCCTTTCTGACGGACTTGAAAATATCTCGCTGAATGGTGTGTCGGATATTGTCATTGCCGGTATGGGCGGCGAGACTATCGCCGCAATAATGGAAAATGCCGCAGCTGATAAGCCTTATGACATCAGGTTCATACTGCAGCCTATGACAAAGGTGGAGCTTCTGCGCCGAAAGCTGTATGAAATGTGCTATGAGATAACTGAGGAGCATATTGTTGCAGACGGCGATAAAATGTACGTTGTAATCGTCGCAGAGAATGCAGGTGACTGGCGCCTGCTGACCGAATTTGAATCGCTTTACGGCTTTTTTGAAAACGATGAGCCCGGATCTGAGTACCGCAGAAATGAAGCACAAAGACTTGAGAAGGTGAGCGCTGCCCTTGAAGGCAGCGGAAAAAGTCCGGAAGCACAGCATTATGCAGCTCTTGCGTATAAGATCAAAAATGGCGGCGACATTGTAAAAATAGATGATATTTACAGATATCTCGATACCCTTTATCCGTTCTCATCTCAGGACAGCTGGGACAATTCGGGACTTCTTGTGGAAAATTATGATATGGAGTGCAGCAAGGTGCTTCTTTCCCTTGATATCAGCCGGGAAGTTGTGCATGAGGCTGCAAATAAAGGCGCGGAGCTCATTGTTTCGCATCATCCTGTGATATTTGAGCCGCTCAGAGCCATAACCCGCAGCAGTGCGGTGTATGAGCTTATAGACAGCGGTATCGCCGCATTATGTATGCATACCAACCTCGATATCAGTGAGGGCGGCACTAATGGAGTTATCCTCAGGGAGCTTGAGAAGAAGTACAGGCTCACAGGAGAACCTGAGCCCTTTGAGGAAATAGGCGGCGGCAGACACTATGGCTGGATAGTTCAGCTTGCTGAGCCTATTCTTCCTGCGGAGCTTGCGAATGGACTCAAATCCATATTCGGCTGCGAGTATGTCCGCATGAGCAGACGCAGACACAGGATATCAAGGATAGCATTCTGTTCGGGTTCTGGCGGTTCAATGCTGGGGGAAGCTCTTGCAAAGGGCTGTGATGCGCTTATAACGGGCGATGTTAAGCATGATGTGTGGATATCCGCCAACAACAGCCTTATATCGCTGTTCGACTGCGGACATTTCCACACGGAGAATATAGTTCTCAATGAACTGCGGCGTGTACTTGAGGAGAAGTTCCCGCAGCTGGATATAGAAATATCCGGGAACAGCATCGATCCCTGTGAGTACGTCTGAGGTGAGCCGATGAGTATATTTATATGTCCTGTATGCGGCGAAAAGCTTGAACGGAAGGAAAACGCATATATTTGCGGCAGGAATCACAGCTTTGATGTGGCTAGAAGCGGATATGTGAATCTCCTGCTCTCGAAGCATATGGGAAAGACAGTTCACGGGGATAACAAGTTCATGGTGCAGGCGAGACGGAGATTTCTTGACAAAGACTATTACGCACCGCTGTGTGACGCTATCTGTGACTCGGTATGCGACAGCTTTGAAGGTGGAACGATTCTTGACGCAGGCTGCGGCGAGGGATATTACACCGCCGCAATAATTGATAAGTTGCATGAGCAAAATATTGCTTATGACGTGTACGGGATAGATATCTCAAAAGCAGCGGTTGAGTATTCGGCAAAGCGCTGCAGGGATGCTGAGCTTGCTGTGGCAAGCGTGTTCCATATCCCCGCGGCAGACAGCAGCTGCGATATGCTGGTGACTCTCTTTGCGCCGTATTGCGGCGAGGAGTTCCGGAGAGTGCTTAAAGACAATGGCGTGATGATAATGGTGATACCCTCGGAAAATCACCTTTGGGAGCTGAAAAAAGCTATATACGATACCCCCTACAGAAACGAGGTCAAGCCCTATGAGCTGGAAGGCTTCAGGCTTGAAAGCAGGAAGAGGATAACCTATGAAATAAGCCTTGATTCACAGGAGGATATAGACGCGCTGTTCTCCATGACTCCCTACTACTACCGCACGGGCAGGGAGCAGCAGGAGAGACTGGCGCGTATCGGCAGTATTTGCACTGAAGCTGATTTTGAATTGCTTGTATATCGCAATTTTTGGTTAGAATAAATTCAGGAAAAATGATATAATTATTAGATGTGTGGTGGCTGCCGTCGGGCAGCCGCTGATCTGAACTCTGTTCAGAAAGTGCAGATCTTTCCGGAAATTCAGGGATCTGCCCGGACACAGATAAGAGAAGAGAGTATGCGTGCGGTTCTGAGGACGCAGCAACCTTGAAAACAGGGCTCTGCGTTCATTTTTTTGAAAAGGAATGATACTATGGCTCTTGACGGGGCTTTTCTGTATGCAGTCAGAAACGAGCTTCTGCCTCTGATCGGCGGAAGAGTTGAAAAAATACACCAGCCCTCCCGTGAGGAAGTAATAATATCAGTACGTACCCGAAGCGGCAGCAAAAAGCTGTATATCTCGGCAAATGCCGGCAGCGCAAGGGTGCATATAACAGAAAACAGCGTTGACAATCCGCAGACTCCGCCTATGTTCTGTATGCTGCTGAGAAAAAGGCTGGGCAGCGGCAAGCTCACGGATATAAGGCAGGACGGCCTTGAAAGGATACTCTTCCTCGACTTTGAATGTGTGAACGAGCTCGGTGATATGGTCACTGTTACTCTTGCCTGCGAGATAATGGGACGCTGCTCAAACCTTATAATAATCTGCGACGGAAAAGTCGTTGACAGTATAAAGCGTGTTGACGAGGATATGTCCCGTGAGCGTCTGGTGCTTCCGGGAATGAAGTACACCATGCCGCCGAGAGATGACAGGCTGAATTTCCTTGCGGCTGAGCCTGAGGAGATAAAGGAAAGACTTGCCGGTACAGAGCCGAAGGAGCTCTCCAAGGCGCTGATAAGGATATTCGAGGGAATCTCTCCCATACTTGCAAGGGAATGGACGTTTTTTGCCGGCAGAGGTGCCCACATAGATAGCGGAAGCATAACAGAGGATCAGCTCGACAGGCTCCTTTTTGCTGTAAAACGAACCCGTGAACAGCTTGTAAGCGGTGAGTGCTGCTTTTCGGCTGTAAGCGACAAGGAAGGACAGCTGAAGGATTTCTCATTCATACGCCTTTCACAGTTCGGTACACTGATGTATACAAAGGAGCTGGGAAGCGCTTCAGAGCTGCTGGACTACTTTTACTCTGAACGCGACCGTGCTGCGCGTACAAAGCAGCGTGCCAATGATCTTTTCAAGCTTCTTATGAACCTTACCGACAGGACTTCAAGGCGTATCGCCGCGCAGCGTGAAGAGCTTGCAGCCTGCGCCGGAAAAGATGAGGCAAAGCTCTGCGGCGACCTTATCTCAGCGAATATGTACCGTATACAGAAGGGCGACAGCAGCGCTACAGTCGAGAACTTCTACGACGAGAGCTGTCCGCAGATGACGATATCACTTGATGTGAGAAAAACTCCTGCACAGAATGCGCAGCATTATTATAATGAATACAAGAAGTCGGTAACGGCAGAGGAAAAGCTTGCCGTTCAGATACAGAAGGGCGAGGATGAGCTCCAGTACCTGGAAAGCGTTTTTGACTCGCTCACAAGAGCTTCCTCCGAGAATGATATAATACAGCTTCGTCTGGAGCTCCGTGAACAGGGCTATGTTAAGTACGCAGGCGGCAAAGCAAAGCCTCCCAAGGCGCTTCCCCCCATAGAGTACAGATCAAGCGACGGGTTTACCATACTCGTAGGACGCAATAATAAGCAGAATGACCAGCTGAGCCTGAAGTTTGCGGAGAAATCTGATATATGGCTCCATACTCAGCTTATAACAGGTTCCCATGTGCTGATACTCACTGACGGAGCGACACCGCCCGACAAGACCATTGAAGAGGCGGCGGTGATAGCTGCTGTCAACAGCAGCGGCAGAGATTCCGGACTTGTTCCCGTGGATTACTGCCTTGCAAAATTCGTCAAGAAGCCGGCAGGCGCCAAGCCGGGAAAGGTCATTTTCACAAATTACAGAACAGCTTTTGTCAAGCCCGATACAGAGCTTGAGCAGAGCCTGAGGGTGTGATATGAGCAGGCGTATCGGCGCGGACTTCTTTCACCGCGATGTTCTCGAAGTAGCTCCTGACCTTGTGGGGAAGATACTGGTCCGCAGACTTCCTGACGGTACAGAGCTGAGAGAGCGCATCGCAGAAACAGAAGCCTACCGCGGAGAAGAGGATAAGGGCTGCCATGCTTCAAAGGGCAGGACAAAGCGTACAGAGCTCCTTTACGGGAGCAGCGGCGTGATATATGTCTACCTCTGCTATGGTATGCACTGGCTGATGAACGTCATAACAGGCGAGAAGGATCAGCCACAGGGCGTTTTGCTCAGAGCGGGGGAACGGTACGACGGCCCCGCGAAGCTCACCAAGAACATGAAGATAGACGGGAGCTTCAACGGGAAAACTCTCCTCGGTAATGAGGAGATATGGTTCGAGGACGACGGATCACGTCCGGAGATAAGAACTGCGCCGCGGGTCGGAATAGACTACGCCGGCGATCACTGGAAGGAGATCGAATGGCGGTTCATCGGCGACGTAAAGTGATATTTCCGGAGCCACTGAAAATCGTACCTTCAGAAGAACGTTCAGAAAGCCCGCAATGGCTGCTCTGAAAATTTACAGTAAAAACTGCTGAAAAAACACGAGTATATTTATAGGAAGTGATAAAAAAACAATGCATTTTATACTATCGGTCAAAAATTGCTGTTTTATAACAAAACTTTGCATTTTGTGCCATATTTTTGACAAGCGCAATGAGCGTGGAATCCCCGTGAAAGGGCAGCAATTTTTGAAAGCACGGTATATTGCCGAAAAAAGGCTCTTTGTATCAGATATCCTTCTGAAAGATGAATATTGAATGAAAACAAAATACTTTAAGACTATTTTAAGGAAATAACGCTATACTATAATCAAATGATACGAAAGGAGTGTGAGTTCCGGGCAGTCAGGCACTGTTCCGGAAGAGTTATGGCAATTAATACATTCGCGCGTAAAGAAATCAAATTCCTCCTTAATATGGATCAGTATCACGGACTTATGGAGGTCATATCAGAGTACATGAACCCTGATAAGTTCTGCATAGGTGGCAAGGAATATGGAATCTACAACATCTACTACGACACACCAGACGACTATCTAATCAGAGAATCACTTGCAAAGCCTTATTATAAGGAAAAGATCAGACTGCGCAGCTACTATTCACCGGCTGCTCCGACTGATACGGTTTTTCTTGAGATAAAGAAGAAGATCGGCGGTATCGTAACAAAGAGAAGAGTTTCCATGACTCTTGAAGAGTCAGATGCTTACTTCCGTGACCGCTCCAAGCCTGAATTCACAAAGTATATCACACAGCAGGTCTTCGGAGAACTGGACGTATTTCTGGACACCTACCCCATCGCACCCAAGCAGTACATCAGCTATCAGCGAGAGGCTTTCTTCGGTAAGTACGATAACGACTTCCGTCTGACATTTGACAGAAAGATTACCGAGCGCCGCTACGATCTCGGACTTAATTACGAGAGCTACGGCAATTACATAATCGGTGCGGATCAGAGACTTATGGAAATCAAGGTCTCAAATGCTATACCCGACTGGCTGGTAAACAAGCTCTCAGAGCTTCAGATCTATAAGACGAGCTTTTCAAAGTACGGAAGAGCTTACCAGAATTTCGTAAAGAGCCAGATACAGGACGCTCAGCTCACTTCGGGCAAAAGGCGTATCTATATATCGGGTATATCAATGGTAAATAATAACATTATGATGAACAGGAGCGTTTGATTTTTATGTTTGAACATGGTTTTTTTGGAAATGTGCTGTCAAAGTACTACGAATCCGGTGATTCTGTAATAAATAACGGCAATTCCATTCTGAGCACTATCAAGCCCGCAGAGTTTTTCCTCTGTGTAGGTGTTGCGATTGTGATAGGATTTCTTATCAGTCTTATCTATATGCTCACACACAGAAAGGAAGGTTACTCACAGAGCTATGTTCTGACTATGATAATGCTTCCTACAATAGTTGCAGCTATACTTCTCATTATCAATACTACAGCAGGTGCGCTCACTCTTGCGGGTACCCTGACTCTGGTACGATTCAGGAGCGTTGCAGGTGATCCCAAGGATATGGCTTATATTTTCTTTGCAATGGGAACCGGTGTTGTTTGCGGAGTAGGTTATATCGGATTTGCGCTTGTATTTTTTGCGGCTCTCGGACTTATCCTCTTCGTACTCAGCGTTACCGATTTCGGCGGCTGCAAGAAGAGACATATGACTCTCAAGATAGCTATTCCGGAAAACCTTGACTATCAGGGAGTATTCGAGCCCGTACTTGCAAAGTATACAACTTTCTACAAGCTGAGAAGAGTAAAGACCACAAACTTCGGTACTCTCTTCGAGCTTATCTACAGCGTTGATGTTCTCGATAACATCGATCAGAAGAAGTTCATCGACGAGCTTCGTACCCACAATGGTAATATGACTATCAATCTTGTATTCTTCAGATACGATGATAAGATATATGAAAACTAAGTAAAACCTAAATAAAGAAAATACCCTCTCTACCCTTTGCCGGACTTAATATGCAATATTGAGTCCGGCAATTTGAATATGAGGGGGATAAGGAGATATGTATATGAAATATAGAAGGATTGTGGCTGCACTTGCAGCGCTTGCCCTGATGGCTTCGGCTTGTTCATGCGGCAAGGAAGAAATCAAAACATCAGATGTCTCCGGCAGTACTGTAACGGAGAACACAACTGCTTCCTCTGACGGGGACGAGGAAGAGTCCGGAAAGGTGACGGAAAAGAAGTCCGACGACAAGAAAACTACTACAAAAGCAGCTGACAAGTCGGACAAGAGCACGACGACCACAAAAGCAGGGGAGAAGAAGTCCGACGCAGCAACGTCTGCCGCAAAGAGCGGAGACAAGACAGAATCCACTACGGCTGCAAATAACAGCGGCAACGATAACAGCAACAGCGGCAACGATAACAGCAACAGCGGCAACGATAACAGCAACAGCGGCGGAGACAACAGCGGCTCCGGCAGCGAAGCCTCTCAGGGAGAAGACTCCGGCGAAGAAAAGGTATATACGGCTGAGATACAGCTCGGAGCTTCGCCTAAGGTCACAGGCAGCAATGTCAGCGTGAGCGGCTCCGTGGTCACAATAAACGCAGGCGGTGATTTCAGATTTTACGGCAGCGTCAGCGACGGTCAGATATGCGTTAATACAGCTACCGAAGAAAAGGTCACAGTTATACTTGACGGTGTTGATATATCAAATTCAAACGGTCCGGCTATATTTATCAACGAAGCAAAGAAATGTACTATCAAGTCACGTGAGGGCACTGTCAACTACCTCAGCGACGGCGGTAAGGACAAGGTCAACGACGGCGTTATTTTCTCCAACGATACCGTTCGCCTCAAAGGAAACGGCGAGCTCAACATCACTGCAAACAATGCTCACGGCATTGCAAGCGACGACGATATCATCATTGACAATGGTACATACAATATAACCTCAAAGAAGTCGGGATTGTTCGCACACGACGATGTTACCATAAATGAGGGCAGGCTCAATATCAAGGGCGGGACAAACGGTATAAAGTCAAAGGGCACACTTAATGTAAACGGCGGATATACCGTCATTTCAGGCGGTACCAAGGAGGATAAGAGCTCCGTATACGCCGAGGGCAGCTTCAGCTATACAGGGGGATATGTTTACGCCGCAGGAAACCGTGTTTCAGTGCCAACATACTCCGAGGCGCCTTATATAGTCCTTGATCTCGGCAAAACAGAGGCTGCAGGAAGCAGCGTTGAGATACTGCTTAACGGACAGAGAATGATCTCATTTGAGCCGCATAACGATTTCCGTTGTCTGCTCATGCTTGCCCCTGAAGTAAAAGATGGTAATACATTCCGTGCAAATGTAAACGGCAGCGGAAATGATTTTACAATATCTGGTACAGACAATGTCTTCAGCGTGAATTAACAAAAAACAAAATTCACACTTTTTGTAAATAAGAGAAATCAGAAAACATATTCACGAAAAATTAACGTGAAAAATAGTGAAAAAACAGTCAAAAGTACATGATATTATATTTATGTGTATAAATGTATATTGAAAAGTACGTATATATGCAATATAATAATATCAGCAAATGAAGTTAATCGGTATTCAGCATCAAGTACCCTCCCCTCTCATGTGCTTGATATTGAGTATTAGTTTCACTTGCACGCCATAGAAATAGTTTTGTCAAGTAATAAAACTAACCCCTTTCATTTGTAATTTTTTCATGTTTTCTATTCTCAATAACTTATTTTAACTTATTGTCTATGGCTCGGTCCACAGTGCTAAACGATGAAAATCGTTTGGGCCGAATTCTCCGCTCTTCGTGAGCGGAATTTTTTTACATTGTGAAACTTGCGTGAAAGATTATATAATCCGCTTGACAAATTCTATAATCCGTGTTAATATGTATATAACACAGAAGGGAAGTGATGTACAAATGAAAAGAAGTGTGTACAGCCTTGTTCTTATGGACGATGTAATAAAGGCTGTGGACGAGCAGGCGTACCGCCTCGGTACGAGCCGCTCAAACCTAATAAATCAGATACTTGCAGAGCATCTTTCCTGCGTCACGCCGGAAATGCGTATGCGTGAGATATTCGATCAGGTGGCAGAGCTGGTGAGCAGCAGCTTCAGGATACAGGAGCAGCGGTCACCGTCACTCATGACTGTACGTACAGCTTTGGAGTATAAGTACAGACCGACCATAAACTATAAGGTGGAGCTTGAAAGGTCGCCAAAGGAGTACATCGGGACCCTGAGAGTAAATATACGTACACAGAGCGTTCAGCTCATTGATATGTTTCACAGCTTTTTCGCCTACAGGGCAAAGCTTGAAAACGCCTATCTTTCAAGGCTCGGCATAAACAGCTACAGCTGCGAGATCGGCGACGGAAGCTTTTCACGCCGTCTTATCAATACCGGAGCGCTTTCCGGTGAAAAGGCGGGAGAGGCTATAGGTGAGTATATCAAGGATCTCGACCATGCTGTAAAGACTTATTTTGCGGCTCCCTCAGAATTCGGAGAGAATGCTCCTCTCCTTGAAAGAAATTATAGGGAGCTCCTCGGACGTTATATCATTTAGGTGAACGAAGAAAGTAAGGATAGATATGAATTACTGTGACAGGAGGATAATGTTATGAATGCAGAGAAATTGACTCAGAAGTCCGTTGACGCCGTAAGAAAGGCTCAGAGTATTGCTGTTATGCAGTCGAATTCAGTTATAGAGCCTCTTCATCTGCTTGCCGGACTTGTAAGACAGGAGAACGGCCTTATACCGCAGCTCCTGAAAAAGATGAATATAGATGAGGATATCTTTGACAGCGAGATCGAGAAGAAGATAAACGGTCTGCCTAAGATAACCGGAAGCGGCAGAAGCAGCAATATCGGTATATCGGCAGAGTGCGACCGTGTGCTGACAAACGCCGAAAGTATAGCTTCCAATATGAAGGACGAGTTTGTATCAGTTGAGCACCTCATGCTTGCTCTTATAGACTGCAAGGACAGAGAGGTATCACAGCTTTTCAGCACCTTCAACATCACTAAGGACGGTTTCCTAAGCGCTCTTATGTCCGTAAGAGGAAATACCCGTGTTACTACGGAAAATCCTGAGGATACCTATGATGTACTGACGAAATACGGTCAGGAGCTTGTTGGTCTTGCCAGGCGAAACAAGCTCGACCCTGTCATCGGACGTGACAGCGAGATACGAAATGTTATCCGCATACTCTCAAGAAAGACGAAAAACAATCCTGTCCTCATTGGTGAGCCGGGCGTCGGAAAAACTGCTATCGCAGAGGGACTTGCCCTGCGTATCGTGGCCGGCGATGTCCCGGACAGTCTCAAGGACAGAAAGGTCTTCTCCCTTGATATGGGTGCTCTCGTCGCAGGAGCAAAGTACAGAGGAGAGTTCGAAGAGCGTCTGAAGGCTGTACTCAATGAGATCAAGAACAGCAACGGTCAGATACTATTATTTATAGATGAGCTGCATACTATCGTCGGCGCAGGCAAGACTGACGGAGCTATGGACGCAGGAAACCTTCTGAAGCCTATGCTGGCAAGGGGCGAGCTCCACTGTATCGGCGCTACGACCCTTAACGAGTACCGTCAGTACATCGAGAAGGATCCTGCCCTCGAAAGACGTTTTCAGCCTGTTATGGTGGACGAGCCCAGCGTTGAGGATACTATTTCTATCCTCCGTGGTCTGAAGGAGCGCTATGAGGTCTTCCACGGCGTCAAGATAAGCGATAATGCGCTTATCTCCGCGGCTGTGCTCTCAAACAGATATATAACCGACAGGTTCCTTCCAGACAAGGCTATTGACCTTATTGATGAAGCCTGTGCAACTATCCGTACAGAAATGGACTCCATGCCTACCGAGCTTGACGTTATCTCACGCAAGATAGTTCAGCTGGAAATTGAAGAAGCGGCACTAAAAAAAGAAAGTGACAATATCTCTCAGGAGCACCTTGAAGAGATACAGAAGGAGCTTGCAGAGCTCCGTGAGAAGTTCAACAGCATGAAGGCAAAGTGGGAGAACGAAAAGAATGACATCTCCGCTGTGCAGAAGCTCCGTGAGGAGATAGAGCGCACAGGCGGCGAGATAGACAAGGCAGAGCGTGAGTACGACCTCAACAAAGCGGCAGAGCTCAAATACGGCAAGCTGCCTCAGCTGCAGAAGGAGCTGGAAGAGCTTGAAAAGCAGGCTGAACATGATATCGAGAACGGCAGACTGCTCCGTGACAAGGTAACTGAGGACGAAATAGCAAAGATAGTATGCCGCTGGACAGGTATACCGGTATCCAAGCTCATGGAGGGCGAAAAGGAAAAGATACTGGGTCTGGAAGGACTTCTTCACAAGAGAGTCATCGGACAGGACGAAGCGGTAACAAAGGTAAGCGAGGCTATACTCCGTTCACGTGCGGGCATACAGGCTCCTGACAGACCTATTGGCTCATTCCTCTTCCTCGGTCCTACAGGCGTGGGTAAAACAGAGCTTGCAAAGGCACTCTCGGAGATACTTTTCGACGACGAGAGAAATATCATACGTATCGACATGAGCGAATACATGGAGAAGTTCAGCGTCAGCCGTCTGATAGGAGCGCCTCCCGGCTATGTAGGCTACGACGAGGGCGGTCAGCTCACGGAAGCGGTACGCAGAAAGCCGTATTCAGTTGTGCTCTTCGACGAGATTGAAAAGGCTCACCCCGATGTGTTCAATATACTTCTGCAGGTGCTTGACGATGGACGTATAACCGATTCTCAGGGCAGGACAGTTGACTTCAAGAATACTATAATCATACTCACTTCAAACCTCGGTTCGCCTTATATACTTGAGGGTATAGACGCAAACGGCGAGATAACCGACGAGGCGAGAGCTCAGGTGGAAGGTCTGCTCAAAACACAATTCCGTCCGGAGTTTCTCAACCGTCTTGACGAGATAATCTTCTACAAGCCTCTGGCTAAGACTGAGATAATAAAGATTGTAGACCTTATGCTTGCTGATCTGCAGAAGCGTCTTGACGACAAGCATATACGCATAAACGTAAGCGAAGCTGCCAAGAATTATATCGTTGAGTGCGGCTACGATCCTAACTTCGGCGCAAGACCGCTGAGAAGATTCATACAGCGCAACGTGGAAACACTTGCGGCTAAGCGTATCATCGGCGGCAATCTTGCGGCAGGAGATGTCATTGACATCGACCTTGACGAGAATGGTAAGCTTGTGGCTGACTGAGGAACCGTCAATTAATTTCCTTATCTAAAAGGCAAAAGCAATAAAGGAATCAATTGGAAAAGCTGATTTTTTGAAGTTCTGTGTTTTGCACAAAAATGACGGCTCTGATTTGTACTATATTACAGTTCAGAGCCGTTTTCTCTTTTGTAAAAGGTTTGCATTCAGTGCGCAGATCCCCTTTAAATGACCATATGACGCGAAAAAAACTGCTTTTGAGAAATGCTGTTCACATAGTGTTGCAGATATGTATTTTTTTAAATTGGTCAACAACTTTTTGGATCTTCCGGGAGCCTGAAATCCTTTATATTTCGGAATATATCAGCTGTTTTATACTATATGTATTATATTTTGTAACCACAAATTTTTTCTGTAACGGAAAATAGGCAAATTCTATGTCTGATTTGAATAAAAAACACCTTGCAAATGGCTGTATATACGTCAATTTGTCTTTTTTTCATGAATTACTTGACAAATTGGAATAATGGGTATATAATTCAATTGTAAAATCTTATTTATGGAGGATTCTAACCATGACAAAAACAGAATTAATCAGTGCAGTAGCTGACAAGGCTGACTTCACTAAGAAGAACGCTGAGACTGCTGTAAACGCAATCATCTCAACAATCACAGACGCTCTCGCTGGCGGTGAGAAGGTTTCTATCGTTGGATTTGGTACTTTTGAGGTTCGTGACCGTAAGGCAAAGCAGGTCATCAATCCTCAGACAAAGAAGATGATGACAGCTCCTGCTTCAAAGGCACCTGCTTTCAAGGCTGGCCAGGCACTCAAGAACGCTGTAAACAAGTAATTCTAAGGAGGATACTATCATGCCAGATAACAAGACTGCAGAAAAGAAAGTAGTAGAAACAGCTGCTGCTCCTGCTGAGGAGAAGAAGGCTCCCGCTGCTAAGACAGCTGCTGCTAAGAAGCCTGCTGAAAAGAAGGCTGCAGCTAAGAAGCCCGCAGCTAAGAAGCCTGCTGCTAAGAAGCCCGCAGCTAAGAAGCCTGCTGCTAAAAAGCCAGCTGCTAAAAAGCCTGCTGCTGCTAAGAAGCCGGCTGCTAAAAAGCCTGCTGCTAAGAAGACTGCTGCAGCTGCCGTAGACAGCAAGGTAGTTATTCAGGCAATGGGTTCAGAGGTTAGCACAGCTGACCTTATTGCAAAGGCTACAAAGGCTTCAGGCGTTAAGAAGGCCGACAAGGTAGACATCTACATCAGACCTGATGTAAACAGAGTTTACTATGTTGTTAACGGCGATATCCTTGGCGATTTTAATCTCTTCTAAGAACGATAAGCTCCGCTTTATGCGGAGCTTTTTTGCGTGTAACGAAAGTCTCTCCATAAGCCTGGTGCTTATGGAGAGACTTTATCTTATCTATATCATGTTTTCTTTCTCACAACTTTTTAACTGAGTCCGAGGAGTTTGTTCTGTATGAGCTGTGCGTCGAGTACGGTTATACCGTCACCGTTCTGGTCTGCGAGAGCAAATCCTCTTTTTGTCATGCACCTTGCGTCCATTCCTCCGATTCCGTACTTGTTGGGATTGGCGAGTGCCTGCATTATCAGTACGGCGTCAGCCATATCTACGGAGCCGTCAGCGTTTGCGTCACCGTTTTCACCGCCGTATTTTACTATATCAAGGTCGCCGAAATAGATGTAATAGTTTTTCGGATTGATACAAAGAACGCCCGATACTGAATCGCCCTCTTGTATGCCGCCCTCTATCTCATAACCTGCGTGCATATATGCGTCCATATCTATGCTGAAAGCCTCCATGCCCTTCAGCTTGAAACCGTGACTTGTTGTGCCGTATCCAAAGGTCTCTACCTCTGCATTGTCTATGCGTATGAACTCTGAATGTTTGTCAGCAGGGTTTATATATATTCTGAAAGTAAAGGATTCAAAGTCGTAGAGCTCTTTTTCGCTCTGCTCGCCTTTTACTTTGAGAGTGATCATAGTAGAGCCTCTCTTGCCTATCTTTACCGTATAAGCATTACCGCCGATGAGCGTCGGGAACTGGTCAGCAGTATATTTTTTGCCTGTGAGGCTGGATATTGTTATGTATTCGGGAGCTATATCTTCAACCTCCCATACATAATCAGTCTTTAAATATTCAGCGTTGCCCTTGTTGGAATGTCTCATTACAGAGTGGTAAGCGTTGATGACAAGTCCGCTGAGGTCAAGCTCTTCGCCTTCGTCGTAGATGGTCTTTGTTGGAAGAGTTTTTACGCCGTCAAAGTGATCGACGCCTGTGCCGTACATCCATACCTCAGGCTCTTCCGAAGTCGTTATTTCCGGATCGGAAGCTATGATCTGGATAGTTACAGTGGGATCAAATGCACAGCCTCTTGCGTGGACGGATACTGACGCTTCGCCTTCCTTAAGAGCCTTGACGTCAAAGTAATTATTGCCGTTTTCGTAGATTATTTCTATAAGGTCTGATGATGAGTATACAGAACCGCCTGTTGTCTCACCAGTGGGGTGACTGAAGTTTATTCGCCTTACCTCGCCCACTTTCATGGGTGACTTGTCGTAATCCACCTGTGTCATATAGTCGATGTGGACTGTTGTGGTGGTTACAGGCATAGTAGTTGGCATTACGGTGTCAGTTGTAGATGAAGCTGCGACCCTGAAGCTTACATAGCCTGTGAAGGGACAGCCGCCCTCGTTTATCGAAAGATTTGCAACGCCTTCTTTAAGGGCTGTAACCCTGAATGTACCGCTGCCCTTGGTGTATTCAACTGATACGGTATCAGATGTGGCTTTTACGGAGCCGCCGTTTACTTCCATTGTCTTGGGATTGTAGAAGCGTCCCTCTCTTGTTTCGCCCACCTTCATTTCGGAAGTGTCAAATTCAACTGTGGGGGCATAGCACTCGATAACTGTTGTAGTTGAGGCCGTGTATGTGGTATTTGTCCAGACCGCTGTTGTTGTGGTACCCTTGGGTGTTCCTGACATAACAGCGGAAGTGCCGTTGACTATGATGACGTTGCCGTCGGCATCAACAATACGACCGGAAGTATCCGTCATTACCGGCTGTGCAGTGACAGGGGGAGTACTGACAGTAGTGGTGGTGGTCGTTGTTCTGTTCGGATCGGCAGTTGTCGTCGTCATAAGAACGCCGTTGCTGTAAGCCATATAGGTGAAGCTGTTGCGGTCGATATTGTTTTCGGCAGCGTAGTTCAGCAGCTCGATATAGTCCTCCTCGTTCAGATCGAACTCTATCACTACCTGATCGGGATACTGAGGATATTTGCCGGGTTCGGCACAGGTGATATTCAAGCCCTTTTCCGCGATAAACTGATCGAACATCCCGCGTATCAGGGAAAGATCGGTGATCCTGCCCTCATCTGAAAGGGCGGTGGGGGAGGCTACGCCCTCAGCGTTTACGTATACGGGAGCACAGGTAAGTGATGTCAGTCCCATTGCCAGTGAAGTAAATAGCGTAATTATCCTTCTTTTCAGCATAATAATACCTCCTTTATGGTATGCTTTAAGATTCTTATCCGTCGTGAACGTATTGTTTCATCGGTTATATTCAGTATTATGACCTCCTTTATTTATCGTTTCTACTTATTAGACGTATGAGGAAGTGAATTCTCTCACAATATTCCAAAAAAATTTTGAAATTTCATGTTTTTATCCTTAGAAGCTTATTATGTAGCTTTTTATGTATGATATGCTGCCGTAATAGCTGAAAAGTGCATTTTATGAGCGCTAAACGCCATTGAAAAGTACATTTGCACGTTATATAATATATAGTGAAGATGTATGCAGCCGCTGCACTGGCTGCGTGTCAGGAATATCGAAAAACAACCGCATATAAGGAGGATAAAAACATGAACAGAAAAATACAGAAACTCATCTCAATGGCGGCGGCGGGAGTGCTTGCGGCAGCACAGGCAGGCTCCGTACAGCTTTTTACTTCCGTGGCAGCTGATGATGCGTCTGCAACAAAATTTCCGTATACCATTGAGGGAGAGGATATGAAGGACGCCGAGCTCTGGGAGACCATATATCAGACAGAGATCCCCGGATATTCGGGAAAGGGCTTTTTCTACCTCACGGCAAAGCCGGCTTCATTTGAGGTAACTGTTCCGGAGGACGGTATGTACTCCATAACCGTTCACGGCGCACAGATACTCAATCAGGAGGGCAGACAGCAGGCAGTTTCAATAAACGGAGTCAAGTATACTACTCAGGCGGCTTATTCTGACAAGTGGGTGGATTACGATTTCGGTATGGTGCGCATGAACAAGGGTGTAAACACTATTGAGTTTATCTGCGAGTACGGCTACATGGCTATTGACACTGTTACAGTTTCAAACGCTGTGTTCCCCGACCTGTCCACAGCCAGCGGAACGCCCTGCGACCCTGACGCAACTCCCGAAACAAAGGCACTCATGGCTTATCTCAAGAGCGTTTACGGAAAGCATATCCTCTCAGGTCAGCAGGAGATATACGGAGGCGGTCATGAGGTCGCCACAACTATCCGCTTTGACGCTGAGAAGAAAAAATGCGTCGATGCCGACGGTAAGGAGTACAGCTTTGACGAGGCTGATATCTCCACAGCTGACGACGGCTCAAAGTTCGTGTGGAAGTGCTTTGATGAGGACGGTCAGCAGTACAACTATCAGTCACAGAACCGAAACTACACCCTTAACGATTACAATTACGAGGTAAGATACATCAAGGAGTTAACAGGAGAGGAGCCTGCTATACGCGGCTTTGACTTCGGAAGCTACTGCCCTTGCTATGCGTGGGACGACGGTGTTGCAAAGCGCATGATAGACTGGGCAAAGAACAAGAACGGTATATGTACCGCTTCGTGGCACGTTAATGTGCCTGTAACAAAGGCTGACTATACCCTCGGCGAGCCCCTTGATTTCGGCAGGACGACTTATAAGCCCAATACCGATTTCATTACCGCGAACTGCATGGTGGAGGGTACTATGGAGTATGATTACTTCCAGCTGTGCATGAAGAACCTTGCGGCTGAGCTGAAAAAGCTGCAGGACGCGGGAGTTCCTGTTATATTCAGACCCTTCCACGAGGCTGAGGGCAATCCAAGCAATACTCAGGATCCTATTGACGGCTCCGGAGCATGGTTCTGGTGGTCAAAGGAGGGAGCGGTGGTATATAACAAGCTCTGGGCATTTTTACAGGATACCCTGAGAGATGAATACGGTCTCCATAATCTCATATACGAGCAGAACCTCTATGCGTGGTCGGAGAATTCCGCAAAGTGGTATTCCGGCGACGGCAGGGTCGATATTGTAGGCTACGATAAGTATAACTGCCAGTACAACCGCCACGACGGCAAGCAGGCAGGTACTCCAAACGAGGACGCGGAGGCAGGTCTGTTCTATACTCTCAATAAATTTGTAAAGGGAAATAAAATGGTCTCAATGCCGGAGAATGACACTGTACCCAGCCTCAGCAATATGACAGTTGAGCACGCCTACTGGCTTTACTTCTGTCCCTGGTACGACTCTGAGCAGGAGCATTTCCTCTGCGGCGAGCAGTATCAGGATCCCAAGACCCTGACAGAGCTCTATCAGAGCGACTTCTGCATAACTCTCTCCGAGCTGCCGAAGGATCTCTACAAGAGCGGAAGCAGCGAACAGCCGGGTACCTCAACTTCGACTACTTCCAAAACTACCGCCACAACTACTACCACAACGACTACTACTGCAACTACAACAGTCACTTCAACCACTACTTCTTCATCCACATCTCCCACGACCTCAGATGTGAAGTTCGGCGACACCAACTGTGACGGCGAGATAGATATGTCGGACGCTGTGCTTATCATGCAGTTCCTTGCAAATCCCAACAAGTACGGCGTGGACGGAAGCGACAGCAAGCATATCACAGAAAAGGGCATGATAAACGCTGATGTGGATATCACCGCAAAGGGCGTTACTGCAAACGACGCTCTGCGCATACAGGAATTTCTACTCGGCAAGATAACCTCCCTTGATCCTGATGTGAAATAACGCAAAGAAAAAGCCATAAAGAAGAATGTTCTTCTTTATGGCTTTTATCATTCTGTGAATATTTCATCGAAGTCAAGACCGGCGTACCTTGCAAATACTTCGTATACCTCCGGATATCTGTTTTTGGTGCGGACTACTTTGAGCTCTGTGTCCGTAAAGCAGTGAGAGGTTCTGCCCTCAGTGCATACAAGACCTGTTTTGCGGCTTATTATCCTGTAGGATACATGGAGCGAGGTACCGTTGAACTTGTCTATTTTCAGGTATACCGCAAAGGGCTCGTCAAATCTGAGAGGCCGTTTGTATACGGCTTCTGCTGAAAGCACCGGTATAAGTATGCCTGCTTCCTCTATCTTTGGAAAGGGCAGACCTGCTTCGCTGAGGTAGTGTACCCGTGCCTCCTCAAATATGCGTATGTAGTTGGAATGATGTACTATTCCCATTTTGTCTGTTTCGTAATAGAATACCTTTCTTTCGTAGGGTCTGAGTTTGTTCAAAATATATCTTCCTTTCATTGAAAAAGTGTGGTATAATAATAAGGTATATAAATATTTTAGTGGTTTATTGTGTATATGGCGTCCGCAATTGCCCCGCAGTTACCGACCACCAAAAAGTCATTTACCCTAATAATATTATCGTCAGGAGGTGAGCCATGAAGCTGAAAAAACTGCTTAGCAGTATTCTCAGTACCAACGCCGCATTTGTCATACTTCTCCTGCTGCAGATAGGATTTCTTTTATTTGCGGTCATGCGGCTCGGAGAGCGTTTCGTCGAGGTATATTTCCTGCTCATAGTTCTCGACATAATACTGCTGGTGTATATCACCAACAAGAACGAGCCCATATCCTACCGTATGGCATGGATAGTGACCATAAGCGTATTTCCGCTCTTCGGAGGAGTATCCTATCTTTTCCTGAAGCTCTCACAGCAGTTTCCGAAATCCCTGGATATGCGCAATCAGTTACAGTCAAAGGAGCTGCTCGTGCAGGAAACGGACGTAATGGAGGAACTTTCCGCAGCTTGTCCGGATTCAATGAATCTTGCAAGGTATGTGGCTGAGTACGGACTGTATCCGGTCTACCGCAATACCCTGACAGAGTATTTCCCTCTGGGTGAGATGCAGTTTGAGAAGCTGGTGGCAGAGCTTGAAAAGGCTCAGCGTTTCATTTTCCTTGAATTCTTTATCATAACCGAGGGCTATATGTTCGATACAGTGTCTGAGCTGCTGATTCGCAAGGCGAAGGAAGGCGTTGACGTAAGGCTCATGTATGACGGCATCGGCACCGGTATGCTCAATTCCGTCAAGCCCTTCCGCAGACTTCAGGAAAACGGTGTTAAGTGCAAGGTGTTCAATCCCTTCCGTCCCATGATATCATCGGTACAGAATAACCGCGACCACAGAAAAGTTGTTGTGATAGACGGTCATACCGCTTTCAACGGCGGCACTAATCTTGCTGATGAGTATATCAACCGCAGGGAGCGTTTCGGACACTGGAAGGACACCGCTATAATGGTGCGCGGTCAGGCAGTGTGGAATTATACGGTAATGTTCCTGCAGCTCTGGGGAAAAAACGACAGCGATGAGATACGCAGGTTTGCGCCGCTGCTTACACAGGATATAGTGTCAGAGGAATATGACGGGTTTATACAGCCATTCTCTGATTCTCCCCTTGATGAAGAGCCGGTGGGAAAGAACGTATATATTGAGCTCATAAGCAATGCCCGTGATTATGTCTGCATCACCACTCCGTATCTCATAATAGATGAGGAGCTTTCAAACGCCATCGTTTTTGCGGCGAAAAAGGGAGTTGATGTACGTATAGTCACACCGCATATCCCTGACAAGTGGTACGTTCACATGATAGCGTGGAACAATTATGCGCGGCTTGCTGCAAAAGGTGTAAAGATATATGAGTACACTCCGGGATTTATCCATGCCAAGACCTGTGTAGCCGACGGGATAGTCGCGGTGGTCGGTACTATAAACTTTGATTACCGCAGCTTTTACCTGCATTTTGAATGCGGAGCCGTGCTGTATGACTGTTCTGTCATAGGAGATATAGTTTCTGACTTTGAAAAGACAGTTTCCGTATCACAGCTAATCACCCGTGAAGAATGTGAAAAAAGGTCTGTATTCAAAAAAATAGTGGGAGCAATACTGAATATATTTGCTCCCTTGCTATGAAATTTACAGCAGTCAGGCAGTTATAACGCTGTCAGAAATAATCTTCTGCGAGGATACTGCACACGCAGATATCAGTAATACCTGAATTAAAGCGGTCTGCGCTTCTGAGGACACCTTCGGGAGTAAGACCGCATTTTTCCAGTACACGCCCCGAGGCTTTATTGTCCGGGGCGTATTTTGCTTCTATCCTGTTTGCGCCGACTTCTTCAAAGAAGAACTCTATCACGGCCGCGAATGCCTCCGTGATATATCCGAGCCCCCAGTATCCTGAGCCGATACAGGTATTCATCTCCACTGTACCGGTATCGTTATTGATATTCACGGCAGTGATCGTACCTATAGGGAAACCGACTTCCTTGGGCACTACTACCCAGTGATACCACTGCGGGTCTTCATATTTTTTCAGCCATGACTGACCGAGAGCCTGCGTCTGGGATATATTGGTATGATGCTTCCAGTGCAGGAATTCAGTGACCTTTGGATCGCTTGTCCATACATGGAAGGCAGTCTCGGTATCACTTTCCTCAAATTGTCTGAGTATCAGTCTTTCGGTCTCAAGTCTGATGGTTCCAAGGTGTGTCATAATTCACATCATCCTGTCCCTGATCTCGTCTGAGGTAAGGCGAGGTCCTCTTTCGTTTTTTCTTCTCGTACATTATCTCGTCAGCCTGAGTTATCAGATTGAAGAGGGTAACGTCGCCTGAGGCGTCTGTAACGACAGAGCCTATACTTGCGGATATCTTATATGGTTTTCTGATTATGCGGTTTATACTTTCAAGCTGTATACTGAATGTGCTTTCAAGTGCGGGAACATCTTCTTCGGTAGCGTTGGCTCCGAGTATTATGAACTCGTCGCCGCCGAAACGCGCACATATCCTTCCGCTCTTGCAGCAGTCCTTGATTATCCTTGCAAGATGCTGCAGCGCGTAGTCGCCCTCCTTGTGTCCGAAGTTGTCGTTGATGTACTTCAGACCGTCCATATCTATGAATGATATGAGTATCTTTCTTCCCGATGTCTGGCAGGCTTTGAAGATCTGTCCAGCCATTCTGATGAAGCCGTTGCGGTTGTAGATATTACAGAGCGGGTCTATGATATAAAGCTTGTCAAGTTCTTCTATCATGCTGTTAAGGTGAAGAAGCTTGCAGATATTCTCAATCGAGTTGCTGATGTTCAGCATAAGCGCGTGACAGAGCAGACTCTTCAGCGGGAATGTGCTGTTTACGAATACATAGTAGCCGAGACAGCGCTCACGGAAATGGAGGGGGAGGAAATAGCTTACATTTCCGCCTCCTGAGTTCGGCAGCGGAAGCATATCCTTGCTGTCGAATGCTGACACAGGCTGATTGCGGCCGTTCATCAATATAAGTGGAGCGCTCATTTTCTCGGTATATCCCTGTATCTGGTATATCTCCGGAATTTCTTCGGTAGCCTTGCCTGATATTGACTGATCCCAGTTGGAGCAGAGGCATACCTCAAAGCGCTCGCACTGGACCTCATGGATAAGTCTTGCGATTGTTCTGAAATTGTCATCTGGAGTATCATTGTCGGCAAGCTGTGCCGTCATGCGGTTGAGGAGAGATATGTCGCTCTTGAGACTGTTTATCATTTTATATGTTGCAGTCTTGTATTCGTCGATATCTATCGCTTCAGGAGCCTTGCAGCCGCAGCTCTCCGAGAATACGGGAGAAGATTCAAGGAAAATTGTCTCCTTCTGTTTTTTTCCGTTTATGACTTTTATTATGACCTCGCAGGCCTTGTAGCCTGCCTCGTCGAGAGGACGTGAAACAGTTGTAAGGGCAGGAAGATGATGACGGGCGTTGTAGGTGTTGTCGAAGCCTGTGACGATCACGTCATCAGGTACCTTGTAGCCCATATTTGTCAGCTCCTCTATAGCTGCAAGAGCCATTGCGTCGTTGGCGCAGATGATCGCCTGAGGATGGGGGAGCTTGCTGCTGTAGAAATACTCTATTGCCTTTTTACCATCGGCAGCGCGGAAATCACCGTGATATACACGCTCTTCCGGGACCTCTATCGAGTATTCATGCATTACATCAGTGAATGCTCTGTGGCGGTCTGCTGCCTCAGGATTTGAGACAGGACCTGAGATATAGTTAATGACCTTTGCGCCGTGTACCTCGATTATATGGCTGATCAGCTTCTTCATAGCTGAGAAGTTGTCTATCGAGATATTGTGGAATTCATGGTACTCGCTGCAGTCGAGAATGCTTACAGGCAGACCTGATCTTTTTACACGGTTTACGATCTTTTCCTTTTCTATAGGATCGCTGATGGTGTTGCTGAGAAGTATTACCCCGTCGAACTTCTCAAAATTGATGAGGGAGTAAATATTGTATTCACCCACATCGTACTTGCTGTTTGCGAGAACGCCGCCAAAGGCGCTGAAACAAGAAATATTTGCGTTATGCTCTTTTGCACAGCTTATAATGCCGTCAAAAACGCTGTTCTGGTATTCTTCGTCAATCCCTGCGACTATAACTGCGATTTCTACTATTTTCTCCATTAATACACCCCTTTTGTATGATGAAAGATAAAAATGCATAGCGCGTTATGAAACGAACGCTTTTTTTAGCAGATCTTTTCAACTAAACCCATTGAAAAAATCATACCTGTTAATGCCTGCTGTTTGTCCTACAGGGCAAATGATACAGGCATTATTAAGTACATATTAATTATAACATAATTTTTATAGGATTTCAAGTAAATTTAGTAGAAAAGTACGATAAAAGCAAAAAAATCAGCCGATGATGGGATATCGGCTGATTCTATATGGTGAACGAAAAGTTTTACTTTATCTCTTCGACTCTGACATTGGATATATATACTGTTGCGGTCGAGCCTCTGTGACCGAGATTGAATTCAAGACGTCCGTTGTTGTCGTCCTTTTCCTTCATTTCAAAGTCATAGGTGAAGGTCTGCTTTTCAGGAGTTACCTGAAGCTTGGTATCCTGCAGGTAGCGGATCCAGCCTGCGGATGGGGCGGAAACACATACTATGATATCGCGCTCTTCATCGGCATATGCGTCGAAGGTAACACGGTATTTTTTGCCCTTTATCATAGGAAGATCCGGCTGCACGAGCTGTACTGAATAGTCCTCTGTTCCTTCCTTTTCAGAGGTGATGACTATCATGTTGTCCCTTATCTCGGCAGCTCCCTCGCCGCCGTTGAAGAGGAGGAACTTCCAGTTTACGTCATCTGTAAGGTCCTCAGCCTCGGAGAAGTCGCCGTTGAATATATAGTTGCCGTCCTCCTGAGCCTCACGGAATGCCTTTGCAGGCTTTTTGACATTTGTATCATATTCAGGCTTCTGATATACTCTTACGTAGTCTATCTCGAATTCAGCCTTGTCAAAATCTGTTGAAGCGTCTGGATCTCCGGGCCATGTTCCGCCTACAGCAAGGTTCATCTGAACAAAGAAGGGCTGATCGAAGGGAGCAGGGTAGGGCTTTTCGTCCTCGCCCTGTACTGCTGTGAACCAGTCGTTTGCGGTATTGTAGAGGTTGCCGTCGATGTACCAGCGTATCTCGCCGGGCTCCCACTCTACTGAATACTCATGGAAGCTGTCAGCGTAGGACTGACCTGTCAGAGCCCATGTGCCCTGCTTTTCACCGTGGGGCTCACCGTAGTGGAGAGTGCCGTATGCGGTGTTCACATCGTTTCCGAGAACCTCCATAATGTCGATCTCGCCGCACTTTGGCCACTGACCGTAGAAGTTCTCGTCCTTGGGCATCATCCATATAGCCGGCCAGAGTCCCTGTCCTTCTGGGACTTTAGCGCTTGCAACTATCTTTCCGTAAGTGAAATCGGTCTTGTTCTGACCTGTTACTTTGCCTGAGGTGTAGTAGTCCTTGCCGTCCTTCTCGGACTTGACCGCCTTTATTACCAGCTTGCCGTCACGGAGAAAGACGTTGTCTGTCGAGGTGGTGTACTCCTGCAATTCCTCGTTTGTCCAGCCGGGCTCATGGGGCTCATAGTTCCACTTGCTCTCGTCGAGGGCGCTGCCGCTGAACTCGTCGTTCCATAGCAGGGTATAGCCGTCCAGCTCAGGGACTTCAACAGTCTCTGCCGGAGTTCCTGAAGTTGCTTCCGGAGCCTTTCCGGAGTTTGATGTATTGCTGCTGCCGCAGCCCGCAGTGCAGGCGAGCATTGAAAGAGCGGCGAGCATTGATAAAGCTTTCATTGTTTTCATGTTTTTTCTCCTTAGATAGTGGATTAATTCTCTTATGGTATTATTATAACTTTATGCATTGAAAAATGATAGCAAAATATGGGGAATTATAGTAATCTGGTGATATAACAAGCCGCCTGTAAAACAGGCGGCTCTGATCGCGGTCATTCTGTTGTTTTACTTTTCAGCAGTCCGAGCTGTATTTTTTTCCTGAGTATTCGCATAACGCTTTCGTCTATGCGCTTCTCGGATATCTCTCCGCTGCGGACAGCCCTGCATACCTCGTCCACTGCCGACCTGTAGTCTACCGGCATGAGTATGATATCTATACCTGCCTTTATGGAGAGCTTTGCGGCTTCTCCTGAGCTATAGACCTTGGATATGGTATTCATCTGCTGGGAGTCGGTAATGGCTATACCCTCAAAGCCCAGCTCCTTGCGGAGCATTTCCGTAACGGCTTTGTATGAAAGGTCGCAGGGGAGCTCATCTCCGAAACCGGTGACTATCTGATGACCTACAAGCACAAAGTCAGCGCCTGCGTCGATTCCGTCTTTGAAGGGGATAAACTCTGTCTTGCGAAGCTCGTCCACTGTGCGGTCTATTACTACTGTCGAATTGGTATGTGTATTGCCGTTTTCTGCGCCAAGTCCGGGGAAGTGTTTAAGGGTAGCGCATACTCCCTCGTCCTGTAGCCCTTTTACTACACCGGAAGCCATATTCGCAACGATCTTCGGGTCGTCACTGAATATGCGGCTGCCGAGTTCATTAGCGCTGCATATATTCACATCTGCAACGGGAGCAAAGTCAACATTGAAGCCAAGCCCTTTAAGGTCTTTTCCGATCGTGCTGCCGATATTATATGCGGTCCTGCTGTCGTTCAGCACTCCGTAATGAGCCATGCTCTCGAATCTGGTCGTACCGAGCTTCTGCGCACAGCGAGCGACCTCTCCGCCCTCTTCGTCAACGGCGGTGAAAAGCCCTATACCGCAGGCTCCCTCAGCATATCCCTGTGTGGTGCTTATCATTTTTTTCATCTGCTCCTGTGAGGTCATATTCTTCGCAAAGTAAATGATACCTCCCACGGGATAATCCGCTATGGCTTTCTGAGTTCCGCTGCCAACTTCTGTCATGGGCGAAATGCCTGTGAGAGCTTCCGGCGTTACCATGAACATCTGACAAACCTTCTGTTCGAGAGTAAGACCGTCAAGAACCACCTTAGGGAGCAGACTTGCAGTTATCGTTGTAGTGGTCTGGGCAAGCGAGGTAACAATAGTAGTTGCTGTCAGGAGAGTAGTTGTAGTTACGAATGCGGTGGTGGAAGTTACTGCGTCTTCAAACGACAGCGCTTCAGTATTTACAGGCACATTTATGTCCTGTTCATCATTTTCGGGCTGAATTTCCGGAGCAGCCTCTGTCGGGAGCTGCTGTGCATATGTCACTTCCGCTGCCTTTTCCGTGCCCTGTGATTCCTGAGCGGCAGCAGCGGTACCGGTAGTTGCGGTATCTGCTTTAGCAGCGGTTAAGGATGTGACAGCTGCTGTTACGGTATTGCCTGATGTTATCAGTGTATGTATATCTGTTATTTCCGCTTCTGTGTCCTCAGCGGCAGAAGGCACGGTGACTTCGTTCTCATTCTGGGAAGAAGCACCGCCGCAGCCTGTGAGAATAATGCTCAGTGCGAGCAGAGCGGCAGAGTATTTTTTTATTATCAAGTTGTCATTCCTCCAGTTAAGGTTCTACATATTTCTGTGTGGTACTCATTTATGAGTACACTTTTTTTGTGGGGTAAATAATCTTTTTGGTGGTCGGGAATTGCCGGGCGTTTGCGTAATTGCCCGAAACTACAAATCCAAATTCTGTCAAGACCGCCATTTATGGCGCTTGTCTTGGCCTTGACCGAATTTGGATTTGTGGTATAATAAGCAATTGCGAACGCCGTATGTACAATAAACCACCAAAATATTTATATACTTTTTTATTTTATAACGGCGAATGCCTGTTTCAGCGTGCCGGCGGGGATTATCTCTATATCGTAATCACTGGGATCAATTGATGACATGGACTGCTTAGGTACGACACAGGTCCTGAAGCCCATGCGTTCAGCCTCGCGTATACGCTGGACTATATGTGACACGGAGCGTATCTCGCCGCCGAGTCCGATCTCGCCGAAGGCTACAAGTTCCTCATCTATCTGCTTGTCCATTATACCAGAGTACAGAGCCATTGCAACAGGCAGGTCGCCTGCCGGTTCGTCAAGTCTGAAACCGCCTACGATATTGAGGTAAACGTCGAGGGTACCCATGAATATGCCGAGGCGCTTTTCAAGGACTGCGATGATAATATTCAGCCTGTTGAAGTCGAAGCCTGTTACCATGCGGCGGGGTGCTGAATAGCTTGTCTTTGCCGCAAGAGCCTGCACTTCCGCAAGTATTGGCCTGCTGCCCTCCATAACGCAGGAAACGCAGGTACCCGATACATTATGGGGTCTGCCCGCGAGGAGCATCTGAGAGGGGTTGGAGACCTCGCGGAGCCCCTTGTCCATCATCTCAAAAACGCCTATCTCATTCGTCGAGCCGAAACGGTTCTTTACGGCGCGGAGAATACGGTAGCTCTGATGGCGTTCGCCCTCGAAATACAGCACTGCGTCAACTATATGTTCCATTACCTTAGGACCGGCTATAGCGCCGTCCTTATTGACGTGACCTACGATGATTATCGGTATTTCCTGATTCTTGGCAGTATGCATGAACAGATTCGTGCATTCCCTCACCTGGGTTATGCTTCCGGGACTTGAATTTATACGGCTTATGCTCATGGTCTGTATGGAATCTATAATAGCGATGTCAGGAGCGCTGGAAGCGATAGTCTGAGCGACAGCTTCCGCGTCGGTGGCTGTGAGTATGTACAGATTCTCGGTATCAACTCCGAGGCGCTTTGCGCGGAGCTTTATCTGTCTTGCGGATTCCTCGCCGGAGATATAGAGTACGGAATGTTCTTCGCCGAGAAACTGGCATATCTGAAGAAGTATCGTACTTTTTCCTATACCCGGCTCGCCGCCGAGAAGAACAAGAGAGCCTTTTACAAGGCCTCCTCCGAGGACTCTGTTCAGCTCTCCGGTACCTGTATCATAGCGGACGTCGCTGTCTGCTCCTATGTCCTCAAGCTCAAGTATGCTGTCGGAAAGGTCCGGAGCAGCTCCGGAAGAAATAACGGAGCGTGAACCGGCAGGAGCTGTGTCCGCGATATCCTCTTCAAAGCTGTTCCATGCACCGCATGAAGGACATTTGCCGTTCCATTTTGTGCTTTCGTAGCCGCATTGATTGCAGGTGTAGATATATTTTGATTTAGCCATTTTTTACCTCATCAGGAAAAGGCAAGGTCCACGTTGTTTTTATTGAGTTCGTATTTCCTTCCGCAGACCATTATACTGTCTGAAGGCTTGAAGCCGTTTACATCACCTTCTGCCAGTGACCAGCATCTGCGCTTTTCGCTGCCGGAATAGAATACCTCTTTGCTGATGTCGAAGCGTATGCAGCCGTCATAGTCATTGGAAACATTGAGAGTCTGTACGCCTTCTTCGTCAAGATAGAGTATCCTTGTTGCCTCTTCGTCATCTGTACCGGTAGATATCACTACCTCAGGCAGCCCGTTCATGTCAAGATCGGCTATCTCAAACGCTGCGTTCGGGTATGTACCGGTGTCTATATATTGGGAAACGCTTTCCCTGTATTTCAGTTTCTGGTCGCCTGTAAGCACCTTGCTCCAGCTTTCACTGCAGTGGATCGCGTAATTTATTGCGTCATCACCAAAAGTGTACTTTCTGCCGAGCTTGTAGGACTGTTCATTCTGATAAGCCGCTACAGTCTCCTCATATTCGGCAAGTGAAACGCTGTTTCCGTTTATCTCGTATCTTATAGCAGCTCCGGCAGAGGCGCTTCCGACGTTGGTGTAGTAGCTGACCTCGGAATTGTAGAAGCCCTCGGAAAATTTCTGGTATTCGCCTACTGTAAAGCCGTCGCCTTCATAGTGGTAGCCTATGAAGAGTATTGACGGTATGAAATCAAATTCGCCGCAGGCTCCGCATGAGGTGAGTATATCAACTGAAGAACCGAGAGCAAAATATATGTCGCAGCGTGTTGATGAGTCCGATGACGGCGAGATTATAAGCTCTGGGATATTGTCGTTTGTGATGTCCCTGAGATCGAATCTTGAGTCCTCAGAGTATTTGTCTGATTTTTTGAACTCGCTGAGCTGTTTCTCATATGCTTCCTGCCAGTCAAAAGTAACGCTTTCAGGCGCTGCGTTGAACGCAAGGGGATCTATTTGCGAGTTCAGGACGTTCTCTGTTTTCGAGCAGCCTGCCGTGCCTGCAAGAATTGAAGCCGCCATGAGTATGTATGCCGATCTGTGAATTTTCAATGCTGTTTCCTCCCAATATATATACGTATATTTATTATACCACTTTTGACGAAATGTGTCAATTGATATTATCCTGTGGAGAAAAGAAAAAAATGTTTGTCTGCAGAAGGGATTTTCGTTGAAAAATCACGTTTTCAGGAGGGCTGCATGACAGAATGTCTGTATCAGAACAGCAGCGGAGATTATGGCTGTACTTTCAGCTCCCAGTAGTACTTCCTTGCTGATTGGGGAAAATCGTCCATAACGCCGTGTTCGGGATCATAGAATGTGCCGTCACAGTAAAGCGACCAGTGCCAGCAGCGTGGAGTTTCAAGGCTCAGCAGTGCCAGCGGAGGCAGTTCTTCCCTGTGCTGCACCTGTCTGCGCTCGTCCGAGACAAAAACTCCGTGAGCACGGAAGGTCTGTTTCATCTCCCTCAGATCAGTTTCGCGGTCATTTCCGAGTAGACTGCATATATACTCCGGAGTCTTTCCGAGAACCATAGCCAGTACAGCCTGTCCGCACTGCAGGTCGGTAGGCTCGTGAATGTAATTAATGTCCAAATTATCACCTCCGGAATATTGTAGCATATAAACACGTCTGTGTAAAGCGTGAGAATGAAAAAATAAGCTCCGGGGCAGTGCCTCGGAGCTGTATCTGTATGAAGTTATGCGGCTTTCTGCGGTCACGGAGCAAGAGACTTTATCTTGCCGAGGAGGTATTCCTGTATGCGCAGAGCGTCATTTGAGGTTATGCCCTTTACGGAGAGGTCAACGTCGCCGTTGAGCTGTCCCTGCTCTGTGATATGGTTTTTGTCAGTGCCGTCAACGCCGTATTTGTTCGGATTGGCAAGGCTTTGCATTATGAGGACCGCGTCTGACATATCAACTCCGCCGTCGCAGTTTGCGTCGCCGTATAATATTCCGGGATCCGTGATATCCTCCGGAGCATCCGCAATATTGTCAAAGTCCAGCCAGAGCTGTACGTATTCGCTGTCGGGGGCATATTTGGGCGAGGAGGTGTTCTGTGAAGCAAGCTCTGAAGCGGTGAGCGCTTTGCTGTATACTCTCATTTCGTAGAAGTTTGCCTGAGAGTTCCTTCCCGTGTCGGGGCAGGCGCCGAGAGTGAGATTATAGTCCGAATGTGCCACGCCGGCTGTTGTGCCTGCCGACTTTTCTGCGACCATCTTGCCGTCAGCGTACAGCCGCAGCATATTGTTATCAGCATCGTATATTCCGGCGATCTGATGCATTTTTCCTATCCAGCCGGAAGCTGCGCTGACGTCCGTTTCGTAGTAAAGACTGCGCCATTCTCCGCCTGCGTATACGAAGAAATCAATAGTTCCCGTCTCTGTTCTCAGACCGAATGCGTAATCGCCCTTTCCTGCGAGCATATTGTACTGCTGTACGCCTGTCGGTACGACGTTTACTTCCACAGTAAATGAATTGCTGCCCTCCAGTGCGGAGTCGAGCCTGCTGTTGTGAGGTATGCTCACTGAGCCTGATATATAGTTTCCGTCGTCACTATGTCCGAGCTTTGCGCCTGACGATACAGGAACCGTGATAGCGTTACTGCTCTTATCCTGTACGACAGCTCCGTCGGAACGGATCTTAGCGCAGATAGTGGTCATTTCCTGACCTGTGCTTGCAGATGGAACGGGCACTATGGTATATTTCCAGTTATACTGTCTTCCTGATGAGAGACGGTATTTTTCAAGAGTAGCCTGACCGCAGGTAGCGCTTCCGGTACCCATTGAGCCGTAGTCAACGCTGAGAATGGTCTCCTTTCTCGGACTGAGCTTATAAGGGTGATCCGCGTTCTGGAGATCTTCGGGAGTAAAGTGGAGAGCGCTTGCTTCCACTGTGCCCTCTGCTGATATGAGCAGACTCATGTTCTTGCTTTCGTTCTGTACCGCTATCCATTTGACATCTGTGAGATTTCCGCAGTCGTCAGCCTTCATGTAGGGATAGAACATATCGGATACGGTACTCTCCCATACGCCCTTTCTGCCGTTTGTCTTGCGGTCGTTGAAGGTCTCAGCGGGACCGTTTCCGTACCAGCTGAGCTTTTCGGCACCTTCAGGGAGCTTCATAATTGAACCAACGCGGATAAAGTTGCCGAGACCTGCCTTTGTTGCGTCAACATTGAATTCAATATCAACGCTTCCGTCGCAGTGTACGGTATATGATATATCGACCTTTGTATTGCCCGCATTCGGTAGAGAAAGGTGAGAGACGAGCATTTTCTCGCCGCCGCCAATGTCACTGACGTCTATGCCGTCACAGACTGCGCCTTTCATTGCGTCGCGCCACTTGTCGTCGAATTCTCCTTTTGCTGCCCAGCCGGTATCGTTCTCCACGTTGCCGCGCCAGAAGTTGGGAGAGGGTCCTTCCGCGATTAGAGTATCGCCTCTGTAAGAGTAGCTTTTCAGCAGACCTGTAGATTTCTCTATCATGAAGTTGAAATACTTATTTGTGGGAACGAATGAATCCGGTGTCTCGACGATCGTGACAGCGTCGCTGCCTCTGTCATACCTTGCGGCAGTTCCGTTAGCGGAAAGAGCTATCTGTCCGTATGATATCTCTGTGCCTTTGGGGAGAAGGTCTGTGCCGTTCTTTACCTTTACAGACATATCGAGATAATACTCATCACCTGCGAGAGACTTTGCCGGTAACTCAAACGGAACTTTCAGAGTTCCTTTTGTGAGCGGTGCGACATCAGCGTTCTCAACGGTTCCGCTGTTTATGGCGATACCGTTTTTCAGCAGGGTCCAGGTCACGTCAAAGTCGTTTATATTCAGGAAATTGTTCTCGTTGTATACCGATACCTCCTGCTTGCCGAGCTGAACGGAGTCAGCTGAGAACCAGAAGCTCTGATACTGGTACTTTACCTCCGCAAGCTCAGGCTGAGGGGTCCTGTCAGGGCTGATAAGTCCATTTTCACAGAAGCTGTTGTCATTGGGCCAGTCGCCCCAGTCGCCGCCGTAGCCGTAGTAGTTACCCTTGGCTTCTTCGGAATACAGGTTGGTCTTTGCATATGGCTCGGAGTAGTAATCCCAGCCGCCGTCTGGCAGTTTAACGGCTCTTGACTGGTCGACCCAGTCCCAGATGAAGCCGCCCAGCATATTGTCAGCGCTTCTTATTACGTCCCAGTATTCCTTGAGAGCGCCTACAGAGTTGCCCATAGCGTGGTCGTATTCGCACATGACATAGGGCATTTTGCCGTTGCCGGCGTTGTTACCGATAACATCTGAGCCGGGATACATATTGCTGCCCATATCAACGCCCATGCCAAAGCCCTGTCCTTCACTGTGAACGGGACGTGTGCCGTCGTTCTTTTTGAAATACCATATCATATCCCTGAACATACCGCCTGCGTCGCTTGCGTTTCCTGTGTAGCCCATTTCATTTCCGATGGACCATGCAACGATGGAAGGATTGTTCTTCAGGCGCTTGTAGGCTGTTTCTGTTCTGTCCATAGCCAGTTCATAGAACAGTGCCTTTGTATTATTGTTCGTTCCGTCCTGCAGGGCGTGGCACTCCATATTCGTCTCGCCCATAACGTACATACCGTACTTGTTGCAGAGCCAGTAAAGGTATGAGTCGTTGCTGTAGTGAGAAGTTCTTATGGCGTTTACGTTATTCTGTTTCATGAGTGTAACGTCCTCACGCATAGTCTCCTGAGGTATGGCTTTGCCATTGAAAGGGTCAGTATCGTGGCGGTTGACGCCTTTGAGCAGGAGCCTCTTTCCGTTTATGGTTATGGGCTGCCAGTTCTTGGTGGTCACATTGTATGCCCAGTCCACTTCTGCGGGAGTGAAGCCTATTTCGCGGAAACCAAGCTGAGAGGAGAGTATCTCCTGCACATTGCCGCTGCTGTCCGTGAGCTTCAGGACGAGAGCGTAGATATTCGGAGTTTCGGCAGACCAGAGCTTGGGAGACCTTACATCGGTCCTGATGACAGCACTGCCGTCTCTGCCTGAAATAAGCTCGTCAAGCTTTACGGAAGCGCCGCTCAGTATGCTGCTGCCTGTTTCATCGTAGGCTTCGGCGGTCACGCTCCAGCCGTTCTTTGCATTGCCGGAGAGATTGCGGATATCCATTGATATCTCAAGGCTGGCATTCGTATATGAATCATCAAGGTCGGTGCGGACTGTGTAGTCACTGATCTGTACGTCGGGAGCGCTTACAAGGAAAACATCACGGAAGATGCCGCCGTCGTAGATCATATCCTGATCCTCGAACCATGTGCCGTCGCAGAATTTATGTACCTCTACGGCAAGAGTGTTCTCGCCGCCGGTGAGATAGTCTGTGACGTCAAAGCGGTGAGGACTGAATGTATCCTCGCTGTAGCCTACCGCCTGACCGTTTATATATACATAGTATGCGGACTCAACTCCGTCGAATTCTATGTATATCCGTCTGCCTGACTGGCGGAGAGAACTGTCAACAGTGAACTTCCTGCGGTAAAGACCGACGGGATTGTAATTTGTGGGAGCCTGGGGCGCGGGGACATTGCTGTCGTACTTTGCCTGCCAGGGTTCGTTTATATTTGTATAGATAGAGTAGTCGAAGCCCTGACAGGTCCAGCTCTTCGGCAGCTGCACGGTCTTCCAGCCCTGACCCGAAGAGGGCTGATAGTCGGATTTCAGGCAGCCGGCATTGATATGTGACTGAGCCTGCTGAGAGTTCTGGACTACCACTAAATCCCAGTCCTCGTTTGCGCCTGTGAGCATCTGCATATAGTCAGACTGTTCACGGGTATTGTAGTCCCATACTGCGTTTACTGCTGTTTCTGTATCCTGATAGGGGACAGGGTTGCATGAAGCGGATTCGCGGTTGACTGCGAAAACGTCTTCCGCGCCGTTTTTTCCTGTCCACTCATTTCCGGTGAATGATACGCCGGCGGCTGTGACTGACGCAGGAAACATTGTTCCTGCGGATGCGGCTGTCATTAGTGCGACAGCTGCTGAAACGATACGTTTCATAAGTAATTCCTCCTTTGGATTTTAATTCCCCCTGACGGAATCAGTTTCCGTCCATTCAATTTTTTGCAGTCCGCAACAGCATATTTGTTAATATTTCTTTGTTGATCATTTACATGAAAACGCTGTTGATAGTCTGCCATTATGTTTAATATAACATGAATGTTGTGAAATTGCAACTATTTTTTGAAGAAAAAAACGAAAAGGGTATGATAGTATCATTTTAAGACGGATTTTACCAAAAAAGCCCATTTTCATAACATGAAAATGGGCTTTGCTCAGTCATTCTCTATTATATTTTTGATATCCTGCATACGTATGTCCCACTCGGCGCTCTGGTCTGCGCATTTTTTCAGATCATCAGTGAGCATATCCAGCTTGTTCTGAGGGAGATCCTTCTTATAGCGGAGCTTGTGTTCAAGGCTCGCCCAGAAGTCCATAGCGATCGTGCGGAGCTGCACCTCGGCTTTCACAAGGCGCTTTTCGTTTTCAAGGAATATAGGAACTTCAACTATAAGATGCAGACTTCTGTAGCCGTTGGGCTTGGGATTCTCTATGTAATCCTTTTTCTCTATAAGGAAAATATCGTCCTGTTTCAGAAAACAATCCGCAAGACGGTAGATGTCCTGCACAAATGAGCATACTACTCTTATGCCTGCAATGTCTGAGATGTTCTCACCGATAGCTTCAAGATTCCGTGGTATGTTCCGTGAGATTATCTTGCGGTAAATACTGCCGTAGTTCTTTATCCTTGACTGTATGAACTCAATGGGATTGCTTTCGCCGTTTATGGAAAACTGCTCGTTCAGCACGCGGAATTTTGTCTCTATCTCCATTATGGCGCATTTATAGTATGTGAAAAACTCCTTCAGAGGTATCATGTTGTTTTCCACAGCCTGAAGGAACTCAGCCTCGGACATATCGGATTCTGCTATCTCATGAAGGGACAATATGGCGTTTTTGTTCTTGTCCATGTTATTTCCTCGCAAACGATTTGATGAATCCATTATAGCATTTATTGCAGAAAAGGTCAATCGCTTTCGTCACGTTTCTGCTGATTGACACGGGGACAGTTGTATGGTATACTTTTTTTACATTATTGAGAGGAGATTCGGCTATGGCGTTTGATTACAAGAAGGAATACAAGGAATACTACTTGCCAAAAAACAAACCTGAGATAGTGGATATACCGCCAATGAGCTTCATCGCAGTCAGAGGAAAGGGCGACCCGAATGAGGAGGGCGGCGAGTACAAGGAGGCTCTGGAGCTTCTCTACGGTATCGCCTACACCATAAAAATGAGCAGGAAGACCGACTATCGTATCGAGGGCTATTTCGACTATGTAGTTCCTCCTCTTGAGGGATTATGGGAGCAGAAGGGCAGAGTCGGTATCGACTACAGCCGCAAGAGCGACCTCGTGTGGACGGCTATGATAAGAGTTCCCGACTTTGTGACGAAGAAGGATTTCGAGTGGGCGGTCGCGCAGGCGGCTGAGAAGAAAAAGCGTGACTTTTCCAAAGTGGAGTTCATAACATATGAGGAGGGGCTCTGCGTTCAGTGTATGCATCTGGGACCGTATGACGACGAGCCTGCAACTGTGGCGCTTATGGACGACTTTGCCGCAGACAGCGGCTACGATACCGACATTACGGAAAAACGTCAGCACCATGAGATATACCTTTCAGACCCAAGAAAAACCGCTCCCGAAAAGCTGAAAACAGTTATCCGACACCCTGTGAAGAAACAAAGCTGAGAGGGGCAGAGATGAAACAGTATATAGTTGACGCCTTTACGGACAGGCTTTTCAGCGGCAATCCGGCGGCGGTCTGCGTTACGGACAGCTTTCCCGATGACAGGCTCATGCAGGATATAGCTGCGGAGAATAATCTTTCGGAAACAGCTTTTGCCGTAAAGAACGGGAATGGTTACAGGCTGCGCTGGTTCGCACCGAAGGGCGAAGTTGACTTCTGCGGACACGCCACTCTCGGTGCTGCATTTGTGATCTTCACCTTTTATGAGCAGGGCAGTGAAAGCATAGTTTTTGAAACAGCTAAGGGCAGCTTTACGGTAAAGCGCTCCGGTGAGCTTATAGAAATGGACTTTCCTGCTTACAGACCTGAACATATTGAGATAACCGACCGTATGATCGAAGCTCTTGGAGCTGTACCAATAGCGGCTTACCGTGACCGCGATATTATGTTTGTGCTTCGTGACGAGGACGAAGTGAGAACGCTTCAGCCTGATACTGAACTTCTTTCAAGGCTTGACGGTGCCTGTATAGCCGTGACCGCAAGAGGCAGGGAGCATGACTGCGTATCAAGGGTATTTGCTCCGAGATATGGTATAACCGAAGATCCCGTAACAGGCTCAGCGCACTGCATGATAGCGCCGTACTGGAGCAAAAGGCTGAACAAGAGCAGTATCACGGCATTTCAGGCTTCAAGCAGAACAGGCGTACTGCGCTGTGAGGTGATCGGCGAAAGAGTGAAGATATCCGGAAAAGCTGTATTGTTTTCGGCTGCCGATATAGTTGTCTGACACAAGAGCGCACAAATTGTCGGGACAGTGTACCGCCTTTATGATACAATGAGATCACACGAGAGGAGGAATGACAATGAACTGGACAGAGGGCATACAGAGTGCTATCGACTACATCGAGGACAATATCACCGAGGAGCTGGACTATAATGATATCGCAGCGCGCGCGGCTTGTTCGGCTTTCTACTTCCAGCGTATTTTCGGAGCGCTGTGCGGACTTACCTTAGGTGAGTATATCCGCAGCAGGAGACTGTCTCTTGCGGGAAATGATATTGTCTCAACAGATGAAAAGGTCATAGATATAGCCATGAAATACGGCTACAGCTCCCCTGACAGCTTCACCCGTGCCTTTACAGCTTTCCACGGCATAACGCCGACGGAAGCAAGACAAAGAAAAGCGGGACTCAGGTCATTTTCACGCCTCAGAGTGCAGATAATACTGAAAGGCGGTAATACAATGGAGTACAGGATAATTGAGAAAGAGGCGTTCACAGTTCTCGAAAAGGTGGAGCGCCATACAGTCGCGGGAGCGCAGAATCTGAACACCATTCCCGAATTCTGGAGCAGAGCGACCAAGGAGGGAGTGATAGATACTCTCCTTGGCTATGCGTCGGACAGGGAATACGTTTTGGGCACCTGCTACGGAAACGGACATACGGACAGTGAGGAATTCGACTATGGTATCGCGGTGCAGTGTGCTCCGGATACGGCAGCTCCCGATGGCTATCGTGTAAATACTATTCCTGCAAGGAAATGGGTAGTGGCTGAGTGCAGGGGGGCTATGCCCGACGCCATACAGAAGCTCTGGCATGAGCTGTGCGCGGAGTTCTTCCCTACATCGGGCTATAAGCCAACATATGAAATGGATATCGAGGCTTATCCTGACGGAGATATGACTTCTCCGGACTATAAGAGCCAGATATGGATACCCATTGAGTAAGCTGTACAAATCAGAAGCGGTTTTTTTGTGAGTTCCTACAATGATGAAAAATACTATTGACTCTCACGTTACGTCATGGTCTATACTGAGATCACACGAGAGGAGTGGATAACATGATGACGGTCAAGGAAGTCAGCGAGCTGACGGGAGTGAGTATACGCACTCTGCGGTATTACGACGAGATCGGGCTTCTGCCGCCTGCGGATCATACCGAGGGAGGTTACAGGCTGTATGACGATACAGCTCTGGAAAGGCTCCAGCAGATATTGCTTTTCCGCGAACTGGAGTTTCCGCTGAAGGATATAGTCAGCATAGTTAGCAGTCCGGATTTTGACCGGAAAAAGGCTCTGGAGCAGCAGATAGAGCTGCTGGAGCTGAAAAAGCAGCGGCTTGAATATCTTATCGCATTCGCTCGTGGAATAAAACTGATAGGAGTGAGAGCAGTGGATTTTTCTGCATTTGACAGATCTAAGCTTGATGAATACGCAAAAAGAGCAAAGGAACAGTGGGGGGATACTCCCGAATATAAAGAATTAAAGGAAAAGGAGCAAAGCCGTACTCCGGAGGAAGAGCAGGAGCTCATGGAGAGATTCATGGGGCTGTTCGCAGAGTTCGGAGAGCTGAAAAACGGCAGCCCCGAAAGCCCAGAAGCGCAGGCTATGGTGAAGAAGCTTCAGGGCTTCATAACCGAGCACCTCTACACCTGTACCGCTAAGATACTCTCAGGTCTTGGAAGAATGTACGCAGGAGGCGGAGAGATAGCTGAAAATATTGACAAGGCAGGCGGCAAGGGAACAGCGGAGTTCACAGCGGCTGCTATCGCAGCATACTGCTGTGACAAGTAATAATCATACTAAGGGACGGAGAAAAATTCTCCGTCCCTTTTTGCTGAAATGTGACTTATCGTGTCATAGTTTATTAAAATTTACTGCATTATTTTACATAACAAATGTTGATATGGACAAAAAAGTATGAAAAGTGATACAATTTAATATTGCAAAACTGTGAATGAGAGTGTATAATATAATGGATAAGGACTGACGTCCTGAAATCGTGAAAAAAACAGACAGGGGGAATTCCTATGAACCTAAAACTGAAAAAAATCGCGGCTGCTGCTGCCTCTCTCGCAGTTGCCGCAGGCTCGAACCTCAGCACGGGAGCTTCTTTTATCGCTGACGCAGCTTACGGAGTCGGAGGCAACGGCTCTGCGATAATGGAGTACCTCGACCGCGGCATTTACGCTATCAAGTCGGGTAACGGTATGTTCATCAGCTGGCGTTTCAACGCAAACGACGATGACAACGCCGAGTTCCAGCTCTTCCGCGATGACGCTCTCATCTACACCAGCAAGGCGGGCGAAGCCACCAACTACTGGGACGCAAGCGGAAATTCAAGCTCAAAGTACCGTGTCGATACAATTGTGAACGGCAATGTGGTAAGCTCTGATGGCTGCCGTAATACTTCGGGCACGAATTACTTCGACATACCTCTCGACGTTCCGAGAGGCGGAACTATCAACGGCGAGGCTTATACCTACTCGCCCAACGACTGCTGCGTGGGAGACGTTGACGGCGACGGACAGTACGAGATATTCGTAAAGTGGGATCCTTCAAACTCAAAGGACAACTCACAGACACACAATCCCGACAAGGGCATACAGGGCTTTACCGGAAACGTGTATATCGACTGCTATACCCTTACGGGAAAGAAGCTGTGGCGTATAGACATGGGAAAGAATATCCGCGCAGGTCAGCACTATACACAGCTCGCTGTGGCTGACTTCGACTGCGACGGAAAGGCGGAGCTTGTAACAAAGACCTGCGACGGCACTGTTGACGGTACGGGAAAGGTCATAGGCAACGGCAATGCCAACTATCTGGACAGTGCGGGTACGGTGCTTCAGGGACCTGAGTACATGACCCTCTTTGACGGCGCTACAGGCGCTGCTCTCGATACTATCGAGTTCCCGGTGCTCAGAGGCGACGCTACCAGCAATACCGCCAAGTCCACATGGGGCGACAACTACGGAAACCGCTGCGAGCGCTATAACTGTGCTGTGGTTTATCTTGACGGAGTTCATCCCTCTGTTGTTTACGGAAGAGGTTACTATACAAGGCTCACTCTTTCGGCTGTAGATGTAGTGAACGGCAAGCTGTCAAAGAAGTGGGTGTTCGATACGGGATTCGATTCGAGCAATCCTGCTTACGGAAACGGCAACCACAACGTAATGGTGGCTGACTTCGACAACGACGGCAGACAGGAGGTCTGCATGGGAGCCTGTGTTATCGACGATAACGGCAGACTGCTGTGGTCCACGGGAAAGGGACACGGCGACGCTATGCACGTGGGCGACCTTGATCCAAACCGTGAGGGAATAGAAGTCTTTCTCTGCCATGAATCGGGAAATTACGGAGTTTCTCTCGTTGACGGCAAAAACGGTCAGATAATCTGGCATTACGACGGCGACAAGGATACCGGACGCTGCTGCGCGGACAATATAATATCCGGCAACAGAGGTGCTGAGTTCTGGGGGTCAAGACCTGCGTATAATGTTTATGATGTTTCAGGCAAGCAGATAGGAAGCAAGCAGCCTTCCACGAACTTCCTTATCTACTGGGACGGCGACTTAGAGCGTGAGCTCCTTGATGATATCAATATCACAAAGGCAACGGGTATTGACCAGTATCAGAATATATTTACAGCCACAGGCTGTGCTTCAAACAACGGTACAAAGGCTGTTCCCTGTCTTACGGCGGATATACTCGGCGACTGGCGCGAGGAGCTCGTCCTCAGGACGGAGGATAACTCAAAGCTGCGTATCTGCTGCACAAATACGGAGACAAAGTACAGGATAACGACTCTCATGCACGATATGCAGTACCGTATGCAGGTATGCTGTGAGCAGTCCTCATACAATCAGCCGCCTCACCCCAGCTTCTACCTCGGCACAGAGGCTCAGCTCCCCGCAAGACCTGACGTAAAGCTCAACAATGCTCCTCCGGAGCCGGTGAACGGCAGACTGGTAAAGAATCTTCTCGTTAAGGACTACAGCAATTCAGGCTCCTGGAAGCTCATGGAGTCCAACAGGACGGGCGGTCTCATATACGGTGACAGGGACTTTACATATACTTCTCTTCCCTCAGAGCTTGAAAACTGCGAGTACATTATGACTGCCTGCAGCTCAAAGAATACGGACAGCGACCTTGCGGAGTTCACTACCGGCGAAAGGACGGAGGTATACGTTCTTGTTGATACAAGGGAGGAGGAAGCAAATTCAGTTCCCTCATGGCTGAGCAGCTACACAAGAACGGAGCTTAATGCTCAGACAAGCAACGGCGTTACATTCGCTGTATACAAAAAGGAGTTCGAGGCTGGTCAGAAGGTAGTTCTCGGTACCAACGGCATGACAGGAAACGTTATCAATTACACTGTTTTTGTAAAGGAGCCGGAGATAGTCACAACGACTACTACGACAACAACAACTACAACGACAACTACGACCACGACTACCACTTCGGAAACGACAACAACGACTACAACTACAGAGCCGATAACCTCCACTACTACATCTGACGAACTCACTGTAACGGTATGGGGCGATGTGAACTGCGACGGTGAAGTTGATATGTCGGACGCTGTACTCATTATGCAGAGCCTTGCAAACCCGAATAAATACGGCGTTAACGGCTCCGACGAAAAGCACGTTTCCGCTCAGGGACTTGCCAACGGCGATGTAGACGTCAGCAGTAAGGGTATCACGGCTAACGACGCTCTGCGCATACAGGAATATCTGCTCCACAAGTTCGCAAGTCTTGATCCTTTTGCAGAGTAATACCAATATATATGATTTAAAGCTGCACAGAAATGTGCAGCTTTTCTGCTTGACAACGAGCGGCAGAAATGTTATCATATATTATATTTTAGAAGGGAGAAGAAGGAAATGGATATAGTTAATAAGGATATCGACGGCGGAAAAGCCTTCGACTGGGGAAGGACCTCCGAGAATTACGCAAAGTACAGAGATATTTATCCCCAGGAGTTCTATGAGGCTCTTGTCAGCCGGGGCCTGTGTATAAAGGGACAGTCGGTCCTTGACCTCGGAACAGGTACGGGAGTTATACCGAGAAATATGTACCGCTTCGGGTCTGAGTGGACGGGAAGCGACATTTCGGAAAATCAGATAGAGCAGGCAAAGCTCCTTGCGGAGAAGGGCGGAATGGATATTGATTTCTTTGCCTCTCCGGCGGAGGATATAGACCTTCCGGGCAGCAGCTTTGATATAGTCACAGCCTGTCAGTGCTTCTGGTACTTTGATTACAAGAGGCTTGTACCTAAGCTGTGTGAGCTCTTGAAGGAAAACGGCAGACTTGTTGTAATGCAGATGGCGTGGCTGCCCTTTGAGGATAAGATAGCAGGAAAAAGCGAGGAGCTTGTACTGAAATACAATCCGAAATGGACAGGGGGCGGCTGGACGAGACAGTCCGTATCCATAGACGAAGAGGTGCTGAGAGCCTTTGAGATAACCGAGCGTGTGGAGTTCGACGTGAATGTGCATTTTACCCGTGACAGCTGGAACGGCAGAATGAAAGCCTGCCGCGGTATTGAGGCTTCACTTAGCAAGGAGGATACCGAAGCGTGGGAGAAGGAGCATAAAGCTCTCCTTAACAGCATAGCTCCGGAGGAGTTCGATGTGCTCCATTATGTCGCTATGGCGATACTGAAAAAGAAGTAAAAAAAGAGGTCTTAAAGACCTCTTTTTCTATTTCAGATATTTGGATATTTAATTTTTGGGCGGTTATGGCGTTCGCAATTGCTGATTATATCACAAAACCAAATCCGGTCAAGACTAAAACAAGCGCCATAAATGGCGGTCTTGACAGAATTTGTGTTTGTGATGCAGTGCAATTACGCAAACGCCCGGCGTCTGACGACCACCTGAAATGTTATTTATCCAGATATTTTTTCAGATACTGTCCCGTGTAGGAATTCTTGCACTGAGCCACTTCTTCTGGAGTACCCTGTGCAACAACTGTTCCGCCGCCGTCGCCGCCCTCTGGACCGAGGTCGATGATATGGTCGGCGACCTTTATCACGTTGAGATTGTGTTCAATAACAAGAACTGTGTTTCCCTGATCGGTAAGCCGCTGAAGTACGTCTATGAGCTTGTGTACATCGGCTGTGTGAAGTCCGGTGGTAGGCTCGTCGAGTATATATATAGTGCTTCCCGTAGAACGCTTGGAAAGCTCGGTGGAGAGCTTTACACGCTGAGCCTCGCCGCCTGAGAGAGTAGTCGCCGGCTGACCTATCTTGATGTAGCCGAGACCGACCTCCTGCAAGGTTTTCAGCTTCTTGGCGATCTTAGGGATATGCTCGAAGAACTCCACACCCTCGTCAACTGTCATTTCAAGCACGTCGTATATTGACTTGCCCTTGTAGTGTATCTCAAGGGTCTCACGGTTGTAGCGTCTGCCCTTGCAGACCTCGCAGGGAACATATATATCCGGAAGAAAGTGCATTTCTATCTTGATTATGCCGTCACCCTCACAGGCTTCACAGCGTCCGCCCTTGACGTTGAAGGAGAATCTTCCGCTGCTGTAGCCGTGAGCCTTCGCGTCGGGAGTTTTTGCGAACAGGTCGCGTATATCGGTGAATACTCCCGTATATGTGGCAGGATTCGACCTTGGAGTGCGTCCGATAGGGGACTGGTCTATGCAAATGACCTTGTCGAGATATTCAAGACCCTCCATAGAGGCGAATTCGCCGCATCTCGTCTTTGCGCGGTTCAGCTTTGCGGCAAGGTGCTTGTAGATTATCTCGTTGACGAGGGAGGACTTTCCGGAGCCTGAAACACCTGTGATGCACACAAGCTCGCCAAGCGGTATCCGCACGTCAATATTGCGGAGATTGTGCTCGGAGGCTCCGCGGACAGTAAGGAATTTTCCGTTTCCGCTCCTGCGTTGCTTTGGTATCTCTATCTTCTTTTTGCCGCTGAGATATTGTCCTGTTATTGAGGTCCTGCATTTGAGGAGCTTGTCCACAGTTCCCGAAAAGACCACCTCACCGCCGTGTATGCCTGCACCGGGACCTATATCGACTATATAGTCCGCGGCAAGCATAGTGTCGTCGTCATGCTCTACGACTATGAGAGTGTTTCCGAGGTCGCGGAGACGTTTCAGAGTGGCTATGAGCTTGTCGTTGTCACGCTGGTGAAGTCCTATGCTCGGCTCGTCCAGTATATACAGCACGCCCACAAGTGATGAGCCTATCTGGGTCGCAAGTCTGATACGCTGGCTCTCTCCTCCTGAGAGAGTGCCTGCGGCTCTTGAAAGGGTCAGGTAATCGAGACCTACGCTGCTGAGGAAGCCGAGGCGCTCCTTTATCTCCTTGATTATGCGCTCGCCTATATAGGAGTCATGTTCGGAGAGTTTCAGTCCGCTGAAGAAGCGGAGACATTCCTTTACTGAAAGGTCGGTTATCTCGCTTATATTCTTTCCGCCTACGGTAACTGCGAGGTACTCGTCACGGAGTCGTCTGCCTCTGCACGACGGGCAGTTGACCTCGCTCATATATTCCTCTATCTCGTTCCTTGACCACTCGCTGGAGGTCTCCTTATAGCGGCGTTCGAGGTTGTTTATAACGCCCTCGAAGGGGGAGCGGTAGCTGCCGCCGCCAAGAGATGCAGGACGTTTCAGTTCAAGAGTCTCATCTCCCGTACCATAGAGGAAGAGATTGAGCTGTTCCTTGCTTAGCTCCTTTACCGGAACATTTATGGGAACGCTGTATTTCTTTGATATCGCTTTGTAGTACATTGTAGCTACGGAAGTCTCGTCAAGACTGTTCCAGCCTGATGCGTTTATGGCGCCGTCCTCTATGGAGAGGTCTGTATTGGGTATCACCAGCTCCGGGTCGATATGGCGGAAAACTCCGAGACCTGTACACTTGGGGCAGGCTCCCACGGGATTGTTGAAGGAGAACATTACAGGTTCCAGCTCGCCTATACTTATGTTATGTTCGGGGCAGGCGTAATTCTGTGAGAAGAGTATCTCCTCGCCGTCTATAACGTCGGCAATGGCAAGTCCGCCTGAAAGGTCGAAAACAGTTTCAAGGCTGTCTGTGATACGTGATTCTATACCCTCTTTTATTACGATACGGTCAACGATTATCTCGATATTATGCTTCTTGTTCTTGTCAAGCTTTATCTCCTCCGCAAGCTCGTACATTATACCGTCGATACGAGCTCTTACAAAGCCTGAGCGCTTTGCGCCTTCCAGCTCCTTTGTGTACTGTCCCTTGCGGTTCCTTACTATGGGAGCAAGCAGCTGGAGCTTGGTGCCTGCTGGCAGAGCCATGAGGGTGTCCACCATCTGGTCTATGGTCTGCTGGGATATCTCCCTGCCGCAGACTGGACAGTGCGGTATGCCTATCCTTGCGTAGAGCAGTCTGAGATAATCGTATATTTCCGTTACAGTTCCAACGGTAGAGCGGGGGTTCTTGGAGGTGGTCTTCTGGTCTATGGATATAGCAGGGGAAAGTCCCTCTATGCTGTCAACGTCGGGCTTTTCCATTTGTCCCAGGAACATTCTCGCGTAGGAGGAAAGGCTTTCCACATAGCGGCGCTGACCGTCAGCGTATATGGTGTCAAAGGCAAGTGATGACTTGCCTGAGCCGGACAGTCCGGTCATAACGATAAGGCGGTCACGGGGGAGCTCAAGGTCTATATTTTTGAGGTTGTTTTCTCTTGCGCCCTTTATGATGATTTTATCGGTCATAAAAACTCCTTCTTGATGTTGCAAAGTATAATATGGCAGACAGCTTCTGATAAAGCTGCCGGCTGCACAATCAAATACATTATATCACGCCGCGGCTGCAATTTCAAGACATTGACATATCTTTATTTTTGCCTTATAATACCATTTATGAAGGAGATGAACGCAATGGAGATAAGGAAGGCAGAAGAAACAGATGCAGCCCTGATAAAAGAGCTGACTCACAGAACTGTATCAGCAATTTATCCGCATTATTACCCTGATGGAGCTGTAAGGTTCTTCCTTGAACACCATTCTGAGGAAAAAATAATTCGTGAAATAAAAGCAGGGGAGGTCTACCTGCTCACAGATGATAAGGGTCAGCCTGCCGGTACAGTCACTGTTAACGGAAATGAGATAAACCGTCTCTTCGTACTGCCGGAGTTTCAGGGGAAAGGTTTCGGCGGAAGGCTCATAGCCTTTGCGGAGGAGCTTATAGCGGAAAACTACAGTGAAGCCGAGCTCAGCGCTTCGTTTCCTGCTAAAGCGATATATCTCAAAAAGGGCTACAGGGCTGTGGAGTTTCACAGCATACTCACTGAAAACGGTGATTATCTCTGCTATGACTACATGAAAAAGGAGCTCATGCCATGAATATACTTGTTGCAGGCGGCACTCGGTTTTTCGGTATACCAATGATACACAGGCTCATTGAGAGCGGTCATGCTGTGACAGTCGCAACACGTGGCAGGACTCCCGACGGCTTCGGCGATAAAATAAAAAGGCTATGCCTTGACAGGAACAATGAGGAAAGCATTGCCGACGCACTTGACGGAAGCAGCTTTGACGTGGTCATCGACAAGCTCGCATATTCATCGAATGACGTTCGCAGGCTCCTTGACCATGTAGAGTGCGGAAAATATGTCCTCGTGTCCTCGGCGGCTGTCTATGAGCATACCGGGTTATGTACTTCTGAGGACTGCTTTGAGCCGGCGGACTATCCGCTCAGGTGGTGTGAAAGGTCGGACTGCGGCTACGGCGAGGCAAAGCGTCAGGCTGAATGTGCTCTGGTACAGGCATATCCCGGACAGAAGTATACTGTAGTGCGCTATCCGGTCGTTGTGGGCAGGAACGACTACACAGGGCGGCTTCGTTTTTATGTGGAAAAAATACTTGCAGGCGAGCCGATGTATATTGACGATCCTGATTCGCGGATAAGCCTGATAGACGAGGCAGATGCCGGGGAGTTTATGGCATATGTCGCAGAGCGTGATATCAGCGGAGCTGTAAACGGCTGCTGCTGCGGCGATATATCTCCTGCGGAAATAGTACGGTATATCGAAAATAGGACCGGCAGAAAAGCTTTGCTGACCGGAAGTGGAGAGGCTGCTCCCTATAACGGCTATCCTGCCTTTGCTGTTCTTGATACTTCAAAGGCAAGATCGGCAGGATTTGTTTTTTGTGACGTTAAAGAAGCGGTATACAGAGCGATAGACAGCTATCTTGCAGAGCTTTGAAAGAAAAAGTGCCGATACGTAACGTATCGGCACTTATTTTACTCTTTACTGTCAGTCGATCTTTGTGAATCGCCTGACTTCACCTGCTTTCCCGATGAACATGGACTTAGGTCTTGCCCATACTTCGCCGTCCTTCAGCGATTTGTATATGACAAGCTCTTCCATTGTCTCGCTGTGGCGGGCAACAGCGATGAGTTCATACTCGTTTCCCTTGAAGTGACGGTATTTTCCTCCGACAACGACCTCTGTATCGTCATCAGGGATCACCTCTGTCTCTTCCGGCTCTGTGTTTACTATATCGTCAGCCACGATTATCATTGCTGTATAAGGACGCATACGGACATAAGCGGTGCCGTTGTCAACCTTCAGCGGTTCTGCTGTGAAAACGTCCACAAGTCCGCTCAGATGAGTATCAAAGCTGAGGTCGTACTCATAGTCCGCAAGATTGAGAGCAACGTATACTGTCTGATCTCCTTGTACCTTCCTGAACAGGAGCTGCTGATTGGTTATCTTTATCCTCTCGTAAGAGCCTGTCCTGAGAGCGGGATAAGAGCGGTATATACGTCCGAGCTTTACTATATGCTTATAGAGCGAAGTGTTTCCGTGCTCGGCAAGATCGTTGAGGTGCAGACACGGACGGAGGTTATCGTCAGAGTTGTTCTCCTTTCTGCCCTCGATGCCGTACTCGCTTCCGTAGTATATGGAAGGTATACCCGGCATGGTGTACATGAGTGTGTATACCAGCGGCAGATGAGCGTTATTATGGAGGGTGCTTGCAATACGGTTCACGTCGTGGTTGTCTATGAAGTTGTAGAGGGCTATATTGCGATATATGCCTCCGTTAGCGCCGGACTGGCGGTTTATTGAGTAATCTATCTCGAAGTAGTTTTTATCATTGTGTGAGGACCATAATCCCTTATAGCACTCATAGTTGGTAACGCTGTCGAGCATTTCGGGATTAGCCCATCTGTTGTAGTCGCCGTGGATTATCTCTCCCACCAGCCAGAAATCAGGTTTTTTGCCCTTGCAGAAGCTTCTTATCCTCTTGAAGAAGTCAAAATCTATGCAGTCTGCGGCGTCGAAGCGGATTCCGTCGATGTCGAAGGATTCTATCCAGTAATTTATGGCGTCGATTATATGGTCGCATACTCCGGGATTGCGGAGATTGAGCTTTACCAGGTTATAGTGACCGTTCCAGCCCTCGTACCAGAAAGGATCGCCGTATGGGCTGGGACCGCCGAAGTTGAGGTTCTGGAACCAGCCGCAGTATTCCGATGACTGACCTTTTTCCTGTACGTCCATGAACTGCGGGAATCTTCTGCCAACGTGGTTGAAAACGCCGTCAAGGATTATGCGTATACCGTTTTCATGCAGTCTGTCGCAAATGAAGCGGAAAGAGTTGTTATCTCCGAGACGGCGGTCTATCTGCTTGTAATCAATGGTATCGTAGCCGTGCTCAACGGACTCGAAAACAGGTCCGAAGTAAACAGCGTCCACATTCATTTCCCTGAGGTGAGGTATCCATTCAAGGACCTTGTCAAGTCGGTAGGTCACATCCTCTATCCCGTCGTTGAACTTGGGCGCGCCGCAGAATCCGAGGGGGTAGATGTGATAGATAATAGCATTATCGTACCAGTTCATAATAAAAACTCCTTACATTTTATTTATTTGAGCCTTCCAGGTAGTAAGAGGCTTCCATATCGGCCACGTTCAGTGCCAGAGCGAGCGGGTACATTTCAAGTGCCCTGCCGATAGTGTTTTTATCCTCAATCCCTGAGAAGCCCATGTGGTACCGTATTGCAAAGGCTTCCTCACGTGTAAGACGGCTGTCTCCGTAGAAAAAGCCAGAGAGTATGTATACAGACTTTTCGCCGTGTCCGTATGGCAGAGTATCATTTATTGCGTAATATGGTACTTTTTCCCACTGACCCGTATCCTCGTTCTTTTTGTTCCTCATCTCGACGGTATAGAAGTTTATTTTGCAGACGTCATGGAGGAGCGAAACTATCGCTATAGTCTCGTCTGAATAGTTCATGCCGTAAAGCTCTCTGGTACGGGGACGGGAAAGATAATCCTTCAGACAATGGTACACGTTCACGCTGTGCTGAACGAGACCGCCTTCGTATGAACCGTGGTAGCGTGTGCTGCTTGGTGCGGTAAAGAAATCACTCTTTTCGAGGTACTCCAGGAGCCTGTCAGCTCCCTCTCTTCTGATGTTTTCTTTGTATATTGTGATAAATTCTTCTTTTGGTGACATTTAAATACTCCCTTATTATTCGATACATATATAGTATACCACAAAATGCAATTAAATTCAATAGCAGTATATTATTATTTTATGAACATTAACTATAATTGGTAACACCACTTTACGAATCGCAAAAAAATCTTGTCAGGCTCTTGAAATCTCCTCTGAAATGTGGCATAATTAAAACATGATTCGGCTGTGCCGAATCATGTTGAGCCATTAGTCATCAGCCATCAGCATTGAACAGGTCGCATTTTTCTTTATTACAAAGCGGCGAAGCCGCTGCTAAAGGCTGATAGCTTCATAAATACGGCGTCCGCTGCCGTAAAGCGGAAGTTAAGGAGGGACCTATGTCTAACCAGCTCTGTATCGTTCTCGATTTCGGCGGACAGTACAACCAGCTCATTGCGAGAAGAGTCCGCGAGTGCGGCGTTTATTGTGAGATCAAGAGATTTGACACGCCCATAAGTGAGATCAAGGCGATGAATCCTGCCGCTATCATATTCACAGGCGGTCCGAACAGCGTATATGATCCGAGTTCGCCTCATATTTCCGAGGAAATATTCAGTATCGGCGTACCTGTTCTCGGTATCTGCTACGGCTGTCAGCTTGTGGCTTATACCCTCGGCGGAAAGGTCGAGAGCTGCGAGAAAAGCGAGTACGGAAAGATAGAGATATCTCAGGGATCCGACAGCCTGCTTTTCAGAGATGTTCCTGAAAAGAGCATAGTATGGATGAGCCATACGGATTTTGTCAGCAGGCTTCCGGAAGGCTTCCGCGTAACAGCAAAGTCTGATGACTGTCCCTGCGCAGCGTATGAAGCTCCTGACAGAAAGATATATGCCGTCCAGTTCCACCCTGAGGTAACTCACAGCGAGTTCGGCAAGCAGATACTTCATAATTTCCTTTACAATGTCTGCGGCTGCACGGGCGACTGGGTAATGGACGACTTTATAGAGAATACAGTGGCAAAGCTACGCGAGCAGATCGGTGATAAAAAGGTAATACTCGGACTTTCCGGAGGAGTTGATTCCTCTGTTGCGGCAGGACTTCTCAGCCGCGCTGTCGGAAAGCAGCTCACCTGTGTTTTTGTGGATCAGGGACTTATGCGCAAGGACGAGGGCGATTTTGTCGAGGAGACCTTCACAAAGCTTTTCGATATGAACTTTGTCCGCGTGAACTGCAAGGACAAGTTTCTTTTTGCTCTGAAGGGTGTTACTGATCCTGAGCAGAAGCGTAAGATAATAGGTACGGAGTTCTACAATGTTTTCTGGGACAAGATCAGAGAGCAGGGAACAGACGGCTTCTTCGCACAGGGTACCATATATCCGGACCGCATTGAGTCCGGCAGAGGCAATCAGGCAGGTCACGGCAGCACAGCCGTTATCAAGACTCATCATAATATGGTCAGAATGCCTGAGGATATAAAGTTCGCAGGCACTATAGAGCCCCTCGGCGATCTCTTCAAGGACGAGGTAAGACAGGTGGGCGAAAAGCTTGGTATCCCACACGATCTCGTATGGAGACAGCCCTTTCCGGGTCCCGGTCTCGGAGTTCGTATAATCGGCGAGATAACCGAGGAGAAGATAAAGATATTGCAGGAAGCTGACGCGGTTTTCCGTGACGAGATACGCAAGAGCGGTATCGAGGATCAGCTCAGGCAGTTCTTTGCGGTGCTTCCAGATGTGCGTACAGTAGGCGTTATGGGCGACCACCGTACATACGATCACCTTATTGCTATACGTGCGGTGACTACCGACGACTTCATGACTGCGGACTGGGCAAGGATACCTTATGATGTGCTTGCGAAGGTCTCTAACCGCCTCTGCAACGAGGTCGAGCACGTCAACAGAGTAGTGTATGATATAACTTCAAAACCCCCCGGAACTGTGGAGTGGGAATAATTCCCGAAGCGCTGCCAGCGGCAGATACAGCGAGGGAATTATTGCGCAGCGGTCGGAATATGCGAGTGTAAACGAAGCAGATTCCGTGAACCGCAAATGACTTACGTATTTGCGTTCTATATGGCATAATAAAAGGAGCTGACCAGGTGTAAGCGGTCAGCTCCTTTGTATTTACAGAAATATTATTTATGAGATCGACTTGTCCAAATACTGTATATCCATATCCACATCGCCGTTGATACCGGGGATATGACCGTAAGCGCTTGCCTGCCAGATAGCATATTCGCCGGTGTAGTCCGTGGAGTCCACGAAATGAGCGAGCCATACCGGTGCAATAGCCTTTGAGCGTGAGCTCCAGATATTGCCGAGGAAGTTCTTGCTGCTGTAGAGCATTGGAGTATACCCGTGCTTTCTTATCTCATCGGCAAAGGCGGCATATACGTCGTTTATATCCTGCCTGTTCATGCCGTACTTCTGGAAGTTTGCGAACTCCTCCCAGTCAAAGGCGACAGGCATCTGCAATTTGTGACCGTCAAGCTGTTCGACGATCCAGCGTGCGTGTTCCCGGACTCCTTCGATAGTTTTGTCGGTGGTATAGAAGTATACGCCCACATCAAGACCTGCGTCTGTGGCTTTTTTAAGGTTTTCCTTGAAATAATCGTCAAGAGTTATCTTGCTGTAAAAATATCCCACACGTATCATTACAAAGCTGCAGCCTGCGTCGCGGACAGCGTTGAAGTCCACATCTGACTGCCATACGGAAACGTCAATGCCGTAGCGTACATTCCCGCCTTCATAGCGCTGTATGAAGTCGCTGTAGTTGACACGGGGATTGTCATCGACAGGAGGCGGTACCTGTTCCACAACACTTATTGTGAGATCCCACGATACGGAATTACCGGAGCTGTCTGTAACTGTTGCGGTGAGGGGATAGTTGCCGACTTTATCCTTGTCAACTGTACCGGTATATGTGAGTATCGGGTGCCTGTCAAAATTATCCACAAAGCCGACGTAGTTATTGAGGTCGAAGTCAGTTCCTACTTTATGATTAGGTTCCCAGCCGGAGTTGAGAATTGTGGGAGCGGTAGTATCAACTACCGAATACTGAAGTTTCTGTGTGAATTCTGCGCCATTGTAAAGGTAAGGGATATCCACCTCAAAAACGCCGGTATCCGAGGTGTTTAGCATAGTGTTTCCGTCTTTCAGCTCCACATTTTTTTCTGTAATAAATGAATCAAGGCTTATCTCATCATATACCTCTGCACTTTCCATTCCTTTCAGAACGAGGTCAGTCGGAGGATCGACCTTTTTTGTAGTGGTCACAGTGGTTGTGGTCGCTTTTGTGGTGGTAACTGTAGTGGTTAAAGCAGTTGAGATCACAGATGTTCCGCTTGCTGCCGTACTTTTGTCAGTTTCTGTTTTTTTGCCGGAGCAGGCTGTAAGCAAACAGGCTGCCGCTAAAACGGGTAAAATATATTTAAACTTCATCTTTATACCTTTCATTCTCTGGAAAATTAGCTGATAGATCAACAAATATGCCGATATATTGTATTTTTGCACTTATTATGTCAAATATGCTCGAAAAGACCATTTATAAGTATAACATATAATTAATAAAATAGCAAGGTCAGCGGAGAAAAAAATTGACTTTTGAGGAATACCGTGGTAGTATGAAAGCACAAGGCGAATAATCGAAAGGGAAGTGATATTCCAGAAGTTACGGATGCCGCAGAGTGATCTGCGGTCTTTGTCTTTTCTCGCCTTGAAACTGAAAGGAGCAGCTTTATGATAATTGATTCACATTTGCATCTTCCCGTCGATCCTCCGGACTTCCCTGCAAAAAAGCAGGCTCTGCTCGGTGAAATGGAAAGGAACGGCGTTGACAGGGGGATAGTTATCGCGGATTCCGAGCCTGAAAGCGTTATCGGTTCCGTAAGGGACTGCGCTGAGCTTTTCAGGGGTGACGCTGTAATTAAAGTCATTGCAGGGATAAGTCCGCTCATAAACTTTGAGGAGCAGCTGTGTTGTTGCAGGGAGCTCCTTGAAAGCGGAGATATCATCGGTATGAAGGTCTATACGGGACATGAGCCTTTTTACTGTACTGACAGCTCACTGTTTCCTGTGTTTGACCTTGCTGCTGAGTTCAGAGTTCCCGTGCTTTTCCATACGGGCTGGGACAATAATCGGTATGCATCTCCCGAAAAGATGCGGAAGCTTGCGGCAAAACGCAGAGAAAACACTTTTGTTTACTGTCACTGCTTTTATCCTGATACAGAGCATTGCTTTGAAGTACTGAGAGAATGCGAAAACGTATACTTTGATACCTCATCATTAGCTGATGACGCGGATAAATGCGGACAGATAAGGAAGTCTCTGGAGAAAGCGATAAGAGAAATTCCCGGACGGTTCATCTTCGGCTCGGATTTCGGCAGCTGTTCACAGTCCGGGCATCTGCGCTTTGCGGAGAGCCTTGACATAACAGCTGAACAGCGTGAGCTTTTTATGCACGGGAATGCGGAATATGTGTACAGAGTGTAAAATGTGGAAAAAGGTTGATTTACAAGCATTATCTGTGGTATAATATAGTAGGTCAACAGCCTGTTCTACGGCTGAAATCACGATATGAAAGGCGGTGAAGTCTGTGGGATATGTTTGTAAGATGTGCGGAAAGCTCCTTCCGGATACGGAGGGGAGCGGTATATGTGAATGCGAGTTCTGCGGTTCGCGTCAGACTGTTCCCAAGCTGTATAAGGACAAATATGCGGAGATATACAACAGAGCCTGCGGACTTCGTTTCAAGACCGATTTTGAAGGAGCTGAAAAGCTTTTCTCACAGCTTTGCGAGGAGTTCCCCGAAGAGCCTGAGGGCTACTGGGAAAGGGTGCTTTGCCGCTGTGGGATACTATATGAGGACGAGCCCGTTTCAGGTCTGAAGGTCCCGGTATGTCACCGTGCATACGGTGTGGAGCTGGCGGACGACAAAGACTGCTGTGCCGCACTTAGTCTTTCGGACGCTGAACAGAGTGCGGTCTATCGCCGTGAAGCCTCTGCGCTTGAAATGCTCAGGCGTGATATGCTTGAGCGTGTAGGCACAGGAGAAAGCTATGACGTTTATATATGCTGCCGCATAGCTGATGAGCAGGGAAATATGACTGCTGACAGTATTATCGCGGAAGAGATGTTCCGTCAGCTTTCACAGGAGGGAATGCGTGTATTCTATGCTCCGGAAACGCTGGGAGATATGACTGAAAAGGATTCGGAAACCTATATAAACGCCGCGATAAGACGTTCTTCAGTCCTTATCGTTATAAGCGCGGGAGCTGAGAGCTTTGCCTCGCCCCACTTCAAGAGCGAGTGGGGAAGATGTGCGGCGGCTGCAAGGACAAACGCTGACAAGCTCATAGTTGTGTGCATAAAGGACACGGACAAGGGCGAAGTGCCTGCGGAGCTTGCGGACAACATGATAATGGAGGCTTCGGAAATGAGCTTCCTTGCAGAGCTGATAAGAACGGTAAGACGGCATATCGGCGGTGACGACACGGGTTTTGCCGAGCACAGTGCGGCTGCACGTTCAGCGCCTGAAAAGCTTATAAGGAGAATGAACATATTCCTTGCTGATGAGGACTTTGAAGCAGCCGAGGAGTACAGCGACATGATACTTGACGCAGCTCCTGAATGCTGGCAGGCTCATTATGCGAAATTTCTTGCTTTCAACGGCTGCCGGAGCGGGAATGACCTGCTTCTTGAGGAAGTGGTCAGGAGCTTTGCCGATGATTATATACTGCGCTACGGCTATGATTTTTCAGATAATGATCTGTTTGAGAAGCAGCTCGTCAGTATGCTGGGCGAATCTCTTAGCAAGGCTGTTGAGTATGCGGACGGTGACGACAAGCTTGTCATAACCACGGTATACGAACGCTTCATAAGCGCTGTCCGTGACGCGGTATTTGCAAGAGAGCAGGAAAAGATCGACGGTGAGGAAAAGCAGGAGCTTGATGAGCTGAGGCGACGTCATGAAAAAGAGGAGAATGAAAAGCAGGCGGATTCACGCAAGAGACTTATGATACGGAACCGCTTCCTGACGTATATGGGAATTATCTCAGGAATACTGCTTGTGATAGCAGCGGCATACAGGTCAGGCTGGGCGGTAGCAGGTATAGTGCTCATAGCTGTTCTTACGCTGTTCGTACTTGCGGGTCTTGGCAATAAAAATGAAAGGCGCCCTAAGTAAGCGCATCTCAGAATAGTGATATACTGAGAGCTCTTACGGGCGCCTGATCATTTGCTGGCTGACTGCTTGTACTGCAATGGAGTCAGACCGTAAATGCTGCCGAATAGCTTTACAAAATATGAAGTGTTGTCATAACCGACGCTTATACCGACATCCTTTACTGAAAGGTCAGTAGTTTTCAGGAGTTCAGCCGCTTTGTTCAGGCGGCTCGAAATAACGTCCTTATTGACGCTTACGCCGAAGGTCTCGGTATAAAGGTGCTGGAAGCGTGAACGGCTCAGGGAGAGCTCCTTTGCCATGTCGTCTATGGAATAATTACGGCTTGGCCATCGGTATATCGACTGTCTTATCCAGAGGAGCTTTTCCGAGTATACACCTTCGGGACGGTCATGCATTTCTTTCTGCCTGTTCAGCTTTTCGGAGAATTTCAGGATAAGCAGCTGAAAGTAAAGGTCGATCGACTTCTGTTTGAATTCATTTGAGGAGTAGTGTTCAAAACACATACTTCTTATCATTGCTGACATATCGGTTATATCAGCGATATCGACAGGCTGATTAAGAGGTATTTCAAGCTCCTTTATCATCTGCTGTTCGTTTTCGTCGGGCAGGAAGTGCATCCAGTCATCAAAGTATTCGTTCGTGGCAGGATAGTAATACTGCGGAGTGTATGGTGTATAGATCATAACGGAGTGTGCAGAGGTACGGATATCCTTGCCGTCCACACGGAAGTGGGCAGGCGTTTTCACAATAAGCATGAGCCAGTTGTCGGAACCGCCGGGACGGTTTATGCAGAAATTGTGGTCGTGCCTGTGATTATAGCCTATTTCGTACATTTTCAAGTAAGTCACCGCCAGTTTAAGAATTATATGTTAATTATAACATATGTGGCCGCAGGTGTCAATAACATACAGCACAAAAGTGATAAAAATTCACGCGGTACAGTGACGGGAGTATTTATGGGAAGTACAGTAATAAAGGGCAAATGAGGCATACCATAAATATGAACAAATTGTAAACTTTGGGCTTCCGTGATAGACTTGCTTTTCTATACGTGATATAATTAGTAGGTATTCAATGACCGTTGTCAGACGGTCATATCATGAACCTGATTCATTTAGCTTATATGAGGGCTCGTAGCTCAGTTGGGAGAGCGCTGCGTTCGCAACGCAGAGGCCGAGGGTTCGATCCCCTTCGGGTCCACCAAAACGCCGCGCATTTATTTGCGCGGCGTATTTTACTATAAAGGGTATACCGGCTCAGAAAATATAAAATAACGCCGATAGATCGCTATAAAGCGAAATATCGGCGTTATTGCCTGAATGCCGGTGGCGGGGGTCGAACCCGCACGGTGTTGCCACCAACGGATTTTGAGTTTTCAACTCAGTTTCACCCCAAATCACATTACGTCACTCCAAGTCATGTTTCATCACTCGGAAATCTCGCAATATCGTAGTTTATAGTGTTCGTACTTCTATAAAGCTCGATAAATCGTAATTTTCAAAATGCACCTCAAATACTCCTCCTCATAAATTTTCGGTAGAAAACTGGAAGAAATGAATTTTCGGTAGAATTGGGTAGATTTGCTGTTGACCGTAACGGAATTTTTGAGAAAGACAAAAAACTCACTGGACTTCTTATTAAATTGCCAACAAACGCTCTACCAAAACGGCAAAACTCTCACGGTAGACAAGGTAGGAAATAGATCTTTAGAATAGCAAATAGTGTTCGTTTAGAACGCTGTTTGCTATTTTTTTGCCCAAATGAATACCATTCAGCACTCCTTTACGGGGTGCATTTTTTATTGTCCGTTTCTTCAAAAACGGTTTTATTTATTATATCATGGCAAACTGCCATTGTCAAGCAATTTGTATAAAGTAAACAAAAATGAGGAGGAATTTTCTATGTCCCGAAATCTAAGGATTGAACCTAATGACAATGAGCTTTCTCTTGAAGCCAATGGAGTTCTTTCCAAGATGCTCAATAATCCTGATACGGATTATGTCAAGGCAGTTGACCTCTGTGCTGTATGTGAGAATGACTCGCTGAGGACAATCAAAAAGGCTTTAAGTGAACTGACCGACAAAGGTTACCTCCTGCGTATCGGCAACACCTATGCCGTCAACAAGGTTAGGATCACACAAATGAAGCTCGCCTGAGCTGCAAAC
>JAEEGL011427628.1_pt1 | contig 61280 bp, 45 predicted proteins | sample 9134231 | NCBI WGS metagenome assembly JAEEGL01 (sample SAMN16246548, study PRJNA631951) | gut metagenome | biome: gut microbiome; feature: rumen; material: fiber-attached | host: Bos | place: Iran: Karaj | collected 2018-10
AATTTAGCCTGTCGATACAATAATCGGCAGGCTTTGTTCGTTATAGGAGTAGAGTAAAGCTATAAGGATGAATGAATGCAAGGATGAAAGGAACTGTTTTCTTGAACCTTTTTCACATTGCCTTTAGCCCTCTAAGTTTTTAAACCTAAATATAAAGTGCCTATGACGCAGACTTTACCCCAAGAAACTACACAACCCAATCCCGCAGTTCTTCAGTACCTTCGTGAGTTTGCTCGCACTTATAAGCCGTTGCGTGCTGAATGTTAATTCAACATTTTCCATTCATCATTCTTCGTTGAATTATGTTAGTTGCTCCGTCGTTGCTTGCAGCAGACTTTGGCAATCTTGAGCGGGAGATGCTTTGGTTCAACCAAAGTCAAGCCACCCAACTCCATTTGGATGTAATGGATGGTGTGTTTGTGCCCAACATTTCATTCGGTTTCCCTGTAATGGAATGTGTGGCACAATTGTGTGAAAAACCTCTCGATGTGCATCTCATGATTGTAGAGCCTACGAAATTCATTCCGCAGGTTGCCGCCCTTGGTGCACATTATATGAATGTTCACTATGAGGCTCTTGCGCCCTCGTGGTTGCCGGCATTGGGTGTTGGCGCTGCCGAAGGGGCAGAAGATGGTGAGGCGAACGGCGATGCAGAGATTGTAATCAACGCCCTTGAACAGATAAGGAAGGCGGGTATGCATCCAGCCATCACTTTGTGTCCAGACACACCTGTGAGTGTGTTGCGTCCCATCTTGCCGCATGTGGATATGGTGCTGCTGATGTCTGTGCATCCTGGCTTTGGTGGACAGAAGTTCATCCCTGCTACCCTTGACCGCATAGCGGAGCTGCGCCAACTGATGGATGGGGTGGGGAGTCATCCGCTCATAGAGGTGGATGGCGGTGTCAACCATACGACTGCTCCCCAACTTGCCGAAGCAGGTGCCGATGTCTTAGTGGCTGGTTCCTATGTATTCCGTTCGTCTGAGCCACAAGCTATCGTTGCTGAATTAAAGGCTTTATAAGGTTCGGCATTGAAGAATACTATTGTACAAGCCTCCACGATACTATAGTTTAGGCCCCCACAATACTATTGTAGGGGCCTAAACATTACTATGGTGTTTAACTCCTTCTTACTTTACTTCAAACGGAAGTACCAATTGTTGGTGTCCAACAGTTTGTTCTTGAGCGATGGATCACGGCGTGCTACGCGGTCAGCCAAGTAACTCGGGTCGTTACGACGATGGGCAACGCGCATGAGGTCGAAGAAGCGTGTACCCTCGAAGGCAAGTTCCATAGCTTCCTCGTCCACGATGAGGTCTTCAACGCAGTCTTGTACTAAGTCATCGAAGTCACCGCTGTATATGTCTTCTTTAGTTAAAACATATCCATCGGGTAAACCGTACTTTTGATTATATTGCTCTCCCTTCTTTGCCACACAATCTACATAATTGTACACAGAGAGTTTGTTTTGTGATTCTATAGGCGTTCCACATCCGTGTGTGTGAATACCTACAGTACGGGGATCGCCTTCAAAGGAAGTGCTGCGGATGGTGTAGCCACGCTCGGTAAGCGTACTGCGTGTGATAATTTCGTTGCTGGAGATGTTGCCCTTGAGCACATCAAAGGAGAAGTTGAGGAAACTGGGGGAAGCCTCCACTTCACGGCGGTCGAGATAGTAAAGAATCTTTTGGCAGTCATCATCGGGATAGTTCTCATACGAGGTGGGCTTCCAACGATTGACACCAATATTTCCCTTCTCGTCATAGGGGTATTCGCCAGCATCAATCAAACCTTGTACATACTCCATAAGAGCGGCTTGTGTTGTGTAGATTCCATCCTTGTAGTTTTCGGGAATGGTGTCGCCAGCAGGAGTAATATGGCACCACAGAGAATCCTTCACAGCAAATTCTTCCAATTCAGGATACCACTTGTCGTTGTTGCAAAGACCATTCTTCAATATGGCAAATGCATAGGAGGGATAGCCTGCACGGTTGAGTGCTTCGGCAAAACGAAGCCATACCATTGACTTGCGATAAATGACATGTGAAACGGTGGAGAAACCTGAAGGATTTAGTTTCGTAATGAACTTATCCGTGTTAGTCATACCATCGTCGTACACTTGCATAATGTCCTTGACCCAATAGCGACGCGCATCGCCAACGGTAGTATCGGGCGTGAGTTTGAGCTCGGTGACTGCTGCATTTGATGCACCAATATATACTTCGTAGGTCTGCTCCTTGCAGAGGTCGAAATAGGTTTGGCTGGCAGCAAGTTGCTTGACATCGTATTGGGGAGAGAGTATTACGCTGGCGAAGGTGGCAGACGTGGTGTCGCTGGTTTCCTCCGTGCGTACGCTAATCTCACTGGCATAGCCATAGAGTTCATTCACACCACGCAGTACGGTTCCCCACAACTTGTTGGTGCTGCTGGGAATAACTGTGATGGCTTCCAGATTCTTGTTGACAGCGCCACTTTCCGTCCAAGGTGTATATGATGCACCATTAAGCATCTCGGAAACATAGTTGTATATGGGGCGCTCCATGCCTTCACCCTTGTAGCCGTAGCAATAGTTGTAGGCAGGCAGAGGACCACCAGGAACCATGTGTCCATGACCTTGCGTGTTGGAGAGATAGTCGTAGTAGTACTGGGCTGCTCTCGTGCAGCTCACTTTGTCGCCCTTTGCAAGGTAGATGTCGCCAAGGATGAGGTTGAGAGGTATCATCACTTTCGTGGAATGGCACATACTTTCGTAGTCTTCGTACTGAGGCAGGCCATAGAGCAATTCTATCTGTAAGGCTTTCTCCAACTCGGGTGACAGCATATCTGCAATCCTATCGATATTGATTTTATCGGGTGAAATCATGAATGCCTCAATGTCGTTAGTCGTCAGGAGAGGCTTCGTGTAATAGGGAACTTCACGATACACTTGCACGAGCTGAAGGTAAACCCAAGCGCGGATGGCCACTACTTGTGCCCACTCCTTTAGCATGTAGGGTTGTAGTGTGCCTGTCATGCGTAAGGTGTCACAGTGGGCTAGATAAGCGTTGCAAGAATTAATGATGTGATAATAGTCGCGTGCATTGAGGAAGCGACAGTTGCCATCGGCAAGCATCGTATTGTCCATATCAAAGTCAAGGATGGCACGGATGCTGTCGCTGACATATTCTGAGCCGTCTACCAATTCACCACGACATTCGCCCAGCACAATGTTGCGTTCAGCCACATTCTGCAGCGACTTGATGATGCCCCAATAGCTATAAAGCGTATCTTGCGCAATTTCGTAGCGGTGACGGCTGCTCTCTGGCGAAAGCATGTCTTCGCAAGAGGTGAAGGTAGCACCGAAAAGAATGCTTCCAATCAATAGTATAATAGATGTCTTTTTCATAGTTGACAAATTTTACAGGTTGATAGACAAACCGATGTTGAAACTGCGTCCGTTGGGCAACAATCCAGTATCGATACCCTGATAGAGGGCGCTGTTGCGGCAAGACATTTCGGGGTCAGTGCCGAGATATTTAGTCAGCGTGTAGAGGTTGTTACCCTCTGCCCATACCTTCAAGCCCTGCAACCAGCTGTTGGAGTAGGGGATGGTATAGGTGAGGCGGATGTTTTTCAGTTTGAGGTAGCTACCATCTTCAATCCAACGATCGCTCATACGCTCGTTGTTACGCCAATCGTCGCTGTCAATGTAGCAGGCTTTAGGCAAAGATGTCTGCTGACCTTCGTAGGTCCAACGGTTCAGTGCTGCAGTTGTCTGGTTATAGGTCGTGTTCAGACCTTCCAATATGGAGCGCTGATAGTTGTAGATGTCGTTGCCCAAAGAATATTTGAAGATGACATCCAGTCGCAGGTCCTTCCATGTCAGACTGGTGCGTATGTTACCGAAGAGGTTGGGGTTGGGGTTACCAATAACCACCTTGTCGTTATCATCGATTACACCATCTCCATTCTGATCCACGAAGTGAACGTCGCCAGCTTGGAAGTTGCGGTAGGGATCTTCAACAAGGCCAGTGGGGTATTTGAGATAACCCATTGCTCCTGCCTGAGAGGCTTCGTTGTCGTCTTTCAGAATGCCAGCGGTTTGCCAACCGAAGAAACTGCCAGCTGCATAACCTACAGCTGTGAGCACATTGTCTTGGCCATAAATGCTATGGGTGGTTCCATTGAAGCGATTTGTAACCGTTCCTTTGCGCGTTTTTATAGTTCCATCCGGGTTCTTTATGTCTTCTGTAATTCTTTGCTCAAAGTAGTTCTCTTGTGGCAACTTCGTAATCTCGTTCTTGTAGTGTCCGATGGTGGCACCAACTTCCCACTTCCAATTCTTCTTATTGACCAAAATGGCATTGAGGTTGAGTTCGAAACCCTTGTTCTCCATTGCACCTTCGTTGGTCCAGTATTTCTGCATACCAGAAACATAGGGAAGGTCTTTGATGGTGAGCAGGTTGTCGATCTTGTGCCAATAGAGGTCGAAGCCAGCATGAAGGCGATTCCTGAAGAACGTGCCTTCGAACCCGATGTTGTACTTTGTGGCAGTTTCCCACTGAACGGTGCTGTTCTCGATGTTGGCGAGTACGAGACCTGCAATGGTCTTGGATATCTGCTGGCTTTCCCAGTAAGTGCGGGCAGCGTAGTAGTCGATGTTGTCGTTACCACTCTGGTCAACACCTGCGGTAAGTTTCAGATAGTTGACATACTTGCCGGGTTTGAACCACTTTTCGTTGGACATAACCCAACCCAGTTGCAAGCTTGGGAACACACCCCAACTAACACCGCCAAGCTGGAAACCATCCTTCGTAGTGTCACCAAACATACTGCTTGTCTGACTGCTTACGGTGAAGTCAGCGAAGTACTTGTGGGCGTAGTTGTAGGAAGCATCCAGATAGTAGGTCATATCTATCCAGTTGTCCTTCGTGCCACCGTAGTTGACATACTGCATTTCCTTGGAGATGTTAGGCAGTTTGTCGTTTTCGTTGTTGTAGCCGCGAATGAAACTATAGGAATAGCTGTAGTTATTGTAGCGCCAGCCACCAAAGATGTCGATGTTGTGTCCTCCATAGGTGTTCTTCCATTCCAGACGCAAGTCGTTGTTCAACGTTGTTTCCTTCGTGAACTGTGACTTCAGCACAGAGGTAATGTAGCCCAGGTCGGTAAGCATATATTGTGTCGTACCAGAGATGGGGAGGAAGTACTTCTCATTGTTGCGGTTCAGTTGATAGTTGAATCGGTCGCTGATAGAGAACTGCTTTGTGATTTGATATTTGGGCGATACATTGATGTTGATCTGCGTCAGTTCGGCGTAGTTCTTGTTCTTGCCCTTACCGTTCGAAAGCACCCAATAGGGATTGCGCAAGCTCTCGTTGATGTTCATCATCTGCGGGAAGTTGAACGGATTCTGAATCCAAGTGCTTGAGGGGTCGCTTGCATACTTGCCGGCATACTCGTGCGAGAGGAGAAGTCCACCAGCTCTGTCATCGTGGTAATAGGCATAGGGACTGATCATTGGACTCTGAATCAAGCCTAACACATTGGTAGAGCCAATGTTCTGCATATCATAGTTCTCGCTCCAACCATTGTCCAGAACCTTATAGCTGGTTTGGTTGTAGGCAATATCCAATCCTGTGGAAAGTTTGCTTGCAATCTTGATGTCCGTGTTAAAACGCAGGTTCAGACGGTTCATGTCGTTGCCCTTCAGTGTGCCGTCAGCCTTGGCATAACCCAGCGACAGCGAGTACATGCCAATGTCGTCACCACCTTCCACGTTGATTTTGTAGTTCTGGACGAAGGTGTTGCGATACATGTCTTTCTGCCAGTTGGTGTTGTTGTGGAAAATCTTGTAATAGTAGCCCGAAGGATTGTCGTTGAGGAATGCCCAACGTTGTGCATCGATGCCACTTGCGGAATTCATAACATTTACATCACGGATTGTACCTGTCAGGTCACCAAGATAGGTGCGATATTGCTCTCCATTGAGCACGTCAATCTTTTTGGGTGTGAACTCAGCACCGCCATACAGACGAACATTGATTTTTGTGGTCATGCTGTGGCCGCGCTTGGTCTTGATAATGATTACACCATTACCACCCTTCGCTCCATAGAGTGCTGTTCCGTTCTTCAATACTTCTACACTCTCCACATTCTCGGGGTCAAGTCCTGAGAGGATGTTGTTGTAGTAACCCTCGTGCAGGCTGGTACGCTCATACTCAGGGTCGATGATATTGCCATCGAGAACGATGAGGGGCTGAGCGTTGGCATTGAGGGAGTTGATACCACGTATGGTAAGGTAGGCACCTTGGCCAGGCAGTCCATTACGATTGACACTGTGGACACTTCCTTCCAGTTGATTCTGGATGTCAGACTCAATCGTCAGACTACTTGTTTGGTCAAGTATTGCTTTCTCACGAGCTGTGATATTTGTTGTGGGCGTGTAGTAACTACGGAATGCATCGCTAAGCATTGTGGCATTGTTCTTTTGTCCAGACTTGATAGCAATTTGCTGAGTAGTATAGCCTGGCACAACAAGCCAAAGGGCGTGAACGAAAGTGGGAACCTGTATTTCGTAGGTACCATCTTCTTCGGTCAGGACAGAGTATTTCTCGTAGCCATATGCTTGAACACGAACACCACCGAGAGGTTGCTTGGTGGCATCATCCGTGATGGTGCCGCTAACAGTCTGCATTTCGTACTGCTTTTGTGCTTTCTCCTTCTCCGCCTTGCGTTTATTGTAGACAACCTGTGCCTGGACATCGTCTTCAGCTTCGGTTTCATCTTCTTGGGCAAACGCAGTGGAGAAGCATAGGCCCGAGAGCATCAAGAGGCACAGTCCTCGCTGGAGGATGGTGTGCGTGAATCTAAAACTTGTGTATTTCATAGTCTTATTCTTTGCTTCTCATTATTATACGGTCAATGCAGTAGAAGTTGCTGTACCCATTCTCTGGTTTTCGATCGTTGCTCTTGGTCGCCGTTGCAATTGTAAGGGTGGGGTAGCAATGCCGTAGATTCTTGTAACTGTAGGGGAACTGGAAGTAGTCGAGATATTCATTATCCTTCACCTTTGTGTTGGGAGTGAAATTGTCCAGTAATGGTGGAAATCTCAGCCAAAGGGTATCGACTTTCTGTCCATTGTAATCAATTGTATCACTTGTAATGGATTGGTCTTCGCCATTAGCTTTGTCAATGCAATAGTTCAATGTACACTGTAACTTGTGCTTTACGGTGTCTCCGTTGATAGTATTCTTGCTCGTGATGTAGAAGTTGGGGACAAGCACAAGGCCAATCTCGTATTTGCCGCTCATCACTTCACACTCTTCGTTTTCGCTATCACCAGAGGTTCCGACCAGACGGAATGTGAATTTAGCTTGCTTGGAGGCCGACTTAGGATAGATGTAGTAGAAATTATTCTTGTAGATTCTTCCTACGGTGTCCACCCATGCCTCTGCGGTGGCATTGCTAAATGAAATGGGAGCAGCATTGCTGCCTTCTAAATCTCCGCCTACATTAAAGAAACTTTCATAGCCGATTTCGATGTTGATGTCTGGCTGATAGAACTTGAGGGGAAAATCCCAATTGTCCTTGACGATGGCCACGCCATTGCTCAAATCCAATTGTTTGCCCTCAAAAAGCGTGGACTTATCCCAATTGGCATCGCTGCGCAGAGTATCTCCGAAGGTGTTCAGGAAATAGCTGGCGCTTTGTCCCTTTTCTGCCATAAAGTCATTTAGCTTCCACTTGCCAATCTCGTCACCCGCATTGGGCTGCATATGAAGATTGAATACCAAGGGTGAAGCAATGTCCATTGCCATACACTTCTCTTTGAGAGAATCGGGGTTCTCCACCGTGCGGTAAGAGTCTTTCGTATTTTGGTTTCGCTTTTCCGAATCCACATATTTGTGTGCATAATTATATAGCGAAGCCAACTTCTCCTTGGCGCTTTCCCATGCCTGATCGGTGGGGTAGAGCATGATGTAGGTGGAGTCCTCACCAATGATGTTCGCGCCAAATCCCTCATCATAAGTCAAGTACTTCTCCGTACTGGTGTTGGAGGGGAAACGGTGTGTGCCCATGAACAATGTGTTGGTTGTCATGTACACGCTATCAACATAGGTGGGGTTGCCATCAGCATCGGGATTTCCCTCAATACTGCTGTTCTCGCTAAAATAGGTGGTGTCGTTCTCAACCACAAAGTCATGGAACAAAGTAACATTATTCTCCTGAGCGTTTGTGGCATCCTTCAGATATTCATAAAGGTTGTAGCGGAAGGGAATCACCTGTCCAAGTGTGTGCAGTGTACCATTGGTTGCCGCAATGTTTTTGTCCAATAGTGGCAAATCTTGTATGGTGAACTGGTTCTTGTCGAACTGCATCTTCTTCCCATTCAGCATGGTCAGTGTGTTGATGCCTCCACCGGTAGCCACCTGACGGTATAGGGCAATGGAGTTGCCCATCAACTGTTGTTGCACTGCATAGCCACGCGTTTCAGCCAGATTCATCCATTCTTGGTATTCCTCCTCTGTGAAAGCATCATTCTCTGGCACCCATGCCGTAATGAGCATGGACCCATTGAGCATGTCCTTGAATGTGTAGCCTTCTTGAGGATGGTCCTCATCGCGATAATAGCTCGATTTCTCGGCAATATCTCTAAAGCGACTAAGTTTGGGAGTTTCATTGATTATCTCCCACAACGTCTTTGTTGCAGATGTTCCTTCACCGGCACTATAGTGGTCGTCCCAGTCGGAACAACTGGGGAATGCAAGTAGGGCAATGCCCATACATGCAACTCCTATATACTTTCTTGCGTTTTTCATATACTTGTCAATTAACGATTGTCTATTACCACGGATCCTCAGGAGTCATGGGGTTGTCATACACTTCCTTTGCACAATATTCGAAATAGTCCATGTAGCACTCTTTCGTATCATCGTCAAGTACATTCTTGAACTTCAAGTAATATACTTTGTCGGGAGTCATGTATTCCCTGACGATGATGCGTCGTATGTTTTGCTCATTTCCGCGTGCAAAGTTGCTACCGCCTGGGGTTCCAGCATAGATGGCCGGGCCCTTCATGTAACCATTGTTGCGTATCTTCTTGTCGTTCTCTGCGATAGCATCCTCGTCATTTTGCAGGTCGTCGTTGTCATGAAGCCAACCAACGTTGCTCGGCATTTTGTCACCGCCAGCAGATGCGGGTAGGTGACGATACCTTCCACCAATACGGAGATCGAGAGGTATGCCTTGTGCACGAAGATTATTTGGGTCGGTGCCAAAATAAACCTGACACATGCTACGTCGGTCGCTGTTAGACTGGATGGCGTAACGAATCTCATAGGTGCCAGCCATGGGAACGGGTGGCATGCGGAAAGTAAACTCATATTTTCCTGTAATGTTGATTTCGTCGCCTTGCCAGTTTAGCCAGTTCCAACCCAATCCACTTAGATAGTAGAATTTGGTATTCGCCTTCAAAGATAGGTTGTCACAGTATCTGTAGTTTTCGTCAACGGGCAGACCATTCCAAAGGTCTTTGGTTCGATTGTCACGCAAGTCATTGTTCATGAACTCAGGTAACATTGATGTAATATCAAAACGCAGACGCTGCTTCTGCAGATTCTCGCGGGTATTCATATCATACGCCAATACCTTGTCGATGGGATAGATATAAGCATTCTTCAGTTTGAGGGCTCCATTGACATCAATTACGATTCCTTCGTTCTGAGGTTCTATCCTTACTTCTTTATAATCTTCGTAAAGTCCATCGGCCAATACGGGGAATCGGTTGATGTAAATCTTGCTGTCGCCATCCAATGTGTAGCGAGGACCACCTTGGTATAGTTTCATCAGACGTCGTTTGCCCATTGTAGTATATATCTCGTAAACGGGTACTGTATACTGACGACTAGTCTTATAGTTGTATCCTTTCTCGTTATAGTGGATGACGAGTTTATTCGGAGCTAGTTTCATGGGCAATAGGTGATAGGTGAAGAACATATTTAAAGCATTATCTTCATCTTTGTAGTTCGTATCATCCTTGGCTTCGGGATAGAAACCCTGTTGTACTACCCATGCTTGGATGTCGGCGGGCGAAATATCCATAGGCTCTTTACCCAAGGTCTCGCGCCAGAAATCATCTGTTTCTGCAAATATGGTATAGCCATAATAGCGATGTTCCGGAAGGTAACCGCTTGGACTATAGTCTGGGCGTGTGGGAAGATCAGCTACGCGGGCATCTCCAGACTGTTTCAGTTCCTCATACACTTCATCCCTTTCTTTGGTTAAGGTGTCGGTCATTCCTATTGCCTGCATCAGTTTAGCCATCACGATATATTTCCCTTGACCTGAATCTAAGTAACCTTGTAACAAATCGGCTAGCGTCTTTTCACTAGGAGCCACAACACTGTGTACTTGATGGATATAGCCATTGATGGTAAAGATGTCACGATTCTTCAAATCGATGAGCGCTCCCTTCACTATATTGCCGTCATCATCAAAAACACCTTCAACATAGATGTATTGTGGATTCTTGTCATAGCAAATATTCAGTTTGCGGTCGTTCATATTGGAAAGATCCAGTGGATGGTTGTTATCTGGGAAACTACCTGTCTGTAAGGGCTCCACATTGTCTTTTGTTCCGTCCAGAATACTGTTGTATACAATCAATTTCTGAATAGAGTCCAATGTGTGCTCACTTTTGAAGCCCTCCCATGATGGTTCGGTGATAACGCCATCTTTGTATAGAGAGTCTAGATAGTCTTGAATTGCTCTGTTTGTGGGTGCAAACATAGTGTATTTGCCACGAGCTGACATCAACTGATAAACTGAAGACGTCGAGCGGCGACTAATCTTTACATTGTTGAGCAACTTGATGTATTCGCTATATGTGGAATCGTGTTCTGCCAAGTAACTTGCAATTGTATAGTCCTTGAAGGTGTAACGATCCGACATGTCGATGTTCTCCTTGCAACTATGCGTCAGGCATAGGCATGCTATGCCGAGGAGAAGGAACATTGGTGTTTTCAAATGCATTTTCATATATAGTACCCTCCTTCCTGCTTAGTCATAAAGTGATTTGTTCCATACTGGATTCTGTTCCAACAGTCCGCCAGCAGCTTGTATTTCCTTATAATAAATAAGGTTGTAAAGCCCGTAGCGGTTTTTGATTCTATTGATAAGGCTCTTACGTTTTTCATTGCTGTATTCGCCTGTCATGAGGTCGTTGACCATCTTGGTCACACCCTCCAAGCCACTATTGGTTCCAGGCAGTTCGTTGGCAGAGGCTGGGAATACTTCGGAACGCTTTACGCCATCTTCGCCAGCAGCAATGTCTGCCTTGGCATCGGCAGCACGCATGTCAAGTACATCGTCTGCCTTGTCAGCAGAATGACGCTCAGCGTAGCGAACCAGGTCGAACCAACGTTTGCCTTCGCCCAAGAATTCTATTTGACGCTCATTCAATACGGCACGTTCATAATTTTCATTCTTGTCTGTAAGGCCAGGATTGATAGCGTTACCCAATGTGTAGTTGGTGTTGTCATAGAATACCTTGCCATAGTTGTTCATGACATCTTCTGAGGGCTGAGCTCCATCCTTTGCATCATTGCAGAACCAACGGCGATGGATGGCATTGACATAGCGCATTGCTTCTTCACCTTGTCCTAATACAGCCATAGCTTCAGCTTTCTGTAACATCACATCGCTCAAACGATAAACTGGGAAGTTGCACGATTTTGAACTTATGTTGAGGCACTTGATGTCCTTGCAACTGTGGCTTTCGGGGTTCACCATGCCAAAGGTTCCGGCACTCCACTTAAACAAGTAGAAGCCTGGCAGTGCCTGCGACATGCCTGAAACTTGATTCCAGCAAGAGAACCACATGCGACTGTCGTTGAATCGACTCGAAGTGGAGTTGTAAACCAATGAGATGCTACCATCGCTGACAGCTAGGTGTGTCTTTGCCATGTAGCCCCAAAGTCCACCACCGCCGTTGGCATCAGTTCCGTTCAAGTTGTGCTCGCGCTTTTCAGTGGTGTTGTACGATAGTTCAAAGATACTTTCATCGCTAAATCCACTGAATATCTGTACAAAAGCAGTAAGTGATGGGGCATTACCATTAGCGAAGTTCTCAAAATTGTTCTTATACAAATAGCAGTTTGGAAGACCATAATTGAGGGTTTCTGCCATTCCTTCACCATAACTTATGTTATTCCGGTCGTTTTGTTTTACCAATGCAGCCATAGCTTCATCGGCATAGTCGATGGCCAATTGGTAGTCACCGCGTACTGTGTGATGGATTTCTCTACCCATCTGATCTTTGTTGTTATTTACAACCACAATGTCTTCAGCATCCATATTGCCAGTTCTTCCATGGCGAAGTGATGCACGCCATAGGTACATGTCGCTGAGCAATGCATATAGTGCTGCATTTGTAATTGAACATTTGGTGTCTACTTTTGAGGAGAATCGGTTGCGGGCCTTTCCTTTCACACTCTCCACGTCCACAATTAGTGAGTCAAGTACGATGAGTTGGTTGGTGGCTCCATATTTGCGAACTTCAGTGTCCGTGTTTACCACGCGGGTGGAGTAGGGGATGTCCTTGAAGGCGCGCAACAGATAGAAGTAGTTCAGGGCACGTAATCCCGTCATCTCTGCTTTCATCTGAATCCATTCGGCAGCAGTGAACTGCTTGTCACGTTCCAAAACTTCCTCGCCATGCTGCAATACTTTGTTGCAGAAGTTGATGGTCTTGTAGAATGCTTCCCAATCAAAGTAAGTATTTGCAGAGTCGCGTTCAATGCGTCCTTCACGAATTTCTTGGAAAAGCGTTGCTGTTCCGTTGTCTTGATCGCCTGAGTTCAGTGTATAGGAGTCTGAACGTAGGTCGCCCCAAGTAACCATTTTATACAAAGTGTTACACATCTGCTGATAGGCAGCATATTGCACACCTTGCAAGTCGTTCTTGTCTTCCCAGAAGTTTTCCTCTGTGATTTGCGACTGCGGGTAGATTGTAAGCCAGTCCTGACAGGAACTTACGCCCAGCATTGTTGTTATCAACGCAAGGGCAGATATGATATATTGATTGTATCTTTTCATAGCCGTCAGTGTTTTAGAATCCAACATTAAGTGTGCAAGTAAATGAACGTGCGCGTGGGGTCTTCATTTCATCCACGGCAATACCAAATCCGCCGACGCTGACTTCGGGGTCAACACCAGTATATTTCGACCAGCAGAATACATTGTTGATGGTGGCCGACAGGTAGCATGTGCGCACGCCAATCTTCTTCAGTTTAGCAGGGTCAAAGTTGTACTTCAACTGGATGTATTGCAGACGCAGGTAGTTGCCACTCTCCAAATAGCGGTCACTCACAAGTGAGTTGTAGCTACTGAAATTATTTACGCCCGTAAGTGCACGTGGAATGTCGGTAATATCACCATTCTTACGCCAACGCCATGTTGTGGCAAAGCTTTGGTTGGTGATGGCCTGCATGCTTTCGTATTTAGCTTTGGCAAGGTTCAAAATATTGCTTCCCATGCGGAAGTTGAATGATGCATTCAACTCAAAGCGGCCATAGTACAGATTTATACCAAATCCACCATAGAGCTTGGGGTTTGAGTTGCCAAGATAAACCACATCGTAACGGTCTATGCTACCATCGTGGTTGATATCCTCATAGATGGCATCACCACCCTGGAACTGATAGCGTGAACCTTCGCTGTAGCAATAGTACATAGGCAATGGATTGCCCTTGGCATCAGTTAGCAGATTGCCTTGGGCGTCATATGCCAATGGGCAGGTTGCATTCTCACCACGACGTGCAGCAGCGGCCGCTGTGTTGATAGCATAGTCGCGATACCATTTGTCATCGTCTTTACGTGATTCATCGTAGCTGTAGTGCCAACCGTCACCCATGGCAGCCGCTTCATCGGCGGTTTGTGCGTTGCGGAATGCCCGTTTTCCATCGGCACCTATGTAGGGAACACTTTCGGCATAACCGTATGCCTTGAATGTGGCATTGTCGTAACCATTGTGGTTGTAATCATAACGATAAACGCCCTTTGACTTCAGACCATAGATGGAACCGAGTGCATTGTGTACTTGGACGCGTTTTTGGTAAGCGTGGTTGGTGGGATTCCATGTAATGGAACCGTTGATTTCCTCCAGAAGCAGGGGATCCATTTCCGTGACTTCATTAAAGTTCTGCGAAACATTTCCACGCAGTCTCATTGAGAACTTTCCTACTTTTGCAAACTTGGCTGTGGAGCCGTTCAACTCCCAACCCTTGTTCCTCATCTCGCCTGCGTTCACCCAATCCAATACGCTGAAGCCATTGGCACTGGAGATACGTTGCTTACCCAGACCGCCACCCATGAGCAGGTCGGTGGTCTTCTTATTATATACCTCAAATTCGAAGGTCAACAAGTCATCGAGCAATCCCAAGTTGAAACCGAGATTCCACTGTTGGGTCTTTTCCCAACGCAGTTCAGGCAAACTCAGGTTAGCGGGAGCAACTACGGTGTGTCCGTTGTAGTAACCAGCAGAGTAATATTTGTTGTATTGGTTGCCACCAGCACCACCAGTGTTACCTGTGATACCCCAAGTGGGACGGAAGGCCAACATGCTGATGATCTTGCGGGTTTTCTCCATGAACTTTTCATCGCTGATGTTCCAACGAGCACCCACTGAAGGGAAGGTGCCATACTTGTGGGCACGGCCGAAGTCGGTGCGTCCATCTGTGCGCAAACTTGCATCCACCGAGTACTTACTCTTGTATGAATAGTGTACTTGCTCGAAGAAACTATGGCTGCGCCATTCATTGTTCGATGCGCCCGCACTTTCCATCAAGGCTACAACTGTTGGGTCAGTAATGCCGTCAGGGACATTCCAAAGTCCCAAGTCTTGTCTTGAACTGCTACCCGTTGCCATTTCGAATCGTGCCAAAGCTGAGAGGCTATGGTCGGTGTTCTTAAAGTGCGAATAGTAGCGCAAGTCGTGACGAGTGGTAAATTCAAGTGACTTATACTCGTTGTTCGAGAGTCGGTTGCGCTCGTTGCTGGTAAGGCTGGCATTGTTGTCGCCACCCCATACCCAAGGCATGGTGTGCAATTCAGCAGGCACATATTTTTCGTCGCTGGTGTTGTATATGTTTAGCTGAACATCACCCACATAGTTCAGTTGGTGATGGTCACTGTCCTTACCCAATAACTTGTATGTGACATCAAACTGAGGTGTTAGGTTGTATTGCTTCATCTTCCACCAAGCAAGCATTGCACGTGCTACAGGGTTTCCGTTGGTGTACATGTCGCGAAGTTCCCAAGAGGTCATGGTTCCGTCATTGGCCTTGCTGCCAGTGCTAACATGGCTCCAATAGGCAGCGAGCGGCAACATGTTGAAATAGTTACCCGTTGGGTTGCCCATAGCATCGTACTCGTAAATGCTCATGTTGGGCATTGCATTGTAGGCGCGGTCAAGTATGGTTGTTTTACCACCATTCCAATTGTATTCATTGTTCTTATGGTTGGTGGTGAAGGTCATGTTCATCGTGGCGCGGAACTGGATACGATCACTGACGTTGTAATCCAAGGTCGTTGACTCGGTGAACTGATTCATCTTCTGTCCGATGATGGAACCAGTCGATTTGTTGTAACCTGCACCTATGCGGAAAGTAGCTTTTTCGCCACCACCTTGCAGGGTGATATAATAGCGATGCTCCTTACCGAAACGCTTCACTGCATCAAGCCAATCTGTGTTGTGAGAGAAGTGATTGTAGATGTAGGGCAATTCGGTATTGTAGTCAAGTTCAGGAATCTCTGTCTTCATCTGTGTGGGATTGAAGAAGGCTTCCTTCTGCATCATGGTGTAGCCGTCACCGTCAAGCATCTTGTAGCCGTCGGGCTGCCAAGTTCCCGTAAACTTATAGGAGAAATTGACTTGTGTGGGACCACGATGACCGCGACGCAACTTGATTTCGATGACACCATTTGCGCCTTTCACACCCCACTTGGCAGCAGAGGCTGCATCCTTTAGCACGGTAATGCTCTCAATGTCATCTGTATTCACATTCAGCAAAGTTGAGAACTGCTCTTCATTGTCCATATCCTCGAAGTTGATTTGCTGTGCATCTTCGGGCAGTTCAAAGATGTGGTCATTTACTACAATCAGCGGTTGTGCATTACCAGTAATGGTTGTTGTACCACGCAGACGCATTGTCGTACCGGAACCTAGGTTACCAGAGTTGGCAACAATATCCAGACCTGCGATTTGTCCTTGCAAGGCTTGGTCAACGGATTCGAAAGCTAGACCTTCCAAATCATCCATCTTCATGGAACTGACAGCACCAGCATACTCGCGCTGAGGAATGTCGAGACCTGTGGTAGCAGCTTTCTTTTTTGCCGTAATAACGGCTTCCTTCATGACTTTCACGGCTTCGTTCATATTTACCTTGTAGACCGTCTTGTTGATAGGGAAGGTCTTGTCTGTGTAACCCATACCGTGGAATACAAGCTTGTTCTTCTGGTTTTTGACTACCATATTAAAGTTACCGTTTGCATCCGTGATGGCGCTGCTGACAATACGGTTGTTAGCGTCCAACTCCTTGACCTGAATGCCAGGTATGCCGCCAAACTCGTCAGAAACGGTACCGCTGATACGGTTTATCTGTGCGCTAATAGGCAGCGTGAATAGCATCACCGCCCATAGCATTATTGTTCTGATATTATATTTCATGGTTGTCGGAGTTTTAGTGGATAGCGAATTCTTTCAGGTACTTCACTGCAGCCTCTGTCGTTGCCCATTCGCTGTCGTGTCTGCCACCCTTGAGTTTGGTGTGATTCAGTACGCCAGGAATCTGATGCAAAACAGCAAAGCTTGAACCGTCGATGGTGATACCATTCATACTGGTCGCTGACACGCTTGGTTTTCCTCCGCCGCATGAAATATCACGAGCCAAGACATTGTATTCACCTTCCACTGTTTGCCAATCTCCTCCGTTGACATCCTGCACTTGCAGCACATCGCTTGAGGGACGACGGATGTTAACTTTACAGAAGAGTCCTTTCTTATTGTCGAAGCTTGCGGTCACATAGTCGGTGATGGGCATCTCACTCTTGTCAACGAATACACTGTTGTCAATGAAGTGGTAGCGTACGAAGTTGATAAGATAGGTAATCTTGGCTTGCAACCTGATGCTGTCTTCATGGGTCAGGATGTAGTTGTCCTCATCGTCCTTTGGCAGACTTTGGTAGTCTTCCAAGATGCTTTCCCATGTAGGCAGTCCTTTGCTGATTGCATCATCAATAGCCATTTCCGTGGGAACGAAGATGGTGTAGCGATAGTTGTTGAAGAACTGTACATTAAAGTCTGGACCATTGTCGTCAACAAATACGGTGTATTTCTTCAACTCCTTATTTTGTGCTTGCGGTGTTGTGTAGACTTTTGTGTCCACCAAACCACAATCAAGGATGACGTCTTCATTCAATTCCGTCAGTTGGTAGAAACGTTCATAAGCATCATTGTCGCGCTTTTCATCATTAGTCATCACGTTATAAACACTGCGCTTAGTAGGAATCATGGGACTGCTTAGAATGTAGGTCCAACCATTGGCCAGACTATCCGTCTCAGTAACCATGTTCTCCTGAATGCCTTTGATTTCTTGGTAAACATTCTTATTTCCAGCACCAATGACACCTTCAATGCCTTCTCGCTCGTTGTCCACTTGGAAACCACCTTGAACACTAACGATTTTGCCGTTCTTGCGTGCTACATGAATGGGAGCACCGTTTTTGGCAATATACCATTCGTCAACATCAGAGTTGATTTCGTTCTTGTTCTCGAGCACCAATGTGTGGCTCTCCAAAATGTCCTTCAGACGGTTTGTACGTTCACCTTGTGTCATTGTCTCGAAACTATATGAAGAACCGATTTCTCCAGTGTTGGCATCATAAGCATACATTTTGAAGTCAATAGGAATAGCGCTGCTTACATTCTTATAGAAGAAATGGAGCACGCGGCTACGGCTGGTCTTAAAGCTTACAGGGTCATAGAAATATTGCATAGCGCTGTCGCTAGGAAGGAAGAACGCGAAGCGGCTCTGCATGGCCTTGAGGTATGCGTAATAGTTAAGACCCATGTAGTCTGTTGTTCCTACTTGTGAACCATTGTAAATGGCAAAGTTCATTACCTTGTTAAGTGGGGAGATAAATGCGGGTGCAGCTACAGATGTGTAGTCGGCAGGTCCGAACACTTTGTCCATAACATAAACCATACCATTGTTTGCCAGCATGGTTTCCTTGATGTGGTCCAAATCCTCTGGGTAGAATATCTGCTCTTGGGCAGATGCATCGTTTGACAAGGTCATCATTTTGCTAGGAACAGACCCTACGAACGAGTCAAACATAATGATGTTAACCAAAGAGTTCAATACTCCCAATGGAATTTGGTCGATTTGTTGATACAATTCATCGAGCGTGGTCGGAGCAACATAGGGAATCTCATTGGGTTCACCCACATGCAAGTAATGAGCCTTTAGCAATTCAAAGCCACCGCCCTTTGTCGAGAAAAAGTCCCAAAGAGCTTCGTCTGTCGGAACAAACATGGCGGCCATGTCGTACTGTGGAGCTTTTACCGAACTTGACTTCCAGCGCTCATCATTAGTTGCAATGGCGTTCCATCCTGGATCAAAACTCAAGAACACGTTCTTAGAACCTTTTGTCGTAAAGGTCTGTCCTTGGGGATCTTTATTCAGAGCTGTGTGGCCATAGGATTTGCTTGAGAAATAGCGCTTTGTGAAGATACTGTCCTTCCACTCGATGCCACGAGCAGCCATCAAGTTCTTGTAGGCTTCCGTAACACTTCGATTGTAGAAGGGAGCGCTCCAGCGGTCGATTATGTGGCTGAAGATATTTGTTTTTCCATTGGTTCGTAGCCGTTCTGCCATATTGGGTAGGGGAGTGAGAACTTTTTCTGTTACATTTACATAACCATTTTCTGCCACTTGGTCTTTTTTCTCTAACAAGGCGTCGTAAATGTGCACATCGCCTGTTTTGCGTTCACGCCCCATGAACCGTGCAAAGTCTTCATCTGTCACGTTGTTTTTTGTCAGATGCTCGTTGGTGAAGTGCAACATCATTGAGAGAGATGAGTCTGTGACCAAGTATATGCCGTTGTGCATGGCTTCGCCGCCACGGAATCTAGCCCAATAGTCTTTTTCTTCGTTGTCCTTGTTGTAGTTTATGGGCAATTGGTCGGCTGGCAGGAAGGTGATACTATCTGTCACCTCCATGTCGGTGTATCGGCGCATGAAGTCGCCACGTGAAGTGATATCACTCGACGAAGAAGACAAATTCTCCATCACGATAGCGTTGTTCAGCATACTTGTGTGGATGAGCAGCTTCTTTTGGCTCACAGACAAGTTCTCGTAGCTTGTAGCTGTATGCCACGGGTTGGTCTCGGGCAACTCCGCATTTTTACGGAAAAACTCTTCCCAAGCCTTGTCGTTAGCCACAAACACAGTCTTCGAGCCTGTTCTCGATAGTACCTCAGTCAGTGGTCGCGCATTAAGTGGGTTTACATCGGGGTCGGCCAAGAGTCGCAGATAGTACTCATAGTTGCCGTCCTCCTTCAGTCCGTCGTAAATACTCTTTGACAGCCACCCTGGCTTTTCGTCATCAAGCACGTACTCGTCCTTACATGATGTCAACCCGCACACCATCGTCAGGAGCAGCGCCCAAGCGCTTATTCCCAACAGATTGCAAAAGCGGTTTTTCATACTGTTTAGAAGTTTAAGTTTTATTATTTGTTTTTTTAATTTCTCTTTCGTATTTCACGCTTTTTATGCGCGGAAATATACTTAAGGACATAGTCCACCCATTAAGTATGTGCATAAGCAGTACAAATATAGAGTTTTTTTCGCAAACTTTAAGATTTCATTACTTGTTTTAACCCTTCGGTTAACATTGTTTAACATTTTGCGACGTCTGTTTTCTTGGATTATACTCCTCGACTTTTATCGTATCGAATGTTGAGCATGAAAAGAGTCTCACCCTGAAACAGAATGAGACTCAAATCTTTTGATTGTGTCGGGCCGTTTTATTGACCTGTTAGATAATTTACAATATGCTCTACATCGTGGTTGCTCATTGGTCGTACCTTGGGTGTTGTCTTGATTCGTCCACTGAGGTAATTGACGGCTGTTGTGAGATCAGCTAGTGTAATCTCTCCATCTTGATTAAAGTCGAGGTTGCCACCACCAATGTAAGATGCCTCAGTCAGGAATACAAGAATGAGCTGCGAAGGATTGTCGTTGAGCATTTTCGTGTATGAGTAGTTTAGTGTCTTGCCGCTTTCGGTTGTGATGATGGCAGTCATCGTAAACTGTCCTGTCGTGGATAGCGTGCAACTCATATCCACACGTGCGCCATTCATGTCGCTCTTGAATGTATCCCAATTGAAGTTGCTGGTGCAGCCCGTGTTGCTACCTGATGTGTTGTCCCAATTGTCGGCACGTATGCCGAAACGCTGGCCGGTCATGTTGGTGTCAACTAATTTGTCACATCCGAAAAGCATCCAGTTCTGCCAGTTCTCCTCGCCCTTAGTGTAGTTATAGAAATGGAAGTTGGCAGTTGCCCCAGACAATAATAGATAGTTGTCAGAGAACGTTGTCCAATAGGCATTCGAGAAATCTACAGCATCACATATTGGATAATATTCACCGCCATCGGGTACTTCTTGTCCGATGTATGAAGCCTCAGTCTGGAAAACCAACATAAGTTGTGCTGGTCTGTCGCTGAGTGTCTTTGTGTAGTTGTAGGTGTAAGTTCTACCATTGCGTGTTGTGATGGTTGCCGCCATGTTGAATTGACCTGCAGTAGATAGTGAGCATTCGATGTCAACCTTAGCACCATGCATGTCGCTCTTGAATGTATCCCAATTGTAGTTGCTTGTGCAGCCTGTGTTGCTCGTAGTCGTGTTATCCCAGTTGTCGGCGCGTATACCGAAGCGCTCGCCTGTCATGTTGGTCCCATTCAGGTCGGTGCAGCCATAGAGCATCCAGTTTTGCCAATTCTCCTCTCCCTTGGTATAATTGTAAAAGTGGAAACTGCACGACTGGCCAGCACGTATCATATACTTGTCGGAGAATGTCGTCCAGAAGGCATTCGAGTAATCTTTTGCTCCGCAAGTCGGGTAGTATGCTGCGCCGTCACTAGCCGTGATGATGGGGTAAGTGGTCGTATAGGTGTAACCGTCCTTTGTAATGGTGAGTGTCAAGTATGCTCTGCCGCCTCCCTTTACTTTTCCATCGTTCGTGATGATATTGGGGTTGGACGATGTCCATGTATATGTGGCACCCATGTAACCTGTAGGTAGGTTGAGGTCGCTTGCCACGTACTCGGGTATGTTGATAAGTGAGAGCGCATATGGGATGAGTTCGCGCGGTTCAGCCTTTGACCCCCAAATGGATAGACCGCGGGTTTGAAGGGACGCTCCACCTGTGGTGGCTGCTCCGCTAGATGTGCTCAGTGCAGTAAAGCAGAGGGCATGGATGTTGGAGTAGTCTATTGTCTGGCGTGTGAGTACCCCAGTGAATGTCACAGGCGAATAAGCTGTAGCCTGTCCAGAGAGGGTTAATGTGATGTAACTTGTACCATTGATGAGTGACCATGAGCCCGTGTAGTCGCCTGTCACTGTTCCATTAGGATTCAGACGTATGTTGACCGGACGTTCCACTGCCAGTGCAGCAGTATTCTGCCGATAGGGGTGAGCCATAAACTGATAGTCGCCAGCAACCTCTTGAGCTGAATAAAGTTGCGTAGAGGCGATCGTCGCATCCGTCACGGTTTCGCCTGAGAATTCATATGGCGAAGCCACAAGCCAACCATCAGATGTCAGGAATAACTGTCTTGCACGCACCTCGTGTCCTTCTGTCCCATCGTTGAAACGAGTATGGTAAAAGAGTAGAGTGCGCCCCTCTCCGTCTATCATCACAGAGTTATGCCCTTGGGCAACTTCAGCTTTCGGCATCAGTGTCCATTGGTAGCCTGCCATCAATTTAACCCCCTCGTCGCGTTTCGCGTCGGCGCCAAAGTTTAAGATATATTTACCATATAGGGCAGAAATACCAGAAGAGTTAAGGCAGTCAACGTATGGACCTTCAGGAGCTGTTCCTCGGAAGACGCGCATTTGGTATCCCCCTGTGGCCGTCAGTCCGCCATAGGTCATGAACAGATAGTAGTGATTGCCAATATGCTTGATGTAGCTAGCCTCACCACTCACATAATATCCCCCTGCAATCTTAATGCCAAAGTATGGGTCGCAGTTGCAGTCTTGTGAGGCGCCAGCTGTGAGACTTTGGTTTACGAGGTTAATCTGATAAGGATATGTGATAGTGTAGTCGCGCAGTCCAGTTGTTTTGTCTAGTTGGAACATGAAGATGCCGCCACTCCAACTGCCGTAGCTCATCCAGAAACGCCCCTGCTCGTCGAAAAAGACACAAGGGTCGATGGCATTTGGCCAGTATTGTCCCCAATTATTTCCCACATTGTAACGTGCTGGTAGTGCGGAGAGGGCCCCCAGGGCTATTTGCAGGTCGGTATGTAGGTAATCATTAGCTGCCGCAAAACCATTGTGGGCAAACGTTCCTTGGAAACCACTAAACACCACAGGACCTTGATAGGTCCACGGACCTTCTGCATTATTGCTCACAAAACACACTATACTCGCTCCCCATTTGTCTCCATTCAGACTCATGTACATCAGCCATTTTCCCATCGTAGGGTTGTAGATGATGTCTGCAGCCCATTGGTTACCTTGCACATTGTCTCCTTGGTGTTGCCAAGCGTGGGCATCAAAATTGCCAAACGTAACCCAGTTGCCATTTTTGTCGCGCACACGCGTTATCAAGTGTGTAGAATAGGCATTTGCATAGCCAACACGCGTGCCACTTGTGTTTGTAAAGAGCGTGCAGTTCCATTCTCCACCGCCAAATCCTGTCCAATTTTGATAGTTCAAGGTTGGGGTAGTAGTAGCTGCTCCCAGATGAGAACCATAGATGAGAACGCGTGGCGAAGATGGGTTCGTCACGTTGTCCCAAACTGCCGACGGGTCGTGTACTGAAATGCGACCATTGATAGTACGTAGGCCAATTCCGCTTGCTAGGTCTTGGTCTGTTAACATAGTTTGTCCGTTGGCCGTTATGACCACGAAAGGGAGAAGTAGAAAAACTAATTTTTTCATGTCGCTTAGGGTCGCATTTGGGACTTTGTTGTCCATGATTTTGATTAAATTGTGCCAAATTTACAATTTAATACTTTAATTTACAAAATTTTATTCAAATATTTAAAACTAAGGGTAAGCATAAATAGAAGAAGCACACGAGACAATATCCCATGTGCTTCATAGTCCTGAAGGAAGGTGTTCTCAGCCTTAGTCTAATTTTATAGGCTATAGTTTAACAACTTTTCGTCCCTTATTTATATATATACCTTTCTTCAACGAAGACTGAGACGTGGTAGAAACGCGTCTACCGCTTAAGTCATAGACAGCACTGTTGATGGATTGTCCCATGCGAATGCTTTCTATGCCTGTGGGCACAACCACAGGTGGTTCGTCTCCTGTTGCTTCGGGGTCATCACTGATGATGAAGTAACCGATGTAATCGCCGTTGACGTTAGCTTTATTAGCAACCGTAGATGTGGCGGTTGGATCAATTTGTCGGCGAACATTGATGCCCCATACAAGTCCTAGCTCGTCGTTGAGAGTGCTATGTTGGCGAAATACACTGACTTTCTCAGGGTAGCGGTCGGTTTGCGCCGCTGCAATGATGTATGGGGATTGGAAGTGGAGAGTGTCGCCTGTTGCGTTGACGAATGCCACATCTTGTCGTGCGGAACCTCCGACAGCACGTGCCGTATTAATACCAACAGTGAGCATTTTACCCATGCCCAAAGAGGCTTGACCTGGTGAGCATGCAAAATAGTTGACATTCTGTGCGCTGAGTGCAGTGGTCACACCTTCCTGTTGGAGCAGTTTGATTGAGAATCCTGTATTGGTGACGTTGTAGATTCGTGGAATAACAGGGGCTGAAGTGGTTGAGGTGGTGTTCTGTTGGGCAATCACTACGGGAGTGACACCTTCTGGGAAAGGTTGTGGGAAGGTGACTTGCACCTCGTCGGTGGAAACGTTGCCCGCATTGGCACTGATGAGCATCATGTCAGGTGTGAATTGGATGATTGTGTCAGACGGAAGTGTCATATAATGGACACTCTCTATCTGACTGATGTTGACGGGTGTATTGAGTTTCCAGGGAAGCAACCGGAACTTAAACGTGGACTTGTCAAATGCCATAAGGTGGTTGGTAATGCCATTCGTTTGGTTATTGTTCGAAACCATGCCTGTGACTACATACGGTGCTTTGTCTTGTGGGTCAAGATCAGTTATAACAGCATCGGTGTTGGTTATCTTGAGTTCACCATATTGAACTAGTCCAACATTTTGTGCAGCAGAAAGGGTAACCTTGACGTCTGCGCTAAATGTTTTTCTCTCATAGTATTCCACAACTCGATAGGTGTAGACGCCTGGTTCTGTAATTCTTTCGGAGAAGGTGTAGGAGATGTCACTGGCACTAGTCTTGTCCTTAGGGGTAACATTACCACGTTTCTCCCACGACGTAGCATTGGGGAGTTTGCATTCTACGACGATGCTATCTAGCATATCCCCATTGGGGTCAGTCCATTTGATTTGTACAGTATGTGTCGACTTTGTATAGGTGGCTGAGGGCTTGCTAGGGTTGCGATAGACGACCTTGGGGATATACTCGCCCGACTTCTTGTAGGCAAGGCCCGTTTCCATAGAGGCATAATATTCACCAAGTCTGGTGAGTTTATTGTTTTCGTAGATATGGCCTTTCGATTCGCCGTTCCAGTAGGCGTAGCGCTCCACACGTGGATTGTTGTTGAGTGAGGTGAGTATGTTTGTGGTGTTATTAAATATTTGATCATCAGTGACTCCGCTACCAAAGGCGCCGTTTTTGTTCCACGAGGCTCCCCATATCCATTCTGATATCCAGATGGGACGGCCGTTGCCATAGTGGTCGCTGTACCAGTTCAGGTTGCCGCTGTCGAAGCCTCCTGCCCAATAGCAATGGAGGTCGAGAATGTCGCAACGCCAGCCGCGTGCATCGATGCTGTCGATAAACTCCTTGAGGTGACTCATACTGCCGTCGTGGGAGGACTCAGAACAGAGGCGCAAACCTGTGCGCATGAGGTTGGGCCAGTTGGCGAGCACGGTGGCCACGTCTTGTGGGTGGTCGTCGGCGGAGTTGCCTGGCTCGTTGTTGGTCTTCATGTGGCATGAATGAGTCACTCCACCGCATGCTGATGGTGAAGGCCAGTCCTCATAAATGTGATTGGGAACCCATTCTCTATCGGGTAATAGTGTTCCGTCGCCAGCGGCCCAGTCGTAGCACCAAGTGGAGGCAACTGCTGTGTTCTCAGCCTTGTTGCCCGTGCTGGCTAGACCTTTCTTGCTGGTGTAATACCATGGAAATATACGATAAGAGGAAATGCGCCCATCAAGTACATGGGGCAGTTCGGCAATCTCCAAATCTTCGGTGTCGGCAATGAAGCATCGGCTGTATCCCCAACCGCTCGTGCCTACGGCAAAGGTGACCATATAGCCACGTCTCAGTTTGAAAGAGCGTATATTGTTCAACAATGTGCTGGCGGTGAGAGAATTCATGAAACCTCCTGTGTTGCCAGTGCCGTAGTTTGTGCATGTCTTGCCTTCAAAATTTGGTTCTGTATAGCAAGTGAGTGGCTTCGTTGCACTCCCATAAGGTAAGATAATGGCTCCTTCTGAATATAGCTTTACTTGACAATTTGTGTTGTTGCGGGCTGTGGCGCCGTTGATTTTTACATATTTTAGCCATTTTGAGATTACAACACTAGGCTTTACATGCGAAAAGATAAGCACTGCATGGGTGGTGTTCACGATGTTTACTAAGCCTTCAGTTGTAAAGGGGGTGGCACTTGTTATAACGTAGTCCACATCGTCGGTCAACGTCACCGTTTCGGTGACTTGCTCAATTGTGGTCGTAGTGTTTGCCGCATAGCTGGCTATGGAACACAGGAATGCGATGAAAAGACTATGGATTTTCATAGTAATGATTCGTTTTATATTTAGTATTCTAAAGGCACGTATTGTATTTCGACCAGAATATATCTGAAAGACGTGCTAAGTTATTTTAGGAACTTCTGGATTTTTTTTGCCTGGTTCTTATAGGCCTTAATCGTACCTTGTGTATTGATTACGTGCTCGGTCTCTTCTAAGAGTGCCTTACGTCCATCTAATTGTTTGAGCGTAAAGGTGGGGACTGCACGCTCTCTGAGTTCATTTCGTGCTTGCTGCAATGCATCCCATGCCTGTAGCAAGTCAAGTTCTTTCTGTGTGATAGCGATAACAGTTCCGTGACGAGGAGTGAAGGCTCCAATAGTTTGGGTGTCTTGAACACGCTTGAAAGTCTTTAAATCAGTTGATTTGCAGAACTGGTAGTGCCCACTTGTGTAGCAGTCATACATTAGCACCCAAGTGCCATCGAACAAGCGGAACACGCCACCTCCCTCAACAGCCTTGTTGGTGTCTTGACACATGCCATCTTGCAGTTTCCATTTCGACTGGTCGAGCAGCGAGGTGGTGATGAACTGCTTGATGCCCTTCTGGCGCTGTCCTTCAGTCTTGAAGAAAACATGATATAGACCTTCATCGTCTTGAACGATGTCTGTGTCAATGGCTGCATTATTCACATCAAAGAGCACTTTTGGTTCGCCCTCGAGATCGCTGAAATCGGCATTGGCATAGGCATAATACACACGGTCGTAGGGGCAAGAACCATCATCGGTAAGGATGGAGAAGTAAACCATGTATTTCTTGGCCTCCTTGTCGAAGATTGTCTGAGGAGCCCACACACGGGTTACGTGTTCAAACATAGTTCCCTTGTATCGTTCTGGGAAGTGGATTGCGTGGTGTTGCCAATGGATGAGGTCACGGCTGCGCATAAGCACCATACCGCGATTTGATGACCATCCGAGGCTTGAACGCATGTCTGTGATTACTTGATAGAACCAACCATCTTCACCACGCAGAATGTGTGGGTCACGCACACATTTGGTACGGGCAATGCTGTCGCTTGCAATCACAGGTCGTCCGTTATTCATTGGGGTGTAATTCCAACCATCTGTGGACAAAGCATAGCAGATTTGTTCTTGTTGGGGTGCGTTGCCCGTGAAGTAGGTAAACAGATAGGCCGCATAGTCAGATTTGGCCTGCAAGCTCGTTGCCATCAAGCATACGAACAAAGAGAAAAGGGTCTTTTTCATAATCATATTATTATTTAATTCATTATTCATCAAACTATCAATTCATTTTGAACCTTATTCCTCCGCATTTTCAACAGGTTCACCCTCGGCGCTTGAGCTGTCTTCCTTTGATGGAGGTGGGAAGAAGGTGCCCGTACATGACCAGCATTGCGTGGGAATGTTTTCTTTGGGCTCGCCGAATTTCTGCCAATAGCATTTAAATCGCGAGTCTTGTAAAAGGGATTGGACGAACCAACCAAAGATGGGAAGCGCCGTACGGCTGCCTTGACCCAATTCGCCTGTTCGAAAGTGGATGCTGCGATATTCGCCTCCAACCCAAGCACCAGCAACCAACTTAGGGGTGACACCAACGAACCATGCATCGGAGTGGTTATTGCTTGTGCCTGTTTTGCCACCAAACTCTGTTTTCGAGAGCACGGGGTGAATGTATGACCAAAGTGCTGCCGTCGTGCCTCCTGGTTCTGTCAATCCAGCCCTCAGCATTTGTTGCATAAGATATGCTGATCGATAGGGTATGGCTTGTTCTCGTGATAAGGTAGGCTCATATATGATTTTGCCTTTTCGGTCAATAATCTTTGTGATCATGATAGGCATATTGTAAATGCCATCATCAATGACGGTGCTATAGGCATTGACCAACTCAAGAAGATTGACATCACTGCTGCCTAAACTTAATGAGGGCTTGTTGTCAAGAGGCGATTGTATGCCCATAGCGTGAGCAGTGCGAATAATGTTAGGTATGCCTACCTCATATCCTAATGCCACAGCAATACTGTTGATACTCTGTGCAAAAGCTGCCTTTAGGGGTTGGCTTGCATTGCTGAAATATCCATTGGCGTTGTGGGGCATCCATTGTTTAGGCTGGCCATCAACCGTGTCGGGATAGGCATGCCAGGCATCAGTACGGTGGTCGCATGGAGTAAGCCCTTGATTCATCGCTTCTGTATAGACAAAGAGTTTGAAGGTGGAACCAGGTTGGCGCATAGCCAGCACTTTGTCATATTTCCATGAGTTATAATCTACATCACCTACCCATGCTTTCACATGTCGTGAGTCGGGTTCAATGGCCACAAAGCCACAATGCATGAAGCTTACCATGTATCGGATGGAGTCGAGGGTGCTCATCTCGCGCTCTTCAATTCCGTCATAGGTGAAGACCTCTACAGGGTGTGGCTCGTTGAGGTGTGCGAAAATGGAATCTTCGTTTCCTTCAAAGCATTTTGAAAGATAGGCGTATTCTGATGTTTTGCGTGCAATATCTTCGATGAAACCGGGAATTTCTAATCCTTGTCTATCACGCCAGCATGGCATATTGCCCCAGTGGTCACGGAAGCGTTGCTGAATGATGCGCATCTGCTTGCGGGCTGCTGCTTCGGCATAGCCTTGTATGCGTGTGTCGAGTGTAGTGTAGATAGTAAGTCCCTCCACGTCGAGGTCAAGCGGATGCTCGTTGTCATAACCCTTTATGAGCCCTTGTTCACAAAGCATCTCCACATAGTCGCGAAGTGCATCGCGGAAGTAGGGCACTGGTCCGAGATTACCTTTACCCGAAGTGCGTTCGGCGGTTAACATTGGAATTGCTTGCAGACTATCGAGTTGTGCTGCGTTTGCAAGTTTTCCATCAATAAGTATCCCCTTTGCATTATAAAGGTTGGCGAGCACCACATTGCGTCGTTCGGTACTGTTTTTAGGATTTCGCTTTGGGTTATAAGTGCTTGTGGCTTTAAGTAATCCGATTAGTGTGGCAGCTTGTTCATAGGAGAGTTGGTCAGGTGTGGTAGCAAAGTACGTTTCGCAGGCAGTCTTGATGCCATAAGCATTGTTACCGAAATCCACGGTGTTGAAATACATCGTCAGAATTTCCTCCTTCGAGAATAGCAGTTCCAATTTCGTGGCCACAATCCACTCTTTCGCTTTAATCGTGAGCAAACGTGTTGGTCCCCATTTGCCCAAAAGTCCCGTTGAATACTCCTTTTTTGTGCGCACACGGAAAAGATTCTTTGCCAATTGTTGGGTAATAGTGGAGGCTCCACGAGCATGTCCTCCAAACATGTCTTTTACAGCAGCAAAGATTCCTTTGAAGTCAATGCCGTGGTGGTGGTAGAACCGTTCGTCTTCCGTTGCAATGAGTGTACGCACCAGTTTGGGACTAATTTCCTCATACTTGACAGGAGTGCGGTTCTCATTGAAGTATTTCCCAATGGGCACACTGTCGGCACTTATTATGATGCTGGCCTCGCTAGTGATGGGGTTCTTGATATCGCTGAAACCTGGCGAACGGCCAAAGAGCCATAGGAAGTTGATGTCAACAGCTCCCAAAAATAGAATGATGAACAACACAGCGGTCGCAATCCACACCAAAGTGCGTTTCCACAAGGGACCGCTGTATATTCTCTTTAAGGTTTGCTTAATCTTCATCTTCATAGAGCCTTAGATTTAAGTGTTGAAGAATGGCATCCTTTTGGTCAGGGTGGAACCATTCAATATCAGGGTCGCGCTGAAACCATGTTAGTTGCTTCTTTGCGTATACTCTTGTGTTCTTCTTTATTCTTTCTACAGCCATCTCCAATGGCCACTCACCATTGAGCACATGAAAGAGTTCTTTGTAACCCACCGTGTTCAGGGCATTACAATGTCTATAAGCCTCTAAACGCTTGATTTCATCGAGAAATCCGTCTTTCATCATTTGGTCGACACGTTGGTTGATGCGCTCGAAAAGCTCTTCACGAGGACGATTGAGACCAATCTTGATAATGCGGAAGGGACGTTGCTTGGGTTGTCGCACTCGGAGCGAGGTGTAGGTCTGTCCGCTTTCGAGACACACTTCCACTGCATGCACGATGCGTTGGGTATTATGGTGATCTACTATAGCATAGTATTCAGGGTCGAGTGTTTTCAGTTCTTCCAAAAGAGCATTCAATCCGCCTTCCTTCAGACGTTCCTTCACCTTGTGGCGCACCTCATTGCTGATGGTGGGAATGTCGTCAATCCCTTTACACACCGCGTCAAGATAAAGCATGCTACCTCCAGACAACAACAGTGTATCGTGGTTTTGGAAGAGTTCCTCCGTCAACTTCATCACGTCTGTTTCATACTGGGCAGCGCTATAGTATTCATTGGGTTGCAGTATGCCTACAAAATAGTGTTTTACACGTTCCTGTTGTTGTGGAGTGGGGGCAGCGGTGCCAATGGACATTTGGTAGTATAGTTGTCGGCTGTCACAATTCAGCACGGGTGAACCCAGATGCTCAGCCAGCGAGAGGCTAAGTTCTGTTTTTCCCACGCCTGTGGGGCCAAGTAATACAACCAATGTCTTCTTCATCTGTTATCGCTCTTCTATTTCAAAGCCTTCCATGTCCATTTCATCAGCCTCAAAACCTTCCTCTCCAAAGAACTCTTCCTCCATTAACTCAGGATTAGAGTTTGTTGCAGGAGCAGGCACAACCACTTCTTCCTCCATGTATTGTGCGGGGGCAGTTCCGTGACTGCGTGTGATTTTGCCTTCAGCAGATACTCGTTCTCCAAAGAGCGTTTCCGTAAGCTCGATGAGCAGTAACCTATGCCGTTCTGGTCCAAAACGATAAGCGAGTCGCTGACCTTCGTCCTCAAGAAACTCACTTAGACGTGTGTCTTCCATAAGATAGATGTCTTCGTCAGAACTAGCATTTTTGCTGTCTTCCTCCAAACGTATGCGTTGGGTAGGGTTCCAACCCTCGTCACAAATATAGAAACGCTGGCCAGATGCCTTTTCGTATTTGCAGTGCGAAAGGATGAGGCGATGTAGGTCGGCAAACGTCGAATCAGCATCTATCTTTACTTCCAATACGAAGTCCTCAACTTCCGTGCTGATGATGGTCAATCGCAATATCATAGTTTTACTTTTTTATCCCGTTTCATCGGATAAATCCTCTTTGTTCTGTACATTTCAAGAACTCGAGAATATATTCTATTTCGGGTGTTATGCCGATTTCTGTCTTCACACGTTCAATGCGGTCTTTGAGCAATCCGTCACCCATGATGATGTTGAAAGCGCGATGAAGCTGGTCGATTGTTTCGCGGGAAAATCCACGACGACGTAGCCCGACGATGTTCAATCCACAGTATGTGGGAGGCTCCTTGCCGGTCAAAGTGTAGGGTAGGATGTTCATGTTAACCTTCGAACCGCCACCGACCATTGTGTAGCCACCAATGCGGCAGAACTGATGCACGAGGACGTGGGCACTGAGAATCGCATTATCATCAATAACAACTTCGCCTGCCAACTTTGTACCATTACCAATAATGCAACCGTTACCTACGATTACATCATGGGCGACGTGCATTCCTTCCATGAGGAGATTGTTGCTGCCGACAACTGTTTTCCCCTTGGCTTTAGTGCCTCGGTTGATGGTCACATTCTCACGTATCTTGTTGTTGTCGCCTATTTCAGCAGTGGTTTCTTCGCCCACAAATTTCAAGTCTTGGGGAATAGCGCTGATGACTGCGCCTGGGAAAAAGATGTTTCCGTTGCCTATGCGTGCTCCGTACAACACAGTTACACTATTCATCAAGGTGTTGTTGTCGCCGATGACTACATTCTTGTCGATGTAACAGAAAGGACCAATCTCGCAGTTTTCGCCAATCTTGGCTTCTGGATGGATGTATGCTAATGGACTAATCATGTTAAGTTAAAAATTTAAAATTAAAAATTGTATGTTGGACCTTTGATGGGCATTACGTATCAATTTTTCACTTTTCACTTTTCATTTTTCACTTGTTTTTTATCACTTGTGCCATGAAGGTGGCTTCTGCTACGCAGTTCTCACCCACAAAGGCGTAGGCTTGCATGGTGGCGATGTTGTGGTTGAGTGGGGCAAGGAGTTTGCACTTCATAATGAGTGTGTCGCCTGGCACCACCTTCTGACGGAATCGCGCATTGTCGATGCGTAGGAAGTAAGTGCTATATCGCTCGGGTTCATCGAGTAAACCGAGGATATACAGACCTCCAGTTTGTGCCATCGCCTCGAGTATGAGCACGCCAGGCATTACGGGTTCTTGAGGGAAGTGCCCTTGGAAGAAAGGTTCGTTGGCTGTGATGTTCTTAATTGCAACCACACTGTTTTCCTTCAACTCGATTACCTTGTCCACCAACTGCATTGGGTAACGATGAGGAAGCAACTGCTTGATGCGGTTGTTGTCCATCAAGGCAGGTTTGTTGGGGTCATAGACAGGAGCTTGTATCTCAAACTTGCGAATCTCCTTGCGCATCAGTCGGGCAAACTTATTGTTTACCGTGTGGCCAGGTCGTGTGGCGATGATGCGTCCCTTCAATGGACGACCAATAAGAGCCATATCACCGATGATATCGAGCAATTTGTGGCGGGCAGGCTCATTTTCCCATACCAAAGGCTTGTGCTGGATGTAGCCCAAAACGTTGGCGTCGTGGTGCTCGGCACCAGTCTTGTCGCACAGTTGGTCGAGGGCTTCCTGTGTGGTCTTGCGTTCGTATATGACGATGGCGTTGTCCAAATCGCCACCCTTCACCAAACCTGCCATCAGCAGGGGCTCTATTTCGCGTACAAATACAAAGGTGCGTGCTGCGGCAATCTCCGTCTCGAAATTCTCCATGTTGTCCAACGTGGCAAACTGACTGCTGATGAACTTCGATTGGAAGTCAATCATCGTAGTTATGGAGAAATCTTCATCAGGAAGCAGTGTGATGCATGAGCCAGAGTTCTCGTCCTTGATTTCAATTTTACGCGTGATGATGTAGTAGTTCTTTTGTGCCTCTTGCTCTTTAAGACCAATGCGTTTTATTTCCTTTACATACAACTCTGCGCTACCATCTAGAATGGGAAATTCAGGTCCATCTACCTGAATCAATACATTGTCCACTCCCAAAGCATAAAGGGCAGCCATACCATGTTCGATGGTGCTCACCTTCACATCGTTCTTTCCGAGCACAGTGCCTCGTGTGGTTTCCACCACATTCTCTGCTACTGCTTCGATGATGGGTTGGTCGGGTAGGTCGATACGCTGAATCTTGTATCCGTGATTCTCTGGGGCAGGATTGAAGGTCACGGTGAGGTTCAATCCCGTGTGCAAGCCTTTTCCACTCAGTGAAAAGCTACTGCCCAATGTATGTTGCTTGTCTGTCATAGTCTAATCTCTATTCTCTAATCCTTAATCTCTAATCTCTTCTTAAGTTCCGCAATTTCCTTTTCCATTTGATAGATTTGCTTGCTCAAGTCGGGCAACTTCTTGAATACCACGCTTGAACGCCAGAACGTATTATAATCGATGGCGGGATACCCCATGATGGTGGTTCCCTCCTTCTTTACGCTGTTGGGAATACCCGACTGTGCGCCTACGTTTGTCCTACTGGCAATGGTTGCATGACCCGCAATGCCTACTTGACCGCCAAACATGCACCATTCGCCGACCTTCGTGCTGCCAGCTACACCTGTTTGTGAACTCATCACTGTGTGCGAGCCGATGTCGTCGTTGTGGGCAATCTGCACGAGATTGTCGAGTTTCACACCCTTGCGCACATAAGTGCTGCCCATTGTGGAGCGGTCCACACAAGTGTTTGCGCCAATCTCCACATTGTCCTCGATGGTGACGATGCCGATTTGTGGAATCTTCTCGTATCCGTCGGGGGTGGGGGCAAAGCCGAAGCCATCGGCACCTATCACGCAGCCAGCGTGCAGAATACAGTTCTGTCCCACCTTGCAATCGTGGTAGATGACTGCATTTGAGTATATTTCCGTATTATTGCCCACGGAGGCGTTCTCGCCGATGGTCACATGAGGATGAAGCACAACTCCGTCACCAATTACCGCCCCAGGACCAATGGCTACGAAGGGACCAATGTAGCAATCCTTGCCCACCTTTGCCGCCGGGTCTATGAAGGCCAGCGAGTCGATGCCCTTCTTTTTGGGCTTCATGCTCTCTGCCAGCGTGAGCAGTTTGGCTACGGTTTCGTAAGCGTTATCCACACGAATGAGTGTGGCCTTTGTTTCACCTTCCAGTTGGAAGTCCTTATTCACGAGCACCACACTGCTTTCTGTTTCATACAGATAGTGGGCATATTTCATGTTTGCCAAAAATGAGATGCACCCAGGGCGGCCTTCCTCAATCTTGGCAAAGTCGTTCACCTTTGCTGCAGGGTTTCCCTCAATCGTACCTCCAACGAGGCCTGCAATTTGTTGTGCTGAAAATTCCATAACGCTATTTTACAATTTAACTATTTCGTTTTTACTCTTTATTTATCTCCCCTTGCAGGTTAACTTAACCTATCGCCTTAGGTTAACTTAACCCTTTGGGAAAGGTTAGTATTCTTCTTGTCTACACAATACTATATCATAGCCCTCCACAATACTATATCGTTGGTCATCGCAATACTATGTCATTGGTCTCCGTAATAGTATTCTTTTCCATTAGGCATACTAAAGCGAATGGCCTCGATCGATGGTGCATCGTAGCGAATACCCAACTGGGCGTTCTTGGCGGCTTCTGCCTTGATGTCGTCAAAGGCAGTTTTGAAAGCCTCTGCTTCAGCGATGGGTACGGGCAACAGGAAACTGTTCCAAGGTGCAATACCTACATTGATGGGGAAGGCTTCATTGTCAGCATCGTACTGTCCGATAGTTAGTTTCAACCCTCCCTTTGTCTTTTCGGAAAGATAGCGTTGTGGTGCATCTGCCATAATCTCGCGCAGATACTCCTCTTGCATCTTTGCGTCATTCATGCGAGCCTCGAAGTGCTCCGTCTTCTCATACTCACCCTTCTTGTCGATATATTTGGCTGCCTCCTGCTTGTACCAATAGGTATAGGAAATCGTATTTAGATAATTCAGGGTTGTCTCTACATCTTTCGGGCTACCATAGACGAATGGTAGAATTACCTTGTCGCTTTGACCTAAGACACCCCAGGCACCATCCTTCTTCACAAGGTGGATTTCCCCAAAACCATCCACTTCTCTTTTAAGCCTCCAGTCTTCGAATGGTGGCTGAGTCTCTTTTAAGTTATAGTCGTACCATTTGATTTCCCCCGAATGAGGTTTTGTATAGATACATCCACCTACAGCTTCCCAATAATCTATCTCCCTAAGTACTATATTTCCTTGTTTGTCGTAAATATAGTAAGTATCGTACTTTTGAGTAGGTGTTTTCTTCTCGGGGTCAATGAATACACGAACCTGACTTGCGAAATAGGGGGAACCTCCTATCGGCTCTAATATATCGCGGAGCGTAAGTACTTCAATACCTTTCCTTTTTTCAATGGGGGTAAATGACTTCAACTTGATAACAAATTGCAAAGTGTCATCTACGATTCGGCATAAAGCGTCATTAGTGTCAAATGATTCCCATTTAACTAATTCCTCTTTTTTCTTTTTGTCTTTATAAGATACCCATGTTCCCTTACCACGAAACAATAGGTATCCATCTAATTGTGGGGATGTCCCCGTTATTTTGGAGTTCAAAAAGCGTATTCGTCCGTCCTTGGTATATTCGTAATCACCCTTAACGGGAACATAAAAACCATTTCTTGGTATATTGGGGTAGTCTCGTTTAAGAACAATAGTGTCGTAAGGTGCTAACACCCATTTGTCTGTCTTCGTGTTACGGACGCATGCTTGCCCATCGACAATGCAAATGGCATAATCCCCATAATTCCACGATTGTCTGTCTTGGGCATACTTGATGTTACCGAGGGCTCTCTCTTTCTCCCATTCGGCTCTTCTTTTCTCTTCTTCTGCTTGTCTCTGATTATAGGCTTCAATCCTTTTATCCATTTTGCTCTTCCGATTAAAGCCTTGTGAAATCAATCCCGACAGCACGGAGCCGAGTGCATAAGAGGCGGCGCTGGCGGCGGTATAAGTGCCGTAACTGCTGGTTGACTTGCGTGTGGAACTGCTACTGCCTGATGAACGATAGTAAGGACACCAACTTTCGTGTTGCCACGCATAGGTGATGTTGCCCATCGTGATGCCACAATGGGAACACGTCTTGCGAGTTGTCGTAGGATTGGCGGTAGTTTGCTTTACAGCCTGACCTTGACTAAGGCCTGCGCCTTGTGCCTGTGCGCCTACCACAATGAGGGTAAGTAGCGCGAGTGTGGTGACTATTCGTTTCATCATGATTTCTACTATTTAATCATTTAGCATTTACTAAAATCGTTGCCATTTGCTGTTGCACCTTTTGTGCTTCGCGAGCGGCGGCTTCTGCAAAGTCATCGCCGTTGGAGGCATAGATGATGGCGCGACTGGAGTTTACGATAAGCCCGCAGTCCTTGGTCATTCCGTAGCGGCAAACCTCTTCGAGGCTACCGCCTTGTGCTCCGATGCCGGGAACGAGCAGGAAGTGGTTGGGCACAATCTTGCGGATGTCCTCAAAGGCTTTCCCTTGTGTGGCTCCCACCACATACATCAAGCCTCCTCCGTCTCCCCCAAGGGGGAGTGCTTCCTTTTCCCATTCTTGGCTCTTTCGAAGCACCTTTTCAAACAGGCGTTCGCCTTCTTTGTCTTCGGTCAGTTGGAAGTCGTGACTTCCTTTGTTGCTTGTTAGGGCAAGCAAGATAACCCATTTGCCTTCATATCCTAAGAAGGGTGTCACGCTGTCTTCGCCCATATAAGGAGCAACCGTAACTGCATCCACATCGACTGTTTCGAAGAAAGTGCGGGCATAGAGTTTCGAGGTGTTTCCGATGTCACCACGCTTGGCATCGGCAATGATGAACTGGTCGGGATAGTTCTTGCGGATGTATTCGATGGTCTTCTCAAAGGCTATCCAACCCTTAACTCCCATTGCCTCGTAGAAGGCAAGGTTAGGCTTGTAGGCGATGCAATACTTTGCGGTAGCGTCCACAATCGCTTTATTGAAGGCGAAGATAGGGTCGTCCTCCTTCATCAAACATTGTGGAATCTTCAGAATGTCCGTATCCAATCCCACACACAGAAAACTCTGCTTGCGTCGTATGTTATTGATTAAATCTTGTCTTGTCATAATTCTTAATTATCTCTCATTCGGTCAATGGGTCTTCGACAAATCTCTTCACTCTTAATTCTTACTTGTTTAGAGCTCCGCTTCTTTCATTCGTTCGGCATTCTCCGCTACGATAAGGTGGTCAATGCAGTCTTGTATGTCGCCGTCCATGAAGGCAGCGAGGTTATAGATTGTGTAACCAATACGGTGGTCGGTGATGCGCCCTTGCGGATAGTTGTAGGTGCGAATCTTAGCCGAGCGGTCGCCCGTGCTGACCATCGTCTTACGTCGTGAGGCGATATCGTCGATATACTTCTGATGTTCCTTGTCATAGATGAAGGTACGCAAACGAGCCAATGCGCGTTCCTTGTTCTTCGGCTGGTCGCGCGTCTCAGTACACTCCACAAGTATTTCCTCCGTCTCACCCGTATTGGGGTTTGTCCACATATAGCGGGCGCGGACACCCGATTCCACCTTGTTGACGTTCTGACCGCCTGCACCAGAGGAACGGAACGTGTCCCATTTGATGGCACCTTCGTTAATCTCCACATCGAATTCTTCGGCTTCGGGCAATACGGCCACCGTAGCGGCTGAGGTATGTACGCGACCTTGCGTTTCTGTGGCAGGCACACGCTGTACGCGATGTACACCCGACTCGTATTTCAGCGTGCCGTAGCAACCTTCACCTGTCACGGAGAATACAATCTCTTTATAGCCACCTGCGGCTCCTTCGGTGAAACTCGATACGCTGGTCTTCCAACCTTTCGTCTCGCAATACTTTGTGTACATGCGGAAGAGGTCGCCTGCAAAGAGTGCAGCCTCGTCGCCACCTGTGCCTCCACGAATTTCCATGATGACGTTCTTGTCGTCCTCTGGGTCAGCAGGGATGAGCAGCAATTTGATTTCCTCTTCCAATTCGGGTATGCGACGTTCGCTTGCAGACATTTCTTCGCGCAGCATTTCCTTTGTCTCTGCGTCATCTTCTATCGCCAGCATCTCTCGAGCATCCTCGATGTTCTGCAAGTGACCCATATATTCCTTACGGGCCGCCATGATTTTGCCTAAGTCCTTGTATTCCTTAGTCAGCTTCACATAGCGTCGCTGGTCGCTAATGACATTGGGGTCGGTGATGAGGGTCGAGACTTCCTCATATCGTGCCACCAAACCTTCCAGTTTGTTAAGTATATTGCTTTCTGCCATTTAATCAATAGTTGAATGTGCCAAATTCGCTTTCGATGCACAGGCTTTTCTTACCTTCTTCGATGCGGCCGATGATTTGTGCATCGATGTTGAACGAACGGCTGATGGCTATCACTCGCTCTGCATCTTCTGGGGCAAGGTACACTTCGAGGCGATGCCCCATGTTGAATACCTTATATGCTTCGGCATAGTCTGTGCCGCTTTCCTTGATAATAGTCTTGAAGAGGGGAGGCACGGGGAACATGTTGTCCTTCACCACGCGGCAGTTGTCGCCCACAAAGTGCAATACCTTAGTTTGGGCGCCGCCCGTGCAATGCACCATGCCGTGAATGCGAGGGCGAAGTTCGTCCAATATCTTTTTGACGACGGGAGCATAGGTGCGGGTGGGAGAGAGCACTAGACGACCAGCATCGATGGGCGAGCCCTCTACTTTGTCTGTCAGACGGTAGGAACCACTATATACCAAATCCTCAGGCACAGCCTTATCGTATGATTCGGGATATTGCTCAGCGAGGTATTTGCTGAACACATCGTGGCGAGCTGAGGTCAAACCGTTCGAACCCATACCACCGTTGTACTGTGTTTCGTAGGTGGCCTGTCCAAAACTTGCAAGGCCCACAATGACATCGCCTGGGCGAATGTTCGCATTGTTGATGACATCGCTGCGCTTCATGCGGCATGTGACGGTGCTATCTACAATGATGGTGCGCACAAGGTCGCCCACGTCGGCTGTCTCGCCGCCTGTGGCATAGATGCCGATGCCCATATCGCGCATCTGTTGCAAGAGTTCGTCTGTGCCATTGATGATGGCAGAGATGACTTCGCCCGGGATGAGCATCTTGTTGCGTCCGATGGTTGAGCTGACAAGAATGTTGTCCGTGGCTCCCACGCAGAGTAGGTCGTCGGTGTTCATGATGAGCGCATCTTGTGCGATGCCCTTCCAGACACTGAGGTCGCCTGTCTCCTTCCAATACATGTACGCCAAGCTTGACTTTGTGCCTGCTCCGTCGGCGTGCATGATGTTACAATACTCGGGGTCGCCCCCCAATATATCTGGGATGATTTTGCAAAAGGCTTGTGGAAAGAGCCCCTTGTCGATGTTCTTGATGGCGTTGTGCACATCCTCCTTGGCTGCGGAAACGCCTCTTAGCATGTATCTTTGGTTGTCCATATTCGGGGTCAAAGATACAAAAACTTTTTCATTATCTTTGTTTGCATGCGAAAGATAAATGCAAAAAGTACAAATCTATTGGAAATGCGCGAAAAAATTTGGCTTTCTGCTTGGTTTGCACTATCTTTGTACGCGTTTTATGTAAATGTATAAGGTATTAGCAATAAATTAAGGTAATTTTTAGAATTATGCTGAGAATAGCAGTACAATCAAAAGGCCGTCTCTATGAGGACACTATGAACCTTCTGTCAGAAGCAGGAATCAAGATAGCAGGCGGCAAGCGAACCTTATTGGTGGAAAGTACCAACTTCCCCATCGAAGTGTTGTTCTTGCGCGATGATGACATTCCGCAGAGCGTGGCTTCAGGTGTGGCTGATTTGGGAGTTGTGGGTCGCAACGAGATGGAGGAGCGTGAGGAGCGCGTGGACGTAGTTCGTCCCTTGGGATTCAGTCGTTGTCGCCTGTCGCTGGCAATACCCAAGAGCGCAGATTACAACGGTTTGCAATGGTTCGAGGGAAAGAAGATTGCCACCAGTTATCCCGTCATCTTGCGTCGATTTATGCAAGAGAAAGGAATCAAGGCCGACATCCATGTGATAACAGGTAGCGTGGAGATTAGCCCGGGCATTGGCTTGGCTGATGCCATCTTCGATATTGTTTCGAGCGGAAGCACCTTGGTCAGCAACAACTTGCGTGAGGTGGAAGTTGTGATGCAGAGCGAAGCTTTGCTCATTGCCACCCCAGGCCTCTCAGAGGAGAAGCGTGCAGTCTTGGAAGAACTATTGTTCCGCATCGAGGCCGTTAAGCAGGCCGAAGACAAGCGCTATGTGTTGATGAATGTCCCAAGCGAGAATCTTGAGGAAATCATCAGCGTCTTGCCTGGCATGCGCAGCCCCACGGTGATGCCTCTTGCCACACCGGGTTGGAACAGCGTGCATGCTGTGGTTGACGAGAAGAGTTTCTGGAACATCATCAGTCGACTGAAGGAACTGGGAGCAGAAGGCATTCTCGTTGTGCCTGTAGAGAAGATGATTCTGTAAACAAAATTAGAACAATCGTGAATGTAATCAAATATCCCCAGGAGAGTGAGTGGGAGAAACTCCTGAAGCGCCCGACGAAAGACAGTGAATCGCTGAATGCGACGGTCGATGAGGTGCTTCGTGAGATTCGTCTGCGTGGCGATGAGGCTGTCCGAGACTATGAATTGCGCTTCGACAAGGTTGCGCTCGACGATTTGCTCGTAAGCAAGGCTGAATGGGATGAGGCAGAAAACCAAGTTTCCCAAGAACTGCGTGATGCTTTGGTCATAGCCCATCGCAATATTCACACTTTCCACGAGGCACAACGCTTCGAGGAACTTCAATGTCAAGTGACCAAGGGTGTAACTTGCTGTCAGAAGTCAATTCCTATCGAACGTGTGGGATTGTACATCCCAGGTGGAACGGCACCTCTTTTCAGTACAGTCCTCATGTTGGCCACTCCTGCTCGCATCGCAGGTTGTAAGGAAATCGTGCTTTGCACCCCTCCAGGTCGTGATGGAAGGGTCAATCCCGCCATATTGGTTGCTGCTCGCATCGCGGGTGTCAGCCGTGTCTATAAGATAGGTGGTGTTCAGGCTATTGGCGCAATGGCATATGGCACGGAGAGTGTACCCAGAGTGTACAAGATATTTGGCCCAGGCAACCAATATGTGATGTGTGCCAAACAGCGTGTAGCTCTCGACGGTGTAGCCATTGACATGCCTGCTGGTCCCAGCGAGGTGGAGGTTATAGCCGACGAAACAGCTTCTCCCGCTTTTGTTGCTTCCGATTTGTTGTCGCAAGCTGAACACGGAGTCGATAGCCAAGTTTTGCTCGTGACCACGAGTGAGGAACTTGTGCCCCAAGTATTAGAAGAAGTGGAGCGCCAGCTCGCCCTCTTGCCGAGAAAGGATATAGCAGCTTCAGCCCTGAAGAATAGTAAGGTTGTGGTCCTAAGCAAGTATTGTGAAGTCATGAAGATTACTAATCTTTATGCCCCCGAACACTTAATCATTTCCACAAGCAACTATCGCGAGTTGGCTGAGCAAGTAGTGAATGCTGGTAGTGTGTTCATGGGCCACTTGACGCCGGAAAGCGCAGGCGACTATGCAAGCGGCACGAATCACACCCTGCCCACTAACGGTTATGCGGTGGCCTACAGCGGTGTAAACCTCGATAGTTTCCAACGTAAGGTCACCTTCCAAGAACTGACTCCCGAAGGTGTGCTAACTATTGGTCCTGCGGTCATGAAGATGGCCGAGGGAGAAAGCCTCGATGCGCACAAGCGAGCCATGCAGTTGCGTTATGAGGCGCTGACTAAAGAAAAAGAAGCGTTGATTAAATAAAATGAACCGTTGACTTCAGAAGACAGATAAGTTATGGAACTAGATTTATCGCGTTTCGTACGCGCCAATATACAGCGCCTCAAGCCCTACAGCTGCGCCCGAGACGAGTTCAAAGGGCGGGCGGCTAATGTGTTTCTTGATGCCAACGAGAGTCCGTACAATGCTCCATATGATCGCTATCCAGACCCTCTTCAGGAAGCTGTCAAGGGAGAGCTGACGAGGATAAAGTCGGTGCCTATGGAGAACATCTTCTTAGGCAACGGAAGTGACGAACCCATTGACCTCTTGTATCGCATCTTCTGTGAACCTCGTGTGGATAATGTGGTGGCTATTGCACCCACTTATGGCATGTATGAGGTGGCAGCTAACATCAATGATGTGGAATATCGTGCCGTATCGCTTGAAGAAGGTTTTCAACTAAATGCCGATCGTTTGCTTAACGCAGTTGACGAACACACGAAACTAATTTGGCTCTGTTCGCCCAACAACCCAACGGGCAATGCCTTGAATCGTGAGGAAATGTACAAAGTACTCAACCACTTTCAAGGTATCGTTGTAGTCGATGAGGCTTATGGCGATTTCTACGACCAACCCAGTTTCCGAACGGAGTTGCAAAAATATCCCAACCTTGTGGTGCTGAACACGATGAGCAAGGCTTGGGCTTCGGCTTCCATACGTCTGGGAATGGCATTTGCGAGGCCTGAGATAATAGGCTTGATGAACAAGGTAAAGTATCCCTACAATATCAGCCTGCTCACGCAACAAAAGGCACTTGAGATGCTTCATCGCTCAGATGAGGTTGCCTCGTGGGTAAAGCTTATTCTTTCAGAACGTACGCGTATACAAAAGGAAATCAGCAAGTTGGCTGTCTGCCGCGAGCTATTCCCTACGGATGCCAACTTCTTCTTGATGCGTGTGCCTAATGCCAACGAACTCTACCACTATCTTATAGATAAAGGAATTGTTGTGCGCAACCGTCATCGTGTTGTGCTTTGTGGCGATTGTCTGCGCATCACAATTGGCACACCTGAGGAGAATGATGCCTTGTTGGATGCCTTAAAAACGAAGGAACTATGAAGAAAATACTTTTCATTGATCGCGATGGCACCATCTTGCGCGAACCTGACGATGAGCAGATAGATTCGTTTGAGAAGTTTCGTTTCGTGCCTGGTGCTATTTCTGCTTTGCGTTTTTTACGTCAACATACCGACTATCTCTTTGTGCTTGTTTCCAACCAAGACGGATTGGGCACAGATAGTTATCCAGAGAAGGAATTTTGGCCCACGCACAACCTGATGCTGGAGGTCTTGCATGGCGAGGGCGTGGAGTTCGATGTGCAACACATCGACCGCTCCTTCCCGGAGGACAATCGTCCTACGCGCAAACCAGGCACCGCTATGTTGCAGCCCTATCTCGACGGCTCGTTTGACATTGCCAACAGCTATGTGATTGGCGACCGCGAAACGGATGCGCAATTGGCGAAGAATCTGGGTTGTAAATCAGTCATCCTATCCGATACGATGGATTGGGAACGCATTCGCGAGATTGCCTATGCAGGCGAACGTGAGGCAGAAGTTGTGCGCACAACGAAGGAAACGGATATTCGTGTCCGTCTCAACCTCGATGGAGAGGGGAGGGCGGATATTGAGACGGGACTCGGCTTCTTCGACCACATGCTTGAACAGATAGCTCGCCATGCAAGTGTTGATTTGACCATTCGTTGCAAAGGTGACTTGCATGTTGATGAACATCACACTATTGAGGACACAGCTCTCGCGCTTGGCGAATGTCTGGCAAAAGCATTAGGAGACAAGCGGGGTATCGAACGCTACGGCTATTGTCTACCAATGGATGACAGTCTTGCCCAGGTTGCGCTTGACCTTGGTGGCCGACCTTGGCTCGTTTGGAATGTGGAGTTCCATAGGGAAAAGGTGGGCGATGTACCCACGGAGATGTTCTTCCACTTCTTTAAGAGCTTGAGCGATGCTTCGCGTATGAACCTCAACATTAAGGCTGAAGGCGATAACGAACATCACAAGATAGAAGCCATCTTCAAGGCGCTTGCCCGAGCTCTTCGAGTTGCCATTCGTCGTGATGTGGAACACATGCAGCTGCCCTCAAGCAAAGGAGTTTTGTAAAAATGCAGCACTATCCTTCTCAACTGTTGGAACGCGCCATTGATGAGTTTGCCAAACTCCCAGGCATTGGAGACAAGACGGCCATGCGACTAGTCTTGCACTTGCTTCGTCAGGATACGAAAGCCGTTGAGGTGTTTGGACAAAGCATCATACGTCTGCGTCAAGAGGTGAAGTTTTGCCGTCATTGCCATAATATCAGCGACACGGAGGTGTGCGACATTTGCGCCAATCCTCGTCGCGACCATTCGCTCATCTGCGTAGTGGAGGATATTCAGGATGTCTTGGCTATTGAGAATACTCAACAATACAACGGGGTGTATCACGTCTTAGGTGGCGTCATTTCGCCTATGGAAGGCATTGGCCCTAGCGATTTGCAGATAGCGAGCCTTGTGGAGCGTGTGCAAGGTGGGGAGGTTTCCGAAGTAATTCTTGCCCTTAGTCCCACGATGGAGGGCGACACCACGAACTATTACCTTTACCGCAAACTCTCCGACACAGGTGTGAAGATTAGTGTTATTGCCCGTGGTGTGGCGCAGAACGACCAACTGCAATATACCGATGAGGTTACGCTTGGTCGCGCCATTGCTGGCAGAACGCCATTTGCTGTTTAATTCATAATTCACAATTAAAAACTATACACTAATATCATGGAATATATTTCAGAAATCATCCTTTGCCTTTTGGCAGTAGCGGCAATACCGATGTCGCTGACGAAACGTCCTTTGAAACTGTGGCAGCGTCTGTTGCCCGTTGAGTCACTCATTGTGTTTGGTGCAGTATTCTTCCTCATAACGCGCAATAAAAGCGGTCTCTATGCCGCACTCATGGGCGTCGTTTGCTTGTTGTTTGTCGTCTTCCATCCCAAGAAGAAGGCTAACGGGAACGCGAACGAAATCCAGGAAGATAATGCTCAGTAATTCGGTAATTACAGGTAATTACAAATATAGATGACCCTATCCGTAATCATAGTCAGCTATAACGTCAAGTACTATCTTGAGCAATGCCTGCGTTCTGTCTTTGCGGCCAGCGAGGACATGGAAATGGAGGTGTTCGTGGTTGACAATCATTCTACGGATGGTTCACTCGAATACTTAATTCCACTTTTTCCTCAGGTTCGCTTCATAGAGAATAAAGAGAATGTAGGTTTCTCGCGTGCCAATAATCAAGCTATTCGTGAGGCTAAGGGACGTTACATCTTGTTGCTCAACCCCGACACCTTCGTTACAGAGCATACTTTCCATGATTGCATTCAGTATCTTGACCAACATCCCGAGGTGGGAGCCACAGGGTGTGCAATGTATGGCTGGGACGGCCGTTTTGCTTGGGAGTCGCGTCGCGGCGTGCCCACTCCTTGGACCTCCTTCTGCAAGATGGTGGGACTGACGTGCCTTTTCCCCCATAGTCGTCGCTTTGGGCGTTACTACATGCGTTATCTCAATCGTGAACAAGCCAACTGCATAGACATCATCTCTGGAGCATTCTTCATGCTTCGTCGCGAGGCGTTAGAACAGGTGGGATTGCTCGATGAAACCTTCTTTATGTATGGCGAGGACATTGACCTCTCCTATCGCCTTCTGCAAGCAGGCTGGCGAAATGCTTATGTGCCTACGCCAATTCTCCACTACAAAGGCGAGAGCACGCAGAAGACTACCTTCCGCTATGTGCACATTTTCTATCAGGCAATGCTTATCTTCTTTGATAAGCACTTCCGCCGCCGTCGTCCTATATTGGCTTTGCTCGTGCGGTTAGCTGTTTTGCTGAGGGCTGGATTGGATGTGTTGAAGCAAGCCTTGCATAAGGCAAAAGCGTATCTTTCTGCTCCTTTTCGTCGCACTCCTCGACCCGAGACTGCTTTATGCATCGGCAATGGACATTCGCTCGAGGATATGCGTGAACTCTGCAAGCGTGGCGGGCTTGTATGCACCACGCTTTCCGTAGTTGACGCACTACCTATGGACCTTACCCCCTTCACCTATGTGGTATTTAATACATCGCAGTTCTCCTACTCTGACATACTTCATCGATTGACTCAAACTGCCCAAGAAGGGCGTACCACAGCACTCGGTACCTATTATCCCCAATCTAAAATCATGATTCTGCCCAATGATGTCCTCCATTAACCTTCGTGCCCTCGAACCCGAGGACCTCGATCTTGTCTATCGTATAGAAAACGATACTACCCTATGGCAGTGGGGAGCCAATAGTGTGCCCGTATCGCACTTTGCCGTGCGTCAGTACCTTGAGAACCAACATTCCGACATCTTTCAGGATGAACAACTGCGACTGGTCATTGAGGCCGGTGGATGTGGCATAGGACTTTTGGACCTTTCTGCTTTCTCGCCCCTCCATCTTCGTGCCGAGGTTGGCATCGTACTTCTTACCGAACACCAGCGTCAAGGCTATGCAGCTGCTGCCCTACGTCAACTTCATGCCTATGCTGCCAATCATCTCCACCTACGTTCGCTTTATGCTTATGTGGGGGAGAACAATCTGCCTGCCCAACATCTTTTCCGCACTGTCGGCTATCAACCTTCGGCTTCACTCCCTCGATGGATAGAGGGGGAGCACGCAGCCACACTCTTTCAAATTCTATTGTAGAAGAGTGCCCATTTAGCAAGTAATACTTTGAATATAGGGAAAAAACAACCGCCAATCGTCTCACGACGACGGACGGTTAACCATAAAAACAATCTTAACTAACCTTAAAAACTAACAAGTCTCAGTGGCTTACCACTTTTGACACTGCAAAGGTAGGAACTTTAGATGACATGAAGAAAAAAGCGCACCACTATTTTCAGTGATGCGCTTTCTTTTTGATATATGTCAAGTATTCCTTAGTTTGCAGCCTGGAATTGGTCGAGGAAACGTGTATCGTTCTCAGAGAAGAGACGCAAGTCGCGAACCTGATACTTAAGGTTGGCAATACGCTCGATACCCATACCAAAGGCATAGCCGGTGTATTGTGTAGAGTCGATGCCGTTGGCTTCAAGCACAGCGGGATCAACCATACCGCAACCCAGAATCTCGAGCCAACCTGCTCCCTTACACATGGCGCAACCCTTCCCGCCGCAGATGGTGCACGATACATCCATCTCTGCTGAGGGTTCCGTGAAGGGGAAATAGGAGGGACGAAGGCGAATCTTGGTGTCGGTGCCAAACATCTCTTGGGCAAAGAGCAACAGCACTTGCTTGAGATCGGCAAACGATACGTTCTTGTCAACATAAAGTCCTTCTACTTGATGGAAGAAGCAGTGGGCGCGTGCAGATATTGCCTCGTTTCGATAGACACGCCCCGGGCATATGACGCGGATGGGGGGCTGTTGGCGTTCCATCACGCGAGCTTGCACACTGCTGGTGTGAGAGCGCAAGATGATGTCGGGATGGGCCTCTACAAAGAAGGTGTCTTGCATGTCGCGTGCTGGATGGTCATCGGCAAAGTTCATCGAGGAATAGACATGCCAGTCATCCTCCACCTCAGGGCCTTCTGCCAATGTAAAACCGAGACGTGAAAATATATCAACAATTTCGTTCTTGACGATGGTTAGCGGATGGCGCGAACCCAGCCGAATGGGGTAGGGAGTGCGTGTAAGGTCGAGGTCATCGCCTGCCACTTGTTCGGCTTGAATGGTATCACGCAGTTGGTTGATGCGCTCTGTGGCAAGGTTCTTGAGTTCATTGATGCGCATTCCCACTTCACGTTTCATCTCGTTGGGGACGTTACGGAAGTCATTCATCAGCGCATTTACCTCACCCTTCTTGCTCAAGTACTTGATTCGCAGGGCTTCAACTTCTTCAGCGCTGTGGGCTTGCAGACCGCGCACTTCTTCTATCAGTCGTTGTATTTGCTCTATCATTTGATGTAAATGTTTAAAAGTCGTGCAAAGATACGAAAATTATTAAAAATTTAAAATTAAAAATTAAGAATTGTGACATGGCACCTTTGAAAATAATCCAGCTCATAAAATAAATATGAATTATGAATTATGAATTATGAATTATTTTGTACCTTTGCAGAACTTTTCTGAAAGGGTAATGAAGAAGCATAGTTTACAACTATATCTAATGCTGTGTGCTATCGTGCTGTCGTGTGTAGGATGCGAGCGCGGAAAATCCTTTATTGGTGCAGACGATGCTGCAGAAGTCTCGGAGCAAGCCGATTCTTTGTCTGTTGATTCTATGGATTTTGAAGAAGAGGAAGACGAAGGTCTACATCTCGAGGGAAGGGCAATGGAGGTATTTGGTGATTTTGTATTTGCCTTTACCCACGACAAACGTTTTCAATCTGAGCGTATCAGTTTTCCATTGGAAGTGGTTAACCTAGATGGCTCGTCGCGACGCATTAAGAGCGGAAAGGAGTTTCGTGATGAGTTCCGCTTACCCGGCAACGACTATTATGTCATGTTGCTTTCCAATCGTAGGCAGATGGATGTCTTCCAGAATGACTCTGCACTCAAGCGCGTATCGTTGCAATGTATAGATCTTGCCGAGGAATCTTCTATGGATTATGTATTCCTTCGCGATGAAGGACGTTGGCATCTTGTAAAGCGTCACCACCGTCATTTCAGCGATGAAACTGACGATTTTCTGCGTTTTTATCACCGATTTATGTCTGATTCGGTCTACCAACAGTCGTGTCTTGCCTCTCAATTGTCTCTCTCTATGGAGAATCCTGACGACGAAGAGTCAGATATGCAGGGCACTATCGATCCAAGCCAGTGGCCCGTGTTCCGACCGGAAATGCCTAGTGAACATTTCGTGAACATCGATTTTGGGCAAGACCTTGCAGACAAAGGACGTGTGATGCTTGTTCAGTGTGGTATTTCCAATGGCATGATGGACATTCTCAGTTTTCGCCGTTCGGGAGAACGTTGGGAACTTGTTTCAATAGAGAATTAATATGAAAGTCCTCGATAATTATAGCTTGCTGCCACACAACACTTTCGGTATTGATGTACGTTGCCGACAGTTTTCAGAGTACAACACTGTCGAGGAGTTGAAAGCTTTCCTGACGGAGCATGCCAATCACAAACCATCATCTCTATTACACATTGGTGGCGGCAGCAATTTGCTCTTCCTTAAGGATTTTGATGGCATCATACTTCATTCCAATATTCGGACTATAGAGACAATCAAGGACGAGGAAAGTGAAGTCCTTTTACGCGTCGGGGCAGCTATGGTGTGGGATGAACTTGTTGCATACACCCTTAACCAAGGTTTATACGGATTGGAAAATCTCTCGCTCATTCCAGGCGAGGTTGGTGCTTCCGCTGTGCAGAACATTGGTGCATATGGTGCAGAAGCTAAGGATTTTATTGAAAAGGTGGAGTGCATGAACCTTGAGACAGCCCAATTGCGTACTTTCTCGCGTGAAGAGTGTGACTACAGCTATCGCCATAGCATCTTCAAGACTCCTGAATATCGTGGACATTGGGCGGTGCTTTATGTCACCTATCGTCTTTCGCGCCACTTTCAGCCTCGTCTTGACTATGGTGGCATACGTGCAGAACTTGAACGTAGAAACATTGTGCTCGATACGCTCACCGCACAACAATTGCGCGAGGTCATCATTGACATTCGTCGCCAGAAACTTCCTGACCCCAAACAGCAGGGTAATGCGGGCAGTTTTTTTATGAATCCCATAGTTTCCCTTAGCCAATATGAGGAATTGTTGAAGCAATATCCAGCAATGCCTCACTATCGTGTGGACGAAAAGCGTGTGAAGATTCCTGCGGGTTGGCTCATTGAACAATGTGGTTGGAAAGGCCGCCATTTGGGACCTGCAGGCGTTCACGACCGTCAGGCGCTTGTGCTTGTCAATTGTGGAGGTGCTACGGGAGCTGACATTGTTCGCCTGTGTGAGGCTGTTAGGACAGGTGTCAAACAGAAGTTTGGCATAGACATTCACCCCGAAGTCAATTTTATCTCTTCCCCTTCTTAATTACAAAATCAGGGCAGACTCGGAGGTATATGCCGAAATCAAAGAGGAAGTTTGAACTGCCTTTGGTACAAGTGTTATAGAGGTCGACTTGTGCCCCCAATCGATAGGCTGATGTGAACTGATGGGCATAGCCGACACTTGCATAGGGGGTGTGCATTCCTTCGTATGTTACTCCGGGATACTTCAGACTGATTGTACCGAACAATGGCGAACCAAAGAGATTGGCATATTGGCGGGGAGAAGCAAAATAACCCAGCTCAACATTCAGGTCGCGGAATAAAACGGCATTGACTCCAGCATGTAGTGCAAGTCCCGTATCAAAGGGCCAGATAGTCCCGTGTTGTTGCCACGATCCCATCACATTGGTTTCTGCGCGTAGCGAGGTCAGCACATTACGTCCCATAGGCTTGTAAGTGAGTCGCAGGCCTGCAGAGCCATTGCAAAGGGTTTGCACCCCTTGATTCGTTATGTCCTGTTCACCTCCGCGATGTTGCAGCAGTATCTGCAGGGGCGTTTCCCATTGAAGCTTCTTTGATTTGTCGCGGTTCCAGTGAATCGTAGAGTTGATGCCTACGGTGAAGGCTTCCTGATGGGTGTCGAGGTTAAAGATATAGCTTTGCCAGTTGAGCCATAGGTCGAGGTGGATGCGACGGCGGTCGAGCAACATCTGGAATCCCATCTCAGGGTCGGTAGACAGGTTCTGCTCAGGATTGAACATGGGGCGAATCAACTGGTGGTTTTGTGCTCCATAGAGGTCGCCAAGCACGATGACGAGGTTTTTTACATTGGCTTGTGCGCGGAAATAGGGTAGCGCGTGCACCCCTCGTTGGTATTGGTTTCCCTTCCACGTGGCAATGTCGTGGTAGGCATAATTGGGGTAGCGATTGGCTCCGTGATAGAGCATGAGGTGAACACCTGCCTCAATATGGATTTGGGGAATGGGGGTGATTGTGAGTTTGGGTTGCAGCCAAGCGCCAGGCAAGGTGTAGCCTTTTGTGAGTTTTCCGCTCAATTCATTGTCTTGGAAGAATGCCAGAGCGTTTATTTCTGCCTTCAAATCTCCTATTTCTGTGGTATCTACGCGGTAGTTGTCGATACAAAGCGTGTCCCACACGTCAGCTCGTGCCTGTGTGGAATGAAAGATAAATAGTGTGGCGTTAAGAATTAAGGCTACAAGTGTGCGTTTCATTTCTTTGTTCCTTTGTAGATAAGGTACAGCACTACAGCAGCACCAAGGATGAGCATCGCAATCTTAAGATAGACGGCATATTCAGCCACCTTACTGTCAAGTTCATCGTAAGGCACCACACTGGCGAGATAGTATCCAATGGCAGCTAGGATGCTGTTCCACAGACCTGCACCCAAGGTGGTGTAGAGCACGAAGCGCGGTAGCGACATGCGAGAGAGACCTGCGGGAATGCTGATGAGTTGGCGTACGGCAGGTACCAGGCGACCCACAAATGTGCCAATGGCTCCGTGATTGTCGAAGTATTGTTCTGCAATTTTCACTTTCTCCTCATCAATCAGGCACAGGTGGCCCCATCGACTGTTGGCAAAGCTATAGATGAGCGGACGCCCCAGGTGCAGGGCGAGAAAATAGTTGATGAGTGCCCCGATGATTGCTCCTACGGTAGCACAGATGACCACCACAAACACATTGAGCTCACCCCCGCTGGCAGCAAGATAGGCCGCAGGAGGTACTACCACCTCGCTGGGGAAGGGAATGAAACTGCTCTCGATGGCCATCAGCAGGGTGATGACCCAATAGTTGAGATGCTGGAGGCACCAGGCAATGAAAGGAAGGCTTTGCATGTGTGTTATAGGGGTTTAGTGTAGAATGTGCGTTTTGGGGCTAACTTCCACCTAATCCATGCGGTGAGGTCCCATATTGGGATGAGATGGAGATGTAGTGGCAGTAAGGGTGCGAAGGTGTGTTCGCCCAGACTCTTGCTTGCCTTGCTATAGCAATAGGTACGTTGGAACGAGTGGATTTGCCATAGTATCACGATGACAGATGCGATAACTATGGGCAGCAAGTCGGGTAGGGATGTTGTGAGGGTCACGATGGAAGTAATCACGGGCAACGCAAAGGTGACTACGGCAGTACCGGCAGCCAGTGTGAAAAGCCACGTGAGCAAGGTGCTACAGAAGTATTGCAGCCGATAGGGGTAATTTCTGTGAAGATGACTCCTCGTTTCCATGAAGAACAGGCGCTCCTGAGCCCACCATCCTTCTGTGTGCGGAGTATCTTGTTCCACAATGGAGTCGGGATGGAGGCAGATGGCAGTGTTGGTGCGTGTACTGTTTTGGTTGACCAGCATTTCGATGGCTCCAGCCTGCAGTCGGTTGCCGTCTGTGAAGCCTTTATTCTGAAGGAACAGACTCCTGCGATAGCAGAGATTGGTGGCTTCCGCACGATAGGCCCCGTGGTGGGTGGTATAGTGCAGATTGCGGATTTGTTGCCAGAAGTGGAAGAAACGGGCTCGACGTGCATTGTGGCGTTTGTCGCGTAGCAGACGCGTGTATCCCAAAACGATGCCTGCCGATTCGTTCTCCGCACAGGTTTGTCCCATCTGACGCAGCCAATAGTGGGAAGTAGGATGGCAAGACGCATTTGTCAGCACCGTCCAGTCGTTGAGGGCTGCCCTCATTCCCAGTGTCAGCGCAACGCGCAGGGTGCTGACATTGCGACTGCTCGAGGGAACACTTGTGTAATGCAGGTTTGGAAATCGCTTAGCGGTTTGTTCGAGATATTGTTTCGTGTCGTCTGTGCTGTTCATGTCCACCACGATTACCTCATAGTCGGCGGGGTATTCCTGTTCCAGTATCAGGGGCAGATTGCGCCGTAGGGCTTCTTCCTGATTATAGGTGGTGAGAATCACGCTGAGCGGTGGCAACTGGCTTGCGGCAAGGGGGGCTTTCGATAGTTCCTTCTCTGCCTGTTTGCACACCCACATGACACGACGATTGCGAATCATCGAGATAATCCATACCACGATGAACACAGCCAATATGATGATTTCGTACTCCGCTAATACCATTATCCTTACTATTTGTTAAGTTCTTCGTCGGTATAACTCATGGGCAGCCTGCGACAGTTGTACTGTGAAGCCATTACCTCTCCGTAGGCTCCTGCGCTGCGAATGGCCATAAGGTTACCACGTTGGGTAGTGGGCATCTTGTAGGCCTTGGCAAAGACATCGCTGCTCTCGCATATCGGACCTACCACATCGTAGGTTTCCTCTCCCTCCTGGTTCGACAGATTTTCAATCTGATGCAGAGCACCATACAGGGCGGGACGGATGAGTTCCGTCATGCCGGCGTCAAGTATCGCAAACTTCTTTACCTCTGTCTCCTTGACATACAGTACGCGGCTGATCAGACTGCCGCATTGTGCCACGATGGCGCGTCCGAGTTCAAAGTGTACTTGCTGACCGGGACGCACACGCAAATAGCGGCGGAAGGTGTCAAAATATGCTTTGAAATTGGCTATCGGGTGCTCGTTGGGTTGGTCGTAATCGATGCCCAGACCCCCACCCAGGTTAACGTGGGGCAATACTATGCCGTAGGTTTCTAACGTTTCTTGCAGGGCATTCACACGTAGACACAATGTGGCGAAGTCGTCCATTTCGAGTATCTGACTACCGATGTGGAAGTGCAGACCCACGCAGTTGACGTTACTCAGTTCCTGACAACGCATCACGATGCTTGCCATATGTTCCATAGCGATGCCGAACTTGTTTTCTGCAAGGCCTGTGGTGATGTTGTCGTGGGTGTGTGCCCCCACATTGGGATTGATGCGCAGCGCCACGTTGGCTGTTACGCCCATCTCGCTGGCCAATTGGTTGATGACCTCCAACTCGGGAATGCTCTCCACATTGAAGCAGAAGATGCCCGCCTTCAGGGCAAGCTGGATTTCCCAGTCGCTCTTGCCCACACCGGCAAACACAATCTTGTCGGCAGGGAAACCAGCGTCAAGGCAGGTTTGCACCTCACCTCCGCTCACACAGTCGGCACCAAAGCCAGCCTCCACGATGTGGTGCAGAATCTTGGGATTGGTGCAAGCCTTCACGGCAAAGTGGACATGGAAATTGGGCATCAACTCTTGCTTGATTGTGGCAAGCGTTTCGTCCAGCAACTTCGTATCGTAGTAGTAGTAGGGCGTCTGCAGCCCTTGCAGCTTCTCAATGGGAAATGTCATATTGCTCATAATCTTTAACCTTAAAACTTTAAAACCTCATAACCTCACATCCTACGCCCCAAACAAGGTCTCGCTCAGAGCCTGCAAGGTGCGCTTCTTGTCTTCTGCCTTCACAAGGAAGGAGATGTTGTAGTTGCTGCCGCCATAACTGATCATGCGCACGGGAATCTTCTTAACGGCCATGCAAGCACGAGTCTCAAAGCCTACGTTGCCGCTTACAAGGTCGCCCACGACACACACAATGCACATGTCTTTGTCCACAGCCACCGTACCATATTTCTTCAGGTCGCTCACGATTTCGCTCAGGTGGGTCAGGTTGTCGATGGTCACGCTCACACCCACCTCGCTGGTGCAAATCATGTCGATGCTGGTCTTGTGCTGTTCGAATATCTCAAACACCTTGCGCAGGAAACCATAGGCGAGCAGCATTCTCGAGGATTGAATCTGTATGCAGGTGATGTTGTCCTTGGCGGCCACTGCCTTGATGGTGCCCTTCTGTATTTCGTTGTTGATGATGGTGCCTGGGGCACTGGGTTGCATCGTGTTGAGCAGGCGCACGGGCACGCCAGCGAATTTGGCGGGCTGGATGCAGGTGGGATGCAGAATCTTGGCTCCGAAGTATGCCAACTCGGCGGCCTCCTCAAAGTACAGCTGGCGCACGGGTTCCGTATGCTCCACCACGCGTGGATCGTTGTTGTGCATTCCGTCGATGTCGGTCCAGATTTGTATCTCTTCGGTTTGCAGGGCGGCACCAATGAGGCAAGCCGTGTAGTCGCTGCCTCCACGTTGCAGATTGTCGATGTCGCCTTGTGCGTTTCGGCAGATGAAGCCCTGTGTGATGTAGATGTCGCAATCACCGTTTTCGCGCAGCCTTTTCACACAAGCTTCGCGGATGAAATTCAGGTCGGGCTCGCCGTTCTCGTCAGTTCTTACGAGGTCGAGTGCGGGCAACAGTATGGCTTTCTTGCCTTGCTCCTGCAGGTAGTTCGTCACCATGTTGGTGCTCATGATTTCGCCTTGTGCAAGGATGATTTTCTCTTCCTTGTTGCCGAATTTGGGCGTGTTGGTGAATGAACGAAGGTATTGGAAAATCTCGTGCAACAGTGTTTCCGTCTTCACGCGATACTCGTCGGTGGCATACAGTTCCTTAGTGTGCTGCATGTACTTCTGCTCGAGTTCATTGATGACTGTTGCTGCGCCCTCCAGGTTGTTCTTGTAGAGATAGTCGGAAATCTCCACCAGTCGGTTGGTGGTTCCGCTCATGGCTGAGAGCACTACAAATGATTGTTCCCCGGGAGCGGGGTTGAAGATGTTGGCAACTTCCTTCATGCGTTGTGGCGAACCTACGCTGGTGCCACCGAATTTCATTACTTTCATAGCTTTTATATCTTTTTACCTATTTTAATTTCACAATTTATGTGTTTTAAGGTGCTGAGTTTAAACCTTTAAACTTTTAAACCCTTAAACAGGGCGCAGCCCGATTAAACTTTTAAACCCTTTATCCTTCCACTTCCAGCTTTCCTTCCTTGCACCGCCAGATGATGCCGGGGAAGGATTGTGGCCACTGCTCGTTATGTGTGGTCATAACTACAGCTGTTCCCTGTTTGCGTATCTCGTTCAGCAATTCCATCACCTTGGTGCCGTTGTTTATGTCGAGGTTGGCTGTGGGCTCGTCGGCAAGGAGCATCTTGGGACTGTTCAGTATGGCGCGGGCAATGCACACGCGTTGCTGTTCGCCCCCTGAAAGTTCGTAGGGCATGTGGCGCGTTTTGTCGGGCAATCCCACCTGTTCCAGCACTTCGATGATGCGCCTTTCGCGGTCTATCTTCTTCTTCCAACCCGTAGCTCTGAGCACAAAGTCGAGGTTCTCATCTACCGTGCGGTCACGAAGCAACTGGAAGTCTTGAAAGACAATGCCAAGTTGTTTTCTTAGTTTTGGTAAGTTCTTGGTTCTAAATCCGTTCATATCGAATTCTAAAACCATTGCTTCACCTGATGTGATAGGCAGTTCTCCATAGATGGTCTTGAGCAGCGAGGTCTTTCCGCCACCCACTTCGCCCATGATGTAGATGAACTGTCCTTCCTGAATTTCTATGTCAACGTCGGCGAGCACCGTGCGCTCGTCCTGACATACCTGCACTTGGTTGTACTTTACTAACATTTTTTATTTGCGAGTTAGAAATTGGGTGTTAGGGGTTAAAAGCTAATTATGCATTTGCTTTTGCCAATCTGCGTTGCTTGTCCCACTCGGGGTCGTGGCGGCGATGTAGCTCCTTGGCTATGTCTTCTATGCGCAGTCCCTTTTCGGTCAGCATGACTATGAGATGATAGAGCAGGTCGCCTGCTTCGTAGATGAGTTTGTCGTTGGTGCCGTTGGTGGCCTCGATGACAGTCTCCAAAGCTTCCTCGCCCACCTTCTGGGCAATTTTGTTAATGCCCGAACTGAAGAGCTTGGTAGTGTACGACCCCTCAGGCATTTCCTCGTGGCGTTTCTCGATGAAGTCGCTCAGTTCCGTGAGGAAATACAGCGGGTTGGCTTCGTTCGTCTCGTTCCAGCAAGTGTCGGCTCCTGTGTGGCAGGTGGGGCCGTCGGGAATGGCCTTTACGAGCAGCGTATCGTGGTCGCAGTCGTTCAGAATCTCCACCACGTTCAGATAGTTGCCGCTGGTTTCGCCCTTTGTCCAGAGCTCCTGGCGGCTACGGCTCCAGAAGGTTACCTTTTTGCTCTCTACGGTGCGCTGGTAGGCTTCCTCGTTCATGAAGCCCAGCATCAGCACTTTGTCGGTCCTTGCGTCTTGAATGATGGCGGGCACAAGTCCGTCCATCTTCTCAAAATCTATATTCATAGTCTAACGTTTATGTTTCTGTCTTTCAAATAATGCTTCAGCTCGTTGATGCCGATTTCGCCGAAGTGGAACACGCTGGCTCCCAGTGCGGCATCGGCGTGGCCCAGGTGGAAGGTGTCGTAGAAGTGTTCCTTTGCGCCAGCACCTCCACTGGCAATGATGGGGATGCTCAGGTTGTCGCTCAACTGGCGTATGGCTTCGTTGGCAAAGCCCTGTTTCACGCCGTCGTGGTTCATGGAGGTGAAGAGAATCTCTCCCGCACCTCGTTCCTGTGCCTCGTGAGCCCAGTCGAAGAGGCTCTTTTCGGTGGGTATTCTGCCGCCGTTGACATAGCAGCGCCACCCTCCTTCGTCCTCTTGTCGGGCATCTATTGCCACCACGCAAACCTGACTGCCGTAGTGGTTAGTGATTTCGTCGATGAGTCCTGGGTTTCGCAGGGCGGCACTGTTTATGCTCACCTTGTCGGCTCCGGCGGAAAGCATTCTGTCCACATCGCTCAGTTCGTTGATTCCTCCACCCACTGTGAAAGGTATAGATATCTCGGTAGCAATACGTTGTACGATGTTTGTGAAAGTTTTTCTTCCTTCGTGGCTTGCTGTGATATCAAGGAACACGAGTTCATCGGCACCCTGTTCGCTATAGGCTTTTCCCAGTTCCACAGGGTCGCCGGCCAACCGCAGGTTTACGAAGTTGGTTCCCTTCACGGTTTGTCCGTCTTTCACGTCCAGGCAGGGTATGATTCGCTTGGCTAACACAATCTCTAGTTTTTAACTTTTAACTTTTAATTTTTAATTCTTTCTTGCCAATACATTCAGGTCTATTTTCCCCTCATATATGGCCTTGCCAAACACTACGGCGGGAATGCCAGCCTTGTCCAGCGTCTCAATGTCCTCGATGCTGCTCACGCCTCCGCTGGCGATGAGGTGGCATTGGGGGTGGCGCTCCATGATAGACTTGTAGAGGTCTGTGGCAGGACCTTGCAACATGCCGTCGCGACTAATCTCCGTGCACAGCACGTTTTTGTTGCCAGCGTCCTCATACTGCTTGATGATGTCGAACAGATCCGTTTCGCTGTCGTTTTTCCATCCGTTGATGCTTATCTTGCCGTTCCTCACGTCGGCGCCCAATATCAGGTGCTCAGCCCCGTAGCGTTCCATCCACAGGAGATAGAGGTCGGGATTGGTTACGGCAATGCTTCCCACGGTGGCCAACGAAGCTCCGGCATCGAACACGCGCTTCAGGTCGTCCTCGGTCTTTATGCCACCGCCGAAGTCTACCTTGAGGCTTGTGCGCTTGCATATCTCGCTCAGCACACCGTCGTTCACCACATGTTTGCTCTTGGCTCCGTCCAGGTCCACGAGGTGCAACCGTTGGAAGCCCAGGTCCTCGAAGCGCAGCGCCATATCCAGCGGTTTGCCGTACACCTTCTTGGTGTCATAGTCGCCTTTGCTCAGCCTCACACACTGGCCTTCGATGATGTCTATGGCGGGAATAAGTTCTATCATTTGACAATTGGACAATTTTACAATTTTACAATTTATTGTTCGCAAAGCGAAAGGAAGTTCTGAAGTATCCGTTCTCCCACGCTGCCACTCTTTTCGGGGTGGAACTGTGTGGCGTAGAAGTTGTCGCGGTGCAGGGCGGCACTAAATGGCTGGGCATATTCCGTTGTGGCAATGGTCCACTCACACACAGGCACGTAGAAGCTGTGCACGAAATAGACATACTCGCCACCCTTGAAGTCCTGAAACAGGTTGGACTGCAGTCCGTCTATGCTGTTCCATCCCATGTGGGGCACCTTCAGCGTGCGGTCTTCGGGGCGCAGTCGCAACACGGGCACGTCGAATATGCCCAGGCAGTCCGTATTGCCCTCTTCCGAGTGGCTGCACATCAGTTGTTGCCCGATGCAGATGCCCAGAATGGGCTGCCGCAGGTTACGAATCACCTCGTCCAGTCCTTTCTGCCGCAGGTTTTGCATTGACGACGAAGCCTCGCCCTGTCCGGGGAAGACCACCTTGTCGGCCTTGCTGATGATTTCCGCGCTGTCCGTCAGTGTGGGGTTTGCACCGAGTCGCCTCAGGGCATGAACCACAGAGAACACATTTCCGCCTCCGTAGTCTATTACTGCTATGTCCATCTTTTCTGAGGTTTTGGGGTTTTGGGGTTCTGAGGTTTTTTTGGGGGTGAGGTCAACCTTACAACCTTACTTGCTAATGGCCGCATCGGCCTTTGTCCAGTCGGTGTTGATGCTGAAGGGAGTGATGCAACCGGGGTCGTTGATGAAGGCATCGGTGGTCTCCTTGTCCTGATTCTTGAACATGGGATTCTCGGCGCAAGCCTTCCAGTAGCGCTTCATGATGTCCTTCTGTGCTGCGTTGCTCTGCTTCTGTGCCTTTGCCAACTCGCTGAAGTAGGAGATGACGAAGTGGTTCAGACTATATGCCTGTTTGTCCAGGAAGTCTGCCTCCACGCTGCCACCGTTTTCCTTGATGGCGGTGTTGCACAGGTATTGCAGGGCAGTGTATTTGAACTGCGACACGTTGATCAGGAACTGGTCGGCCCTAGGGTCTTCCAGCACCAGTTTGGCGTTGTTCACCACTTGATTGAACACCTCTTGTGCCTTCATGGGCATTGCCGAAACGAGTCCCAGCAGGGATACCATAATCAGTTTCTTCATAGTTGTAGTTTTTATGTTTTTGTTATTGTATTTGTTATTGTTTTTGTTATCGTTATCGTTGACGTTATCGTTTTGTGCTTTGTTTTTGTTCGCGCAGCGTTTAAACCTTTAAACAGCACCGTAGGTGCGATTAAACCTTTAAACTTTTATTTGTTATCGTTATATATTCTTTTTCAGTCTCAAATGTTTGTCGATGCACGGCGGCAGTTCTTCCTCGTAGTGAGTCACCATCACCAAAGTCTTGTTCTTCCGCATGCAGAAAGCCTCAATGACCTCGCGCACCCTTTGGCGGTTACGGTTGTCCAGCCCGTGCAGGGGCTCGTCGAGGATGAGCAGTTCGGGGTCTTTCACGAAAGCGCGTGCCAGCAGACACAGGCGTTGTTCGCCGCTCGAGAGGCTCAGGAAGGTGCGCTCCGCCAGTTGTTCTATGCCGAACACCTGCATCCAGCGCAGACAGATGCCCCTATGCTCGGGCGCAGGCTTTCTGTACAGACCTATGGAGTCGGCCAGTCCGCTTGCCACGATGTCGATGGCGGGAATGTCCTTGAGATAGGCACGATGCATCTCGGGGCTCACATATCCGATGTGGCGCTTTATCTCCCAGATGCTCTCGCCAGTGCCTCGTTTGCGGCCGAATATGCGCAGGTCGCAGGCATAGCTCTGTGGGTTGTCGGCGCACACGAGCGAGAGCAGTGTGCTCTTGCCGGCCCCGTTTTCCCCGCTCAATGCCCAACGTTCGCCTTCGTTGACGGTCCAGTTGAGGTGCGACAAGATGGTGCGCGCCCCGTAGCGTATGCTCACATCGTTGAATTGCAGAATCTCACCTCCGCCAGCGGGATAGAGCGGCATCGAGGAAAGGTCCTTCTGCTCGAGGTGGAGTATCCACTCGCGTTCTTCCTCGGGCAATATGGGAGAGGGCAGGGTGGCAGCCTGTGCCAGATATTCGTTCAGGGGCATCTTGTTGCCCACACGCATCCCCTCTACGGGCAGCACATGCGTGATAAAGGGCGGCAGGTCGTCGGTCTTCGACAATACGAGTATGAGTTGCAGTCCCGTCTCGCGGATGAGTCTCTCCATGAGGTCGGACAGTTCGTCACGCGTGCGAGCGTCAAGTCCAATGAAAGGATTGTCCATGATGAGCAACCGCGGACTGGACTTCAGCACGCGTGTGAGTTGATATTTGCGCATCTCGCCGCTCGACAGCGTGATGATGGGTTTGTCGCGCAGCACATCGAGGTGGAACAGTTGCATCAGTTCCTCGGGAGCCTCGTTGAGCAGCGAGCCCACGGTGGGCATGTTGTCGTCAATGTCGTGCTGGTTCCATCGCTGCTGGTAGTAATAGGTTCCAGCCTGGTCGCCATACGAGTCGCGGAAGGTGATGTATCGCATGTTGTCGCTCACCAGGCGGTGTGCCTCAGGACCGAAATC
>JAEEGL016819216.1_pt1 | contig 61278 bp, 45 predicted proteins | sample 9134231 | NCBI WGS metagenome assembly JAEEGL01 (sample SAMN16246548, study PRJNA631951) | gut metagenome | biome: gut microbiome; feature: rumen; material: fiber-attached | host: Bos | place: Iran: Karaj | collected 2018-10
CCATTGTGTAAATGCATCCAAAGGGTACCCAACAATCAGAGGTAATGGAAAAACGCAAAATCCGATTTATGATTTGTTAACGAATATTTTTCCGTAGTACTCACAACACGTACATTTAAACAGGGGGTGCTGAGTAGTTACCTTCATCTGATTGATCTGGTAAAATGGTGAAGATGATTGCTCCACCCATCCTGATGCAGTTTTTTTGAAAAAACATTGCAAAAACCGATTTTTTGATATAAATTTGCGGTGTTAATTGTTTAATATTATTCTTTCACCACAAAAAAGAAATTTGAGTATGGTTACTGCACTTGTATCGATTCTTGGAATCATTTTTATCTTAGTGATTATTATTTTGCTGTATATATATCAAACACAGCGCAAGTTGGTCAATCTCGATGAGTTGTGCAAGAACGCCATGAGCCAGATTTCCGTGCAGCTCAATTCCCGTTGGGATGCGTTGCTTGCCCTGGCAAAAATGGCGTCAAAGTATACAAAACATGAGTCTGAAACCTTGATCAAGGTCATCACCGCACGTCGCCAGACTCCTACGGAGACAGCAGAGGACGTGACGAAGCAGCAGGGCGAGTTGACACAGATCATGGGTCGCCTGATGGCTATTGGTGAGGCTTATCCTGAATTGAAAGCCAGTGACCTTTTCGATAAGACGATGGACAGCATCAACTCTTATGAGGAGAATGTCCGTATGAGCCGTATGGTTTACAATGACACCGCGACAAAGATGAACCGTATGGTGCGCATGTGGCCATCATCATTTGTGGCTTCTATGCTGAATTTCCCTGAGAAGGCTTATCTGACCGTCGATGAGGAAAAGAAAAACAATTATCCCAACATTGATGAGGCTTTCAATTAAATCTTTAATTGTTGTCTTGCTCCTGCTGGTTGCCATGCCGATGGCTGCCGGTCCGGTGTTGCGTCAACTCCATATTTATGTGGAGCTGCTCGACAATGGCGATGCCCGTATTACCGAGGAACGTACCATGTCGATAGACAATGAAGGTACTGAAGGCTATATTGTGATAGGCAATCTGAACGGCAGTAAAATCAGGGACTTCGCTGTCAGCGACGAGAAAGGAAAAGACTACATCATGGAGGGTGCTTGGGATATCAAGCGCTCTCGGATGGAGAAGGCCAGGCGTTGTGGTATTGTGACCAAGGACAATGGTTATGAACTGTGTTGGGGCTTGGGTAACAGTGGCGACAGGGTATATATCATCCGTTACACGGTGACGGGACTGGTGCGCAGTTACAAGAACAGTGATGGTTTCAATTTCATGTTCTTGGCCCGTGATGTCAAACCATCCCCGAAGGATGCGAAAATCACGATCTCCTCTCCTGATCTTGCCAAGGGGTTCCCACCAGATTCCATCAAGATCTGGAGTTTCGGTTATCCAGGCCGTATCGACAAGGTGGATGGTGAGGTAGAGGCTTACTCAAGCGCTGCTTTGTCGCCAAACCACTACATGACAGTGATGATGGAACTGGAGAAAGGCGTGTTGCATCCCGTAATGACGGAGAATAAGGACTTCAAGGAGGTGCGTGAGCGTGCTTTTGAGGGAAGTGACTACGAGGAACCGTCATGGTGGAGCAAGGCGTGGCATCAATTGACGCATGATACGGAGAGTCTGTTTGGTTCACTCTTTTTGGTCGGTTTTTTAGGCTTCGCTGGTTGGGGGGGGTATCGTAAACGGAAAACCCGCAAGGAGTTGCTTAAAGACATCGAATGGTATCGTGATATTCCTTGCAACGGAGATCTTTTGCGTGCCAACGGTTTCTTGAAGACCTTACTGTCTTCCAGTAACGACAATCTCATCAGTGCCATGGTGCTGCGGCTCATCCGCACATCAGCCCTGCGCATCGAAGAACATTTTGTGGAGGCTACAGGTCTGAAGCGGCTGACAGGTAATAAGGGAGAGGTGCAGCAGTGCATCGTCATTGGTGATTTTAATCCCAGAAACCGGCTTATCAATTCGGCTCCTATACAGAAACTCTATGAAATGTTCATGGAGGCAGCGGGTTCTGACAGAATCCTTCAACCCAAAGAGTTGAAGAAATGGATGAAAGCCAACGAGATTGAGGTGATGGAGTTTTTGAAATTGTTGGATAAGAACGTGTCGTTAAAGGAATGCAAGGCAAATGCCGAAGAGGTGAGACAAGTCTTCGGACTGAAGATGTTTCTCAGCGATTTTACTTTGGCCAACGAGCGTCATCTGTCTGAAGTGGCCCTGTGGAATGATTATCTGATCTATGCCACCTTATTTGGCATTGCCGATCAGGTGAAAAATGATATGCAAAAGCTCAATCCGGAGTATTTGAAGATGAGCGAGATCACGCGCAATATGATGGACGACAGGGTTGTGCCGATGCTGATGGCCACGACATGTAGCAGCATCTCTTCAGTGAAGAGCAGTCTTGACCGCAATTCCGGTGGAGGTGGATTCTCATCAATCGGCGGCGGCGGCGGCAGTTCTGGCGGCGGTTCCGGCGGCGGCGTGAGATAAATAATATAAAATGTAAACATTTTTAAAAAAAGTGGCTTTCCTTCTTTGGATATGCCACTTTTTTAATTATATTTGCAAAAATTAATTTTTTAAAAGGGAATCTAATATTGATCAGCAAGTATGTAGTTCTCCTTTTTACATTTTTCTACTTGAAACAAAACATTGTTAGTTTTAAACCTATCAAACGCAGTAAACTATGAAGTTTCCATTTCGATTCATGCTGCTCACTGTAGCAATGATGCTGTTTGGTTACAGCGCAAGGGCTGGCAGCATCAATGAAGAACAAGCCAAAGTGAAAGCAAGCAGTTTCTTACAGACACGGCACAAATCGCCTATCGGTAAGCGTCTTTCACCAGCTAGCATGCCGATAGAGTTGCACAGCACACCGACAGGTAAGAAGGCTCTCTATGTGTTTAACGTGGGAGAACAGGACGGTTTTGTTGTCGTTGCAGGTGACGACCGTGTCCGTCCGATTCTGGGCTATGCGGATAGTGGCTCTTTCGATGCAGAAAAAATGCCTGCCGCCCTCCGTGAGATGTTGGCCATCTATGCCCGTCAGATAGATATGCTCGGACAGACGCAAGCCGGTCCCAGGTCTGCGGCACCAGCAGCACAGACGTGGCGTCGCATCAGCGGCACCATGGCCGACGTGGCTCCTCTGCTTACCACGACATGGAATCAATACGACCCTTACAATGCCTACTGTCCCACGTTGAATGACCAGACAGCCCTCACCGGCTGCGTGGCCACAGCCATGGCGCAGATAGCCTATTATCATAGATTCCCTACCAGTCAGGTGCCCAGTCTTGCGGCCTATACCTCGTCCACCAATAAAATCAATGTGTCGGCTTGGGGAGCCACTACTTTCGATTGGGACAATATGCTCGACAACTACGCCGGCTCATACACCAACGCACAAAAGGTGGCGGTGGCCACTCTCATGCGCTACTGCGGACAGGCAGCCCAGATGGACTATGGTTTCACATCAGGTGCCTACAACGGTGATGCCCTTTACGCTTTCAAGGAGAAATTGGGCTACAATGCAAATGCCGAATTCAAGAGCGCAGCCAACTATAGTATAGATGGTTGGGAAGACCTTATTTATAAAGAAGTGAGTCAGGGACGCCCAGTCTATTACTCAGCCCTCAATGGCGATGAAGGTGGCGCGAAATGTGGCGGCCATGCCTTTGTCATCGACGGTTATCAGGCTGATGGCAATTACTTCCACGTCAATTGGGGATGGGGCGGAGCCTCTAACGGATACTTCAACCTCTTCGCCCTCGACCCTGATGCCCCCGAATCAGCAGCGACCGCCACAGGATGGCATTACCAGATGCTGGCCATCATCGGACTGAGTCCTGAGGATGTGAACACCGCCAAACTCACGCAGGATGCCAGTGGAAGTTGGCTCATCAACAGTGCAGACGACTGGAACGAACTCTCTGCCAACCTTGTTGCCTACAACGGCGGTTCGTTCAAACTGACCAATGACATCACCGTGAACACGATGGTGGGAACAGAGAACCAACGTTTCAGCGGAACCTTTGACGGACAGGGACACACGATCACACTGGCGATCAATGCCACAACCACAGGCTTATATGGTGGTGCAATGTTCCGATTTGCCCAAAATGCCACATTCTTAAATATGCACATCACTGGTTCAGTGACCACCAAAGGCAATGGACCAAGCAGTCTGGTCTCTAATGGCAGTGACAAGATCATCGTTGAAAACGTGACCTCTGACTGCGATATCTACACGGATGTTGATGATGCCTGTATGGGTGGAATGGTGGGCATTGTCGGTGAAAACTGGTCATACGGGTGTGACATTACGTTTAATAATTGTGCTTACACAGGTAATATCATCCATACGGGCAGTGATGCCTATCAAAACAATGGAGGAGTCTTCGTCGGTTGGAAGAGTTTTGGGAATACTACTGTGAAGATAAACAATTGTTATGTTGCTCCCAAGTCTCTCAGTGACAATGAAACATTCAGTACATTTATACGTTATCACGATGACAATGACCAAAGTTATATCAATAACTCATATTATCAAGACAATATCGATCAATACACCATTAAACAGGGTGTAGGGAAAAATACCGAGCAGTTTGAATCTGGAGAGGTTTGTTATTTACTCAATGCCAACCAAGCCGCTCATGTGTGGGGGCAGAAGATTGGTACCGACGCGACGCCAGTACTGACCAACGACGCTAGCAAGGCTGTGTATAAAGTTTCATTTGCTGTAGATGGTCTGGTAGTGAAAACAGTATTTACCAACAGTCCCATCGGTGACAAGATGCCTACAGGTGAAGAAATAGGATTGTCGAATGCCACTTTCACCTGTAATGGTGCAGCCTTTACCAGCAGCACCACTTTCAGCAGCGACATCACTGTCAATGTGGCAGGAACATCAGCCTATAAGCTGACACTCGGCAAAACAACCAACGGCAGCATCAGCATCAACAACAATGCCTGCATTCCCGGCTTCCTCAAGAAAGTCACAGCCATCCCTGCCGCCGGTTTTGTGGTGAGCGCCATCAAGGTGACTGATGCCAGTGGCAAAACACTGCCAGTGACACAAGTCTCCAACGCCACCAATGAATATGTCTTTGCATTCCCTAAGTCGAGTGTCACCGTGACCGCTGAGTTCACAGTAGGAGAAGCTGAGCCCGTGCAGTTTATTAACGGCGGTCTGACGCTTCCCTCATCATGGCGCAGCGGAAACCAGCATTGGACAGCCGACACATGGACGATATGGGGTGATAAATACAACAGCATCGACAATGTAATTGTGGGTACACCCCCCACCGATGCGCTGGGACACAAGTGGTATGAGGAAGGCTATGCGCTGACCAACAGTGATACCGACGTGCAGCCCAACGGCAATAAGATTATATGGGAGAATCATGCCGCTTCATTCAAAGACGGAGGCGATTACGACTACTTCAGGGCGACTGGTGCAAATAATGGAGACAGAATAGGCGATTTCTACATCCGCCGTATCTTTACCTTCAACACTCAGACGATCCCATCCAAACTATACCTGTCGTGCAGTTATGATGACTCTCCTGTGGAATACTATATCAACGGCACCTTGGTGTATGAGGATCATAAGACACAAAGTTGGCACGATGACTGCTATGAGGTGGAACTCACCCCCGAACAGATTGCACTGATCCATACCGACGGAACTCCCAACGTGTTGGCTGTCCATTCCTCTCAGAACTGGGGCGGTTACCATCTGGATTGCGGACTCTATGACCCGACGGCCCTCAGTTACGAGGTGACGGACGATCAGACCGTCAGTGTGCAGCCTAACGCTTTCCTGATGGGTGACGTCATCATACCTGAGACAATGACCTATAACGGTGTGACCTACACCGTGACAGGGTTGGCAGACGAAGCATTCTATGGCTGTTCCAGCATCACCTCCGTCGTCTTACCTCCCACGCTGACCAACATAGGCTATAATGTTTTCATGGAATGTGAAAACCTGCAGTATGTGAAGAGTTACATGCCCATCTATCAAGATCAGACCTTGATAGCAGCACCCGTTGATGCCACTGAGTTTGAGTTGTCTGAAGACTGTTCAGGTATTTTCCGTAATGCCTTCAAGTTCACGGAGAACCTGAAGACACTCACCTTGCCACGCTCACTGACCTCTATCGGCGATAACGCCTTCGTTGGCTGTAAATCTCTCACCACCATTTATGCGTATGCCCTTCCGGTGCCTTCTACAGAGCAGAATGCCTTTGAGGGACTCAACAAATCAGCCATCACGGTACATGTCTATGCTTCGGCCCTTGACAGTTACAAGCAGTCGTGGGGCGAGGAGTTCAACTATGTCACCATGCCCGATCCACAGCCTATCACACTTACCATCAATGTAACAAATCCTGGCTCTTTTGGTACATTGGTCGAGGAGGCTGCCGCAGAGAAGGGCCAGACCACCTACGACGTGGTGGGCATCACGGTGACCGGCACCCTCAACTACGACGATCTGATTAAGCTTTCCTCGATGTGTACTGGTGTGTATGCTTTGGCCACGATCGACCTTAGTGGAGCAACCATCGAAGAAAACTCGATTGGCCACAGCATATTCAACGACAAAGAGAAGCTCACCTCCATCAAGTTGCCCGAAACGCTAGAATATATCAATGAATATGCCTTCTATAATTGCCAAGGCCTGACCGCTATCGATATTCCCGCTTCGGTGAAGCGCATTCGCTCATATGCTTTCAACAATTGTCCCAACCTTGTGACCGTCACAGGCTGCGAGGGACTGAATGATGCAAATGCTTGGGATGACTGGTATGTCTTCGGATGGACACCCAACATAGAAGGCGATGTGTATGGTGGCACCACCTTCCTCTCGCTCGACAAGGATGCTACTGGTGAATATGAAGTGCCGGTGGGCATTAAAGTGATTGTCGGCGGTGCCATGCACGGTCGCAATATCACTTCCGTGATTCTCCCCGCATCGGTCACCGACTTGGGTAACGATGTCTTCCGTGGTTGTCATCAACTGACAGACTTCTACGTCTATGCCACCACACCGCCCCTCTGCCATAATGGCTCCATGGAATATGATTTTGACAAGAGTCAAGCCACGCTGCATGTGCCTGCCTCGGCTATTGAGGACTATAAGAATGCAGAAGAGTGGCGCGAGTTTGGGCGTATCGTGGGGATTGTCACTGGAGAACTGGTTGACATGACCATCAATGTGGCGACAGCTGGAACACTCAATGATGCGCTCTTCGATGCTGCTGTAGCAAAAGCCCAGATCAGCGACAAGACGCTCATCAGGAATCTCACGGTGACGGGAAGCCTCAATGCCGATGATATTGCTTATCTGAACTCGTTGCCCAATACCTTATATAATTTGGATATGCTCGACATGAGTGGCACAACGCTGGAGGGCAACACCATCACCCAGCGCATGTTCTATACCACCCTCTATAAGGTCATCAAACTGCCATCCAATGTGACCAGCATTGCTGCTGAGGCATTCAGAGGCAGTCGTCGCCTGTGTGAAGTCACGTTGCCCGATGCGCTCGAAACCATTGGCTCATACGCTTTCGCCGGAAGTGGATTGACCAGTATCACCATTCCAGACAACGTGACCGAGATGGGTGACAGAGGCTTGCAGTCCTGCACGTCCCTGACCAGTATCACATTAGGCAACAGTCTTACCAACATCCCTGATTGCTGGGCAGAGTTCTGCGATAATCTGGAAGAGGTGACCATCGGCAAGCGAGTGAAAACAATCCGTTGGCGGGCCTTCTATGGCGGCAACATCAAAAATGTTTATAGTTATGCCAAAATACCTCCATCATGGAATTACTCCTTCTACGATGATATCAATGAGGATGCTGTGTTGCATACCTATTCCAATAATTTGAATAGTTATGAGAATGCCTCTGGATGGAAGAACTTCCCCACGATTGTGGGTGACTTGGGTACTTATACTACCTACGACATCGCAGTCAACGTGACAACGATGGGCACCTTCAATGAAGCATTGCTCACAGCTATGGCTGCTGTAGGATGTGAAGACATGGTGGATATCAACAAACTGACGGTCACCGGCAGCATCAACAATGATGACCTGAATGATCTGCGCGACAATTTGGGTGCCACGATCAATATACTTGACTTAGGTGCTGTGACTGTGGAGAACAACGCTTTTGGTATCTATACACTCAGTGGATGCGGATTTAAAGAACTGGTGCTGCCCAACAGTCTTGAACGTTTAGGCGGATGGAATGTGCTGAATAACTGTGCCAATCTGAAGAAACTTGATATACCAAGCAGTGTAAAATCTATCGGTCCTGATTTCTGTATGAATGCATCATCGCTTGAAGTAGTCACAGGAGGTGAAGGTATTATAAATATCGAAAGTTGGACAGGGATGCATTTTGCAAATTGCCCCAATCTGAAGACACCGGTGTTCTTCAACAATTACTTCTTACGCTTGCCGGAGAGTACAGTGGGTGCTTATGAGGTGCCAGAGACAGTGACCACCATTGTCCGTGATGCTTTCTTGAACATAGAAGGCCTTACAGCTCTCACACTTCCAGAAGGCCTTACCAACATCTATGGTAATGCTTTCGTTGGTGTCAATAACCTGAAAGACATATCCTTCTTTGCTGTGGAGCTGCCTCAAATCGACGATGACGCTTTTGGCGATCTCGACAGGCCAAACTGCACGCTTCACGTCTATGAAGAGATGGTGGATTTGTTCCAGGCTGATGAAATCTGGGGAGAGTTCAATATCGTGGGTGATTTGGGATCTATGCCTAACACAAAGCCGATAAACGAAGCTGACTTTGCCGAACTCTGCGCTATTTACAATACGCTGAATGGCAACAACTGGACAAACAAGTGGATCGTCAACAAGAATGTGCAGACAGCATCCCGCTGGAATGGTGTCACCTTCGACGAAGAGGGTTATGTCACGTCCATCGACCTTGGCAACAACCAATTGAGCGGTGACATCAGTTCATTGACACTCTCAGGACTGACCAAGTTGACCCGTCTGGATCTGAATACCAATGCCATCACAGGCGATATCCAGCCACTGTTGGCTTCGCTTCCTAAGGGTTGCGAACTTAACGTGGAGGAGCAGGACTTCGGATATGTGGGTGAGCACACGCTCTATGAAATCTGTAACTACGGAGGGTTGCCCAGTATTGCCTACTATCAAAGTGAGAGTGGCACACTGGCCTCGACCCTCATCGGTGTGAAAGGCGTCTGCCAGTTCTACCACGAAGAGAGCGACGGCGAACAATACTGGGACTGCGACATCTATGCCGATGGAAGCTCATGGAACAACTACAAGTTCTGTTGGCCATCGCCAACCACAGTGGAATGTTTCTATCCTCACCACTTCACCTTCACTTATAACTATGAGATGGGCGATGCCAATATGGATGACGTACTCAATGTGCTCGACCTGCAGACCACGCTCAACTACTCCAACGGTGAGGAATGGGGACTCTTCAACTTCTATGCCGCCGACACCTACGGACAGGATGACGACATCAACGTGCAGGACATTGTTTCGACAGTGAACATCCTGTTGGCACAGGAGAGCAGTCTTCATGCTCCTGTCCGGGCATTAGGCACAGATAGCCCAACTGAGAGCGAAGCCTATGTGGGCATAGAGAACGGTCAGATCGTGCTCTACACCATCAAGCCTGTGGCAGCACTTGACCTGCGCCTTGCAGGTATCGAGTCCGAGAATCTCCATTGGAATACGGAGGCCATGGGATTTGCCACTGCCACATCGGCACAAGCCGCCGGCACACATGCCATCATTTACTCGATGCAGCCACGCCAGATATCAGAAGGCAAGACGGTGCTTGCCACCTTTGATGACAGGTTGAGTCCACACCTCGTGTCGGCAGTGCTTAGCGACAGCAAGGCTCGCCCGATCAGTGTCGGCAGTGGAATACCGACAGGTATCTGGCAAATGAATGCCGGCATGGTCAGCCGATGGAGTCTCACCGACCTCTCTGGCTCATGTGTTGCCAACGGCACTCATGCCACCGAGGCCGACATCCTTAAGTTGGCAAGGAGCCGACAACTCCACGGCGTGTACATCCTCAACATGGATGGTGCGAAGCGCAAGATTGTGATTAAATAAACCAATTCACTCAACCATAAAAAAGAAGTGTCTTATGAATAAGAGAATAATGATGTTCCTCACACTGCTTCTCTCCACACTGGGAGCAGCGGCTCAAAACACCATTGCTATAGGCAACGCTGACATGGATTATTTCTCTCTGGGACAGTCTGTGAGCATCCCTGTGACGATGGACAATGTCGATGACATTGTAGCCGTGGAACTCACCGTAAAGTTGCCACGAGGTGGCAGCATCAACCCCGATGGCTGTCAACTCATTGCCAGTCGTGCTGACGGTCATCAGATCAGCGCCGCTTGTATCGATGAAGAAAGTAATATATATAAGGTGACCGCCTTTTCAGCCTCCAACAAATCCTTTAAAGGGAGCAGCGGACAGTTGATGACCCTCGATGTCGTGACCTCACAGGAGTGGCTCGACGGACACACTTATGCCGTGACCATCACCAGGGCTCTGCTCTGCAAAATCAATGGCGACAATGTCTGCACAGCCTATGAGAGCGGAACTATCACGATACCCAACACACCGCATGCTGACATCACATTTGATGTCACCGGTATCGTCACCACGGTGAAGAAGGACTCCGTCAATACCTTCAGCCTCGGTATCACTAATACCGGCACCGCAACCACTGGGGGCATCTCCATGCAGTTGCCCGACTGGATGAGACTGCAAGGAGCCCTCATGCCTATTGAGCCTGGGCAGACCGCCACGGCAGTCATCTCCATGGCACCCACTGGCGAGGCCAATACCCGCTACGAGGGATACATAGGTGTCAACATCGAAAATGGCAACAATCAGATCTTGCCCTACAACGTGACCATCGTCTCGGATGCCAAGGGAACGGTCATCTTCTCCGTGTGTGATGAGTACACATACTATGATGAGGCTGCACCCAAGGTGCAAAATGCGACCATCGAGATGCGCAACAGTTCCACTGGCGAAGTGGTGGCCACACTCAACACCGGTACTACAGGTACTGCCACCATTACCTTGCTGGAGGGATACTATGAGTACACCGTCACTGCCGGCGGGCATGAGACCTACACCAACAATATCCTCGTCTATCCGGGACAAACCATCGATCGTACGGTTAACCTGAGTCTGGGAGATGGTATCAACATTGAATACCAAGTGGTGGAGACAGAAGACGGCGACGGTTACGAGATTGTGACCGAGACCACTTTGGAGGTGGCTGTGCCTGCACCGCAAGTCACCATATCCGCACCAGGCCGTGTGAAGATGAGCGATGTGGCAGTGGGAGAGTATGTGGATGTGCAGGTGACGCTGACCAACCGAGGACTCATCAAGGCGCGCGACGTGACACTCACCGTGCCTGAGATAGAAGGCTTCAGCTGGAAAGCACTCACACCGATTGTCTTCGACCTCAGACCGCAGGAGACCAGTTTCATCACCATACGCTATACCCGCGAAACCGAGGGTGAGGGATGCTCTGTCACCTGGCTGGCTTCCTACACTTGGAAATGCGGTGATGAACCGAAATATCGGGAGTGCAAAGCATTTACCACCGTCGGCGACAATTGCAAGCCCTGTCTGCCCTCCAACTGCACAATAGTGACCGTGCAGAAAGACGAGGATGTCATTGTCACTGTCAAAATGCAGTTCGACAAATTGCTCACACTCACCCGTCAGGCCTTTGAGGGAACCCTTACCATCACGAATGGCAGCGACAAGGCCATGGAGGATATCATGCTCACGCTCACCGAGGCCATGCCAAACGGTGAACTGGCCACAAACCGGGAGTTTGATATCAGTTTCACCGAGTTTACTGGTTTCAAAGGGAGTGTTTCTGGTCCATGGGCACTGGATGCAGGCCAGACCGGTGTGCTCAAGGTGAAATTCATCCCAACCAAGTATGCCGCACCCATAGCGGCCACTGACTATGTCTTTGGTGGCAACCTCACCTTCACCGTCGACGGCAAGCAGCGGCACGCCGACCTTGCCGAGCAGGTGATGACCGTGAAACCCACACCAGAACTCAACCTGGACTACTTCATCCAACGTGACGTGATCGCCGACGATGCCATTACAAAGGATGTCGTGGAGCCGTCGGAAGAGGCCGAGTTTGCCGTGCTCATCAGCAATGTGGGCTATGGTGACGCCGAGAACCTCAGAATGGTGACAGCTCAGCCAGAGATGGTGGACAATGAGGAGAACCTCTTCCTGCAGTACAGCATCACCTCGTCGCAACTCAACGGACAGGAGAAGTCACTTGCCTTCGGCAAGAGTGTCACCACCGACTTCGGTACCTTACCGGCACATGGCCATGCCTACGCACAGTGGTGGATGACATCGAGTCTGTTGGGACACTTCATCGACTACGACATCAGTTATACCCAACTCACCATGAGCCAGAATCCCAATCTCTCGCTGCTGAACCAAGTGAGGCTGCACGAACTCATCCGAAGCATCATGGTGGAGGGAAATAGCAATGCCAACTACGGATTTGCCATCAATGGCAAAGAGGATGACCAAAACCTGCCCGACACGCTCTACCTCACCGATGGAACCCAGCAACCCATCAACATCGGTCAGGCCAGTATCCAACAGAACGGCGATTACCTGTATACCCTTACCCTTGAGGCTGGCACAGAAGGTTGGATTTATGCTAAGATGGCTGATCCCACAGGCGGCAATGCCACCATCACCGAGGTGACTCGTGAGGACGGAACGGTCGTGCCGTTGCGCAATATCTGGCAGACCTGGGCCACGCTGGTGGACAAGAAGCGCGCCACGCACGAAGATCTCATCCACATCATAGACAACTGCAAGCGTGGCTCCACCAACTACACGATACGCTTCACACCTAAGCCCACCGCCACGCTGAATATCATCTCGGTGAAGTTGAATGGCGAGAACACCAGTAATGACGTGAGTGTGCGCAATGCCGAGGTACAGTCGGTGGAGGTGAACTTCACGACAAATATCAAGCAGTTGCTGCCAAAGGCTCTCGAACTGGTCAACCAGGGAGAAGTGGTGGATATGACGGAGGCGAGATATACCATCAACGGATCAAAACTGACGATAGACCTGAGTAAGATTGCCCACAACGACGGATTCTACTGTCTGACGGTCAATACAGCACTCATCGTCGATGTTGACGGGCACGTCGGACTCACCGCGACACCCATATCATGGATTGAGCAGACCAATAAACCCGTAGAACTTCGTCTGGCTTACAATTATACCGGTGCTGCGAAAGTGGTGGTGCTGGCAGAGGAATATCAGGGTGTGAAAACCACTTATGACACGCCACAGGCACCTGCCGCCACTTACAAATATGGCACCACACTTACTCTGAAGGTACTTCCTGAGTATGGCTATCTCTTCAATCGCTGGAGCATCGATGGCAACATTCTCTCCACCGAGACGATTTATGAGTATTACTTGTCGGCAAACAAAGAACTGAAACTCTTTTTCGACCGCGAGTCGTTCAACCTCACTGTGAGCAACATCGTCGATGATGACATGGAAGCCACAGCCACCAGTGGCGGCACTGTGAAGGGTGGCGGATCAGGTTTCTATGAGTTTGGCGAGGATATCGTACTGACAGCCGAGCCAGAGCGATGCCACCGGTTCGTGGGTTGGTATACCGACGACACACCCTCTGGCGCCCCGATGATGCAAAGACGCAGTCCGACCATCACAGGTCTCAGATTGCTGACCACCGACCTTACCTATACCCACTCTATGAGAGAAGAGGTAAGACTCTATCCCGTGTTCCACCGTCTGGGTGATGTGAACGGAGACAAGAGATTCTCCATCGCCGATGTGGTGATGGAAGCCAACTACATCAAGGGTGATCCTATAGAAAACTTCTTGGTTGACGAGGCCGACGCGAACAACGATGGCCAGATCACCATTGCCGATGTGGTGGAGATTGCCAACTCAGTAAAGAACAAGTAAAGAACAAAACATTCACATATCATGAAACAAAAGATAGTAACCCTTTGCATTGCTTCCCTCATGGCTATTGCTCAAGGCTATGGTGGGGTGATGCTGAATGTGCCAGACGTGAATATTGCTCAGGGCGGCACCTCCAATGTGGTCATATACTTCGACTTGGGAGAGCAAGCTTACACAGCCTATCAGATGGATATTGCCTATCCTGAAGGAATCAAGTCGGTGAACGATGATGAAGGCAATCCCGCCTTTGACAAAGGAGATGTGTATAGTGGGGCGCATAATGTCAGTTCCATCCACACCACAACGGGACTGGACCGCTTCCAATGCTTCTCTACCAACAGCGTAGCCCTCACGGCACAAAGCGGAATATTGCTCATACTGCCTATCACGGCACAAAAGTCGATGGCCGAAGGTACTTATCAGGCTACCATCTCTCCCATTGAGTTTGTGCAGACCGATGCCACACCAGACAGACCTGCACCGATCACATTCAATATCACGGTGACCAAGAGCGTCGTACTCGATGAGATGTCCACGACAGCGCCTTCTGCCGCCACCAATGTCGATGTCATCGTCCGACGGACGTTCAATGCAGACGAGTGGAGTACCATCTGTCTGCCATTCGAGATGACCGAGGCACAGGTAAAGGCCTCCTTTGGAAATGACGTGCGGTTGGGTGATTTCAAAGGCTACGTGACAGAGGAGAATCAGGATGGAGGCGTCGTGGGTATTACCGTGAATTTCACCGATGCCGTGACGATCGAGGCCAATCATCCTTATATCATAAAAGTGTCTTCCGACATCAATGAGTTTACCGTTGAAGGTGTGGACATCGTTCTTGATAAAGAGCCTATCGTGGCAGCCGTTCCCCGCACGAGGAGGCAGTGGAGTGAGATGATCGGTACTTATGTGGCCAATACTGTCCTGGAAAGTAATACGGTGTTTATTTGCGAGAATCAGTTCTGGTATTCTGCCGGCCAGACCAAGATGAAAGCATATCGCGCCTATTTCGACTTCTACGACGTTTTGGAGGAGGTGGACAGCCAGTCTGCATCCTCAAACATCAAGATGTCATTCGACAATACGGATGTGATAGGTAGCTACACCATCACCAATCCTGATGCTGGTAACTGTTTTGACCTTCAAGGCCGTCGTATCCAAAAGCCTGTCAAGGGAATCTACATCAGAGATGGTAAAAAAGTTGTCAAAAAATAAAAGTTAGAAGACATGAAAAAGACCTATATACAACCGGCAATAAGAGAGGCAGAGACAGAATTGGAACTGATATGCTTGTCTGAATATATCATCTCTGATTATGACATCAGCTATGGCGGCATTGATGATGGCGGTCTGAAAGATCCTTCGGTGAACAGGCAGTTTGTCGTCTGGACCGATGATGACGAAGAGGAGGAATGAAGAACGCCAAGATAAGAGCAGAGAAACGATTCAAAAAAGAGGGGCTGGCCACCATGGCCAGCCCCTTTGCAATGTTCAAATTTCAAATGCAAGATGTGGGGAATCGCCTTAGTCTTTCACATATTCGGCGAAATCGGTCAGGCGCATGTCGCCTTTGCGGCGCAGTGTGTCGTGCATGGCGAAAGCGGCTGGCAGGCAGTGGCGTGTATGACCGCCGGTGCCCATCTTCAGATAGTCCCACAGCAATTGCTTGTAGTCGGGATGAGCGCACTTCTCGATAATCAGTTGGGCACGCTGCATCGGGCCTTTGCCGCGGAGGTCGGCCACACCCTGCTCGGTGACGATGATGTTGACGTCGTGCTCCGAGTGGTCTTGATGGCTGACGAAGGGGACGATAGAACTGATAACGCCTCCCTTGGCCACCGACGGGCAGGTGAAGATGCTCAGGTAGGCATTGCGCTCGAAGTCGCCTGAGCCGCCGATGCCGTTCATCATTCTCACACCGCTGATGTGGGTGGAGTTGACGTTGCCGTAGATGTCGGCCTCGATGGCGGTGTTGATGGCGATGACGCCCAGACGGCGGATGACAGCCGGGTGGTTGGAAATCTCGCTCTGGCGCAGCGTCAGGTGGTCTTTGAAGTAGTCCATGTTGTCGTAGACCTGCATGAGGCACTCGTTGCTCACGGTGAGCGAGCAGGCCGAGGCATCCTTCACGCGGCCGGTGAGCATCATGTCAATGACAGAATTCTGGATGACCTCAGTGTAGATGTTGAAATCGGGCACGTGCTTGTCGGCACCGAGGGCACCGAGGATGGCATTGGCTGTGCTGCCTACACCGCTCTGCAGGGGCAGGAACTCCTTGGGGATGCGGCTGGCATGCAGCTCTTCAACGAGGAATTCAGCAGTGAGGTAGCCGATGCGGTCGGTCACGGGGTCGCTGTCTTTGAAGGCGCGGGCCTCATCGGGGATGTTGCAGTCCACCACGCCCACCAGTTTCTCTTTGGGAATCTCCACGTAGGGCTTACCGATGCGGTCGCCTACCTTGAAGATGGGGATAGGCTTGCGGTAAGGCGGGTCGAGCGGCTCATACACGTCGTGAATGAACTTCGCATTGGGGTTGTGGAAGGAGTTGAGCTCCAGGATGATATGCTTGGCCAGACGAGCTGCTGTGGGGCTGATGCCGCCGGCAGCGGTGAGGTAAGCCTTGTAGAAGCCGTCGGCTTCCTCGATGTCGCAGACCTCGAGGATGGCCCAGTCCACCTCTCCGTAGAAGCCATAGCGCAACTCTTGTGCCATGTGGCTCAGATGGAGGTCGTTGTAGGGGATTTCGCCAGCATTGACATGTTTGCGGAAGTCGTTGTTGGTGGTGTAGGGAGCGCGATACTTGATGGCGTTGGCGTTGGCCAGGTCACCATCGGTGCTCTGTCCTGTAGATGCACCTGTGAAGATGCCCACTTTGAATTCGCGTCCTGCCTCATGCTCGGCAACGGCGATTTTTGCCAGTTCCTTCGTGACGGCTTTCGCCACTCCTGCAGGTGTAAAACCGCTGAGTGCAAGATTTTCTCCGTTTTTGATGAGTGATGCTGCTTCAGTAGCAGTGAGACGTGTGTATGCCATATTGTAGAAAGATGTTTGATAAAATAATGGCGCAAAGTTACTTGAAATCAGTCAAAATGGCAAATTATTCAATATTTATTTTGTTTTCGGGGTTATTTTGGCTGATGGTAAGTACAGATATCTGAAAAGTCAACAAAATCAGCCGGGAAACTTGGAGTGCAGATAATTCGTGAAATCTTCACGATAAGCATCTGTGACACGGATGATCTCTTGTCCGATATAGATACAATCATTGCGGTCAACACTCCTGATTTTGTTGAGGGCGACAATGTAAGATCTGTTGACTCTCATAAACAGGGAGGAAGGGAGCATCTCCTCGACCGATCTCATCGTCAGGTGGGTGATCAGGGGCTTTCGTTCTCCATCGAGATAAAACATGACATAATCTTTCATGCCGCAGACAAACAGGATGTCGGAGAGCGCTATTTGCCGGTATTCTCCATCTACTTTCAAGAAGATGGTCTCTGGAATGGGAGCAGCACTGGCGGTCTCTGTCGTTGTGGCCGGTTGGCTGGTCACCGTGCCGGTTCTGGCAAACCATTGTCTGGCTTTCTCGACAGCCGTGATGAATTTATTGTATCGGATGGGTTTCAGCAAGAAGTCTAATGCTGATACCTCATAGCTTTCCAAGGCATATTCCTGAAAGGCTGTAGTAAAGATGATGCGTGTCTCGGCAGGGAGCATGCGGGCCAGTTCCATACCATTGAGGTCAGGCATTTGGATATCGAGGAAAAGCAGGTCGGGGCACAGTTGCTTGATGGCTGTGGTCGCTTCCACGGAGTCAGTGAAAGAGGCCAAGAGATGCAGATCTGGTGTCTTGGTGACAAAAGACTCCAGCAGTTTGACGGCCAACGGCTCGTCATCGACAATGATACAGTTGAGTGTTCTCATTTTTGGATAATGATTTTCACTTGATAGATATCGGGGTTGGCTTGTTGTTGCCAGACATAATGGTCATGATAGATCAGTTCCAGTCTGCGTCGTGTGTTTTCCAGTCCGATGCCGCTTCCACTGCGGTCGGTGTCGCTTTTGGCATAATTGGTGTTCTTGCTCTCAAAGATCATCTGGCCATCCTGTTGTATCAGAGAAATATCGATGGTAGAGGGCTTGTTGCTGCTTACTCCATGTTTGAAGGCATTTTCGATCAGTGAGATAAAAATGAGTGGCGCCATCTGGTATTGCGGGTTTTCGATTTGGAATTTCGTGGTGACCGCCGTTTTCTCATTGCAGCGCAGTTTCATCAGTTCGATATAGTTGCGCATGAACTCCACCTCTCCCTGGATAGGCACCATTGTCGTATCCGTCTTGTAGATGGCATAGCGGAGTAGGTCACTGAGTTGAGCGATGGCATCCTGTGCGGCATCAGGGTCGATTTGTGTCAGACTGGATATATTGTTGAGCGTGTTGAAGAGAAAATGAGGATTGATTTGGTTTTTCAGCCATGCCAGTTCTGCTTCCGTATTTTTATGGCGCTCTTCCTCCAGCATTTTCTTTATCTGCCGGTTTTTGAGAAAATGCCTTAGGCCACAGGCAAAAGCCACGACCGCGCAGTTGAGCAGGAAGTACACGAGCATGGCAGAAGAGAAAGCGATCCACGCAATGGCAGGCATCTGCACATTGGGGTTGGGTGATTGTCTGCTCATCCAGATGAGACCAAAATTGAGGAAGACGAACATCAGGATATTGGCAAGGGCAAACCATCCATACCGTTTTTTGGCGAACAGCCAGGGCCAGAACAGGTAGAAGTTGGCGAAATAGAGCAGACAGGGAGTTTGCAGGTTGCTCCACACCATCTTGAACGTGGTGACGGCGGTCGACAGATGACCAGAGGCAAGCAAGGCAGCCAATGATGGCAGCAGCACTATTGCTGCCACCATTGACAATTGCATCAAGAACAGTAAGGTGTCTTTTCTCTGGATATTAATTTTCATGATGCAAAAATAGTTTTTTTTTGGATATGTTGTACGTCAAAAGTCAGATTATTGTGGCTCTGTGTCGTGCTGGTTGAGGGAATCATGTCTTACATCGGCATTTCATTGCCTACACTGTTGATCATCTCGCCTTGTGATTTCTGTTCGATATAGTCGTTTTGGATGCGTGACTGATGTTGCCTGGTTTGTTTGGCGTTGCCGAAGGTATAACTGACGCTCAGATTGACACCATAGATAGGAACCTTGATGGTCTGGTGCTGCAGGAAGTCTTTTCCGCTGCTGTAGGATTCCATTTTGATGCATCCTTTGTCGGAAAGGCCAGTCATGCCGCTTACGCTGACGGTCAGTTTGTCGTTCAGGAAAGATTTGGAGAGATTGGCGGTCAAGATGTTGAATCCGCTGCTCCAGCCTTGAAGGGTATAGGTTTTGGTGGAGGTGATGAGGAAGGCGCCGGCTTTCAAGTTCCATGGCAATGTCTGTTGTATACCGAGCATGGCGTTGGCTTGCCATCCGCTGTTGTAAGCATTCAGTTCTTTGCTGCGAAGGTCGTTGTAACTGGCTCCACCATTGAGGAAGATGCGGGTATCTTTCGTGGCCAACCAGTTGACGTAGACATTCACGCCCGTCTGGTTTCTCTTCACGATGTTTCCATACGTGGAGTTGAGCAGTCCGTTGTCATAGAAACTGTATTGTTCGATGGCGTTGCCGGTATAGGTGTGCCGGAGGTTGGCGTTGAGCATCAGTTTTTGTGAGAACATGTTATAGACCAGCGATACATTGTGTGACTTCTCGATATCGAGATCAGGATTGCCATATTGCAGACTGTTGGGATCGGTGCGGTTGATATAGGGATTGAGGTAGGTGATACCCGGACGTGAGATGCGCAGATTGTAGGTCAGTCCGATGTTTTTGGTGGGGGCCAGTGAGTAGCTGAGGCTGGCAGATGGCACGAGACTTCCGTAGTTGGTCGAGAAATTTTCACCGTTGCCCAAATTGTATTTCACGTCTTGCCATGTGTGCTCATAGCGCAGTCCGGCTTTGGTGCTCAGGTTGTTCCATTTTGCCTCATATTCACCATAAGCGGCGGCGATGCTGTTGTTATAGACATAATCCATGCTCATGCCAGGGGTATAGACATCCTTGAGATAATATTTTGAGTCTGTGCTGGCTCGTCTTGAGATGAATTTGACACCTGTGTTGAAGGTATGGTTCTCTATGACAGGAGTAGTGAAGTCCATTTGGAAAGTGTGGTCGGTGGTGCGGTCTTTGCCATCGGAGGTACGGTCGGTAAGGTCCATGGTAATACCGTCAGGGGCATGGAAAGTGTTGCTTTGTTCTGTCCTGGTTGGCGTATAGTCGAGTTGGTAGGACAAGACGAAATACTTGTTGCGTTCGGGGTTGAGAAAGCGTTGGTAGTCGATATTCCAACTGAGCGAGGTGTTGCTGTTTTTGCTGTTCATGTCGCTATTATAGGAAAAACCATTGTTTCCCGACATGCCGTTGCCCCCCATTGTCGTGGTGTATTCACCATTGTTTTTCAACGACAGGCTGGTGACCGACAGAGATGTGTTCAGTGAACTCATCGGGTCGAGTTCATACCCCAGGCTGATGTTGCCCATCGTGAACGGCAGTTTGGTGGTGGCACGATAGGAGGTGAGGATATTGGAGGCGCCGTTGTTTTGTTCGATGTCCACCTTTGTGGTTCCTGGAGTGGAGTAATTGACCATCACATTGGCACTATAGGTCAGCTTTCCCTTTTGTCCGCTGAGGAAGACGCTGCCGTTTTTCGACTTGTTGCCCACGGTGGCACGGATGGTTCCGTTGTAGCCGTCGAGGTTGGGTGCTGCTCCGGGCAGTTTGTTCATGACGATATTGAGAACACCAGATGCACCTTCTGCATCATATTTCGCACCCGGATTGGTCACCACTTCGATGGTCTTTACAGCAGAGGCGGGCATGCTTTTGAACACCAAGGACGGGTTGCTCGAGAACATCACGTTGGGTTTGCCGTCCACATATACCTTAAACGATGCTGATCCATTGACCGTGATATTGTCCTGTCCGTCGACAGAAACCATGGGTACTTTGCGGAGCATGTCGAGCACCGTACTTGACTTGGCATCCGTGTCGTCTTCTACACGGTAACTCATTTTGTCGACTTCCATCTTTACCAAAGGTTTTTGCGCCACCACTTCTACGCCGCTCAGCGTCTTGGCATCATCGGAGAGATAGATGGTATCCAGGTTCACCACTTTCTCTTTGCCCAGCGTGATGGCCTGACGTGACTCTTGTTTACCGATGCTGCTGAACACGATGTCGTAGGATCCGCTGCCTTCCACCTCATGGTTAAAGCGTCCGTCGGCATCCGTAAGAAACATGTCGATGGGTTTTTCTTTTTGTGATGTCTTGAATATACGGATGGTGGCAAATGGTTCTCCTTCACCGAGGCTTTTGGAGACGACAACACCTTTCACGGTGGTTTTCTGTGCCATGACCGATGCTGAGAGCATCAGAAGAACGGTCAAAATCAAACTTTTTATGGGTTTCATGATGATATGTATTTTGTTATTTTACACATTGACGATACAAAGGTAGTGGGGAAAACAACAACAGCAAGTGGTTTTTCGACGAACCAGGGTATTTTTTTCGACCAAATGCGGGAACGTGTGTAAAATCAAGAAAAAAGAGTCTCTTTTTGGTGGTTTCAAACATTTATGCTAATTTTGCTGATGATAATAGGAAGCCCCACGTAGAGAATCGTCGTGCGGGGTAGTAGAACAGTATCATTATCAAGTTATCAGGATTATTATTTTAGATGTATGAACAAGCGAATTGTGACTTTTGGAGAGTTGTTGTTACGCTTCTCCAAACCAGACCATAAGCGATTCACACAAGGAGAGCAATTGTTTGGTAATTTTGGCGGTAGTGAGGCCAATGTGGCGATTTCTCTCGCCACGTTGGGCGATGAGGTGGAGTATGTCACCCGTCTGCCAAAGGGACAGATCGGTCTGGCTGCCAAGATGATGCTCAGGCAGTATGGTCTTGACGTGCGCCATGTGCTCACCGATGGTGAGCGGATGGGAGCCTATTATTTCGAGGGAGCAGCAGGATTCCGCAACAGTTCTGTCACTTACGACCGTGCTGAGTCGGCTTTTTATCAGATACAACCCGGTATGCTCGACTGGCATAAGATCTTGCGTGATGCCGCTGTCTTCCATACCTCAGGCATAGCGGGTGCCTTGTCAGAAAACGCCTCCGCCGCCACGTTCGAGGCACTTGACGTGGCAGACGAGATGGGGGTCATGATCTCTTTTGACATCAACCACCGCAAAAACCTGTGGAAATATCCCGGTGCGGCTCCTGTGGAGACACTCAGCAGAATGCTTGAATATGCCGACATAATGTTTGGCGATGTCATCGAGTTTGAATTTCTGATGAACCATCCCAAGATACCGTTCCCAGCCACGACATCCGACTATCAGATGGATTTGGATCCCTATCGCCGTTGGTTCGACGACATCCATCGTCGGTTCCCCCGCTGTCGTAAATGGCTCATGGGCATGCGCAACCAGGTTGACGCCAGCCACCATCTGCTCACGGCATTGCTGTGGAGCGATGGTGAACTCTATTCCACCCGTATCTATGATGTGCAGGATATGGTGGATCCCATGGGGGTCGGGGATGCCTTTGCAGCAGGTCTCATCCACTCGGTGATGGCATTTCCTGATGACAACCAGCGGTGCCTTGACTATTCACTTGCCGCCTCCACTTTGAAATATTCTTTCCCTGGTGATTTCAATCTTGCCACCGATGAGGAGATTACCCGTCTGATGGAATAAATGTGGACTTGATTTTATCTGCAAAAGATGATTTGATGTCCAGACAATCTGTTTTTTTAAGGGAAATGATTAATTTTGCACCATTCTTCACTTAAACCCGATGATTATGCAACAGCCATTGATGATTTATAATACACTGAACAGGAGGAAAGAACTTTTCAAGCCACTTCATGCACCCAATGTGGGGATGTATGTGTGTGGTCCCACGGTCTATGGTGACCCCCATCTGGGGCATGCCAGGCCAGCCATTACTTTTGATGTACTGTTCCGTTATCTGAAGCATCAGGGCTATAAGGTGCGTTATGTGCGCAACATCACGGATGTGGGGCATCTGGAGCATGATGCTGATGATGGAGATGACAAGATCGCCAAGAAAGCCCGGCTGGAGCAGTTGGAACCGATGGAAATCGCACAGTTCTACACCAACCGCTATCACCATGCCATGGAGGCGCTCAACGTGCTTCCTCCAAGCATCGAACCCCATGCCACCGGACATATTATCGAGCAGCAGCAACTTGTCAGGGACATTTTGGCCAACGGTTTCGCCTACGAGAGCAATGGCAGTATCTATTTCGATGTCGAGAAATACAACCAGCAATATGGTTATGGCATCTTATCGGGGCGTAACCTCGACCATGTGATCAATGCGAGCCGTGAACTCGATGGTGTGGGAGAGAAGCACCATCAGGCAGATTTCGCACTGTGGAAGAAAGCACAACCCGAGCATATCATGCGCTGGCCCAGCGAATGGAGCGACGGATTCCCGGGATGGCATTGTGAGTGCACGGCCATGGGAAAGAAATACCTGGGTGCTCACTTCGATATCCATGGTGGAGGAATGGACTTGATCTTCCCCCATCATGAGTGTGAGATAGCACAGGCGGTGGCCAGTCAGGGCGACCAGATGGTGAAATATTGGATGCATAACAACATGATCACCATCAACGGACAGAAAATGGGCAAGAGCCTCAATAACTTTATCACCCTCGAGCAGTTCTTCACAGGGCAGCATGCCACACTCTCACAGGCCTACTCACCTATGACGATCCGCTTCTTCATTCTCTCCGCTCATTATCGCGGTACGGTGGATTTCTCTGACGAGGTGTTGAAGGCAAGTGAAAAAGGACTGCAACGGCTGTTGAGTGGCATTGCTGACCTGGAGCGCGTGCCGGTGGCTAAGGAGTCGGATGCTGCCACACATCAGGTGGCGACCAGTCTGCGTGAGAAGTGCTATGATGCCATGAATGATGACTTGCAGACGCCTGTGGTCATCAGTCTCCTCTTTGAGGCATGCCGTCAGGTGAATATCCTGCTGGATCATCAAGGGACTATCAGCCAAGACGATCTTGAGGAACTCGGTTCTGCCATGCGGCTCTTTGCTTTCGACTTGTTGGGACTCCGACCAGAGAAAGGCAACTCCAGTGATGCTCGTGAGAAGGCTTTCGGAAAGGTGGTCGATATGGTTCTTGAACTCAGGGCAAAGGCCAAGGCCGCAAAAGACTGGGCTACCAGTGACCAGATACGTGATGCGCTCAGTGCCGCTGGCTTTGAGGTAAAAGACACCAAGGACGGCGTCACCTGGAAACTCAACCAATAATCACCCCAAATCTCAGGTGTCATGAATAAAACAAGGAAATGTCCGGGTTGCGGAAGGCAGATTTACCAGTTTGCACAGGTATGCCCTTACTGCAAGTGTGAGACCCATTTCGCCTCCATCGACGAGACGATGGCGGCGTCAACCGTCGAGAAAGACCCCATAGTGGTGGAGGAATCTGCCGACAGCGATGTGGACAAGACCGAGGAAAAGGCAGACACGAAAGAAGGACATCTCAGCCATGTCATCCGTCACCTGAAGGAGGATGGCGAGAAAGTCAAGCAGGAATATGACCAGAAAATTGGCCGCAGATATTCCCGTTCGACCATTCTCATCGGTTCGGTGATCGCTGTCCTCTCACTGATCGTTTTAGGCTTTTTTATCGCCGTACAGATGATGGAGACGAAAACATTCAGCTTGAGCAGTTCTGTGGACAACGGACTCAAGGAGGTGATCGACAGTGTGGAAACCGAATTGTATCAAAGTTCCACCATCGTGGCAAAATTTCCCGACAGGCAAAGACATGCCATGTTCTATCTGAAGGACGGGCACCTCTACCGCTTTGATGCCATCTCGCAGGCCAACGAGGAAATCGACCTGATGAGTATCAACCCCAAAGCCATCGTTGATTTTGAGGGAAGTGGCGTGCTCAATGCTTATTTGAGCACCAACGAGAAATATATCCTGATCATTGCCTCGCGCAATGCCGGCAATACAGAGTTCGGGTTCTATCGGTTGGGCACCGATGGCCAGAACCTGGAAGTCATCGACAAGGGAAGAGTCTCTCCAGAAAAGGACGGCTATGTGGTGAGGACCGATGTACGCACGGCTACCTATGACTCCAATGGTGACAGGACAAGCGGTATCAGTAGCGCAGAATGGGAGAAGGTGGCACCAAAGGTGGAGAAACCCAAGAAGACCCAGGAAAACGTCACTCAGCAGGAGGAGCGTCCCAAGGAACATGTGTCGGTGACGGAGCAGATGAAACCTTCGGTCGATATTGCTACAAAACCCGCCGTGCCTGTGGTTCCTGAGAAAATCACCATCAAGCCCGTGAGTCCAGCCCAGGAATAGGCATACGACCAATGACGAGGAAGGAGGCTTTTCCTTCGGAATGGCCGTCCTTTCCCGATATCTTACTTAAAAAACAAATCTATGAAACAATCAAGAACATGGTTGCTGACTGTGTGTCTTATGGCATGTCTTTCAGCAGGTGCGCAAACAGTCATCCAACATCCCTGGCAAGGAAAGCGTGTGGCCTATTTTGGTGACAGCATCACCGATCCCCGCAACAAAGGCTCACAGAAAAAATGGTGGAATTGGTTGAAGACTTGGCTTGACATCGAACCATACGTCTATGCGGTGAGCGGCCGGCAATGGAATGATATCCCTCATCAGGCTGAGCAGTTGAAGTCACAGCATGGCGATGATTTCGATGCCATCCTCATCTTCATTGGCACCAATGACTTCAATGCGGCTGTGCCCATCGGCGAATGGTATAACATCAGCGAGGACTCCGTGGAGGCTGCCGTGCACCGTCCGCGTGCCAACGTCCTTCGCCGCCACCGTTCCCCGTCGATGAACAAAGATACTTACCGCGGACGCATCAATATTGCGATGAAGCGGCTCAAAGAGATGTTTCCTACCAAACAGGTGGTGCTTCTCACACCTATCCACCGTGGTTATTTCTATGGAAATGAGAAGAATATCCAACCGCCAGAATCCTATACCAATGAGATTGGGGAATGGGTGGACGCCTATGTGGAGAGCGTGAAAGAAGCCGGAAACATCTGGGCTGTTCCCGTCATTGATCTCAATGCGACTTGTGGCTTCTTCCCGTTGGTTAAGGAACATGGCATTTATTGCCATTCCGCAGAGAAAGACCAGCTGCACCCCAATGATGACGGACAAGTGCGTATGGCCCGCACGGTGATGTATCAGTTATTGGCGCTGCCATGCACTTTCGAACAATAATCGTGTCAGTCAAAATACCTTATCTATAATAGATTCCATTCATGATGAGAAAATATCTGTTGACCATCATTGCTGTCATGTATGCCGGTTGGATGACAGCGCAAGAAAACAGACCGCAAGGCCTGGAAGATGTGAATAAAGTGACAGACCTGACCCTTGACAGCCTTGACAAAGTGAGACAGGCGCGGGTCAAACCTGGGAGCAGTAGAAAAGACAATCATCCCGTGCTTTTCCTTATCGGAAACAGTACCATGCGGAATGGCACGCTGGGCAACGGAAACAATGGCCAATGGGGATGGGGATATTATGCCGAGGATTTCTTCGACAAAAACAAAATCACCGTTGAGAACCAGGCTTTGGGAGGAACGAGCAGCCGTACTTTCTACCGGTTGCTCTGGCCGGATATCCGCAAGGCATTGCGTCCTGGCGACTGGGTGATTATCAGTATCGGTCATAATGACAATGGTCCTTATGACACAGGACGTGCCCGTGCGAGCATCCCCGGCATCGATAAGGATACCGTGTTGCATGTCAATGTGCAGGAGATCCATAAGAATGACACGACATATAGAGCGGAGGATGTCTATAGCTATGGCGGCTATCTGCGCCGCTTTATCAATGAGACAAGGGCTGCTGGGGCTTTTCCTGTACTCATGTCGCTCACCCCACGGAATGCTTGGGAGAACGGAAAAGTGGTGAGGAAGATACACAGTGAATGGTGCCGTCAGGTGGCGGAAGAGGAGCAAGTGCCCTATATCGACCTGAATGACCTGTCGGCCACCAAATTGGAGGGCTTCGGTCCAGAGAAGATGAATTATTATTTCTTTGGCGACAAAATCCACACCAGCAAGTTTGGTGCGATGATGAACGCACGCAGCGCTGCAGAAGGTATTGCTGCCTGCAACCACCCCTGGATAGGATTCCTCAAGTCTTGTCTTGTGGGAGTTGACCTGCCTGTGGCTGATGTGCAACGGGAAGAAGGCAAACCTGTGGTCTTCTTCACGGGCGACAGCACGGTGAAGAACAACGACAAGGATAAAGATGGCATGTGGGGATGGGGAGCCGTGGCGGAAGAGGTCTTTGATACCAGAAAGGTGACTCTCGCCAATTGTGCCATGGCCGGACGGTCTTGCCGCACCTTTCTTAACGAAGGACGTTGGGATAAAGTCTACAACAGTATCCGTCCCGGTGACTATGTGCTCATCCAGTTCGGTCACAACGATGTCGGGGCTATCGACAGCCTGAAGGAACGGGCTGACATCACGGGTACAGCCGACACCTGCCATGTCTACAAACTCAAGTCCAACGGCAAATATGAGGTGGTGTACTCCTTTGGATGGTATTTGCGCAAGATGATCAACGACGTCAAGGAAAAAGGCGGTACCCCTATCTTGCTTTCGCTCACACCCCGCAACATCTGGCGTGACGGACATATCGAACGGCGGAATGATTCTTATGGAAAATGGTATCGTGAGGTCGTGGAACAGACTGGGGTGGCCTTTGTCGATGTGCATAATATCACTGCCGATAAATACGACCGGCAGGGAGAAAAGAAAACGGCTGCGTTTTTCAACCATGACCACACCCATTCTTCACTCAAGGGAGCAAAAGCCAATGCACAGAGTGTGGCCAAAGGACTTCGGATGATCGGTTCACCTCTGGCTAAATATTTGAAATAAGTGAGTGCATAAAATTTTATCCCATGAGAAAACACCTCTTTCTGTTCTTGCTGTTGCTCCATGCTACAGCATGGGCTGATGATGGCGCTTTGCGTCAACGCATCGACCTGGCAGGGGTGTGGCAGTTTGCGCTTGACCCGCAGGCGGGTCTTGCCCCTACCGACATCCTTGACGACACCATCGTTCTCCCTGGTACGACAGATACCAATCTTAAGGGAACTCCACCCTCAAACACTTCAGAGACCACCCATCTGACAAGACTCCATGCCTATGTGGGGCGTGCGTGGTACCGCCGTGAGGTGACCATTCCGAAAACATGGAAGCGGAAACAGGTCGTCATGGTGCTCGAACGAACAAAACCGGCTGTCGTGTATGTCGACGGCATGAAGGCCGGTGAGAATGACGATATCTGTACCGCCCAGAAATATGATCTCTCACGATGGCTGACACCAGGCCGTCATACCATCACTGTCATGGTAGATAATGGTGAGACGGTGCCACCACAATTGCTCAGCAACTCACATGCTTATACCGAGGATACGCAAACCAATTGGAATGGTGTGATCGGAGAGATGTTTCTCGAGGCTCATGATCCATTGCATATCAGCGACATGGTCGTGGAACCCGACCGATCGAGGCAGATGGTGTCGGTGAGACTGACCGTCGCTGGGAAACTCAAAAAACACCACCAAATCATCATCGAGGCTGTTCCACTTAATTTCAACGGTCAGGTGAAGTCTGTGGCTTATCAAGGAGGAAAAACGCTGCAGTGTGACGATAAGGGCAACGTTGTCCTGACGATACCCTTCGGACGCGATGCGATGACATGGGATGAGTTCCACCCCCGCCTCTATACGCTCCATGTTTCGATCGTGGGACATGATGAGGTAAAGACCACTTTCGGCTTCGTTGATTTCCAGGTCAATGACCATCATTTCCAGGCCAACGGCAAAGAGATCTTCCTGCGCGGGAAGCATGATGCTTGTGTGTTTCCTCTTCAGGCACATGTGCCGATGGATGTGGAGGCTTGGATGCGGTATTTGGGCAAATGCCGCGAATATGGCATCAATCATGTGCGCTTCCATTCCTGGTGCCCGCCAGAGGCGGCTTTTGCCGCTGCCGACGAGTTGGGTATCTATCTTCAGCCAGAGTTGCCTTTCTGGGGAGATTTCAAAAAGGAGGACCAACGGCTGATGAGTTTTCTTCACAAGGAAGGGGAGCATATCTTGCAAACCTATGGGCATCATCCCTCTTTCGTCATGTTTGCCTTGGGCAATGAGTTGTGGGGATCAATCGAGGAGATGGCGGCTTTTGTGAGCGATTTTCGAAAAATTGCTCCCACCAAACTGTTTACCTTTGGTTCCAACTACTACTTGGGGTATCAAGGAGTGAAACCCGGTATGGACTATTTTACCACCTGTCGTGTGGGTGGAGAAGCCTGGGGATCTTTTGACACGCATACCAGGGGGTCTTTTTCTTTTGCAGACACGTATGACGGTGGTATGATCAACCATTTACATCCCAACACGAAGATGAATTTTGAGAATGCCTGCGCTCGTTCCTCGGTGCCTGTCATCAGCCATGAGACCGCACAGTTTCAAGTGTATCCCGACTATGATGAGATTAAAAAGTATACGGGCGTCTTGTACCCTTATAATATGCAGGTTTTTTATAAACGCATGATACAGGCTGGTTTGGCTGATCAGGCAAAATCATTCCATCATGCGTCGGGACAATGGAGTCTGCAACTGTATAAAGCGGATGTGGAGATGGATCTGCGCACGAAAAACATGGCTGGATTCCAATTGCTCGACCTCCAAGACTATCCGGGGCAAGGTAGTGCCTATGTGGGCATGCTCGATGCTTTCATGGACGAGAAGACGTTTATGAGACAATATGACGGTAAAAAGGTGTGGTCGCAGTTTTGCTCGAGAATCGTTCCGATGGCAGAGATGGAGAAGATGTGTTTTAGCAACAGCGAGAAATTGCGCGCTCATGTGGTGTTGTCCAATTATGGGTCAGGAGAAGATGATGAGGAATGCTTGGATGGTGTGATCGCATGGCGTCTTGTCAATGGTCAAAACACCATCTGCCAAGGTTCGCTGCCGATCCCTGAGGGGCAGCGTGGACTGTTAACTATCGGCGACATCACAGCCGACCTCTCTGATATCCCTACAGCCATCCAAGGCAAGTTGGTGCTGGATGCCGTTGTCAACAAACATGCCCAGCGCCATTTCACCAATAGTTATCCTGTTTGGATATATCCTGCTGGACAAGACTTGGAGAAAGAGAAACAGGGTATTATCATAACAAAAGAGATGACGGCCGACATGGCCAGATCCTTGGAACAGGGTGCGAGTGTGCTCTTCATGCCCGACACGCTGATATGGAAAGAAAATAGGGTGGGGGGCTTGTTCCAGACAGACTATTGGAATTATAGGATGTTCAAGACCATCAGCGAGAACAATCATCGTCCGGTATCTCCCGGCACATTAGGAATTCTCTGTCGGCCGGAGCATCCGTTGCTGAGACACTTCCCGACAGATATGCATACTTCCTGGCAATGGTTTCCTGTGGTGAAAGCCAGCGCGCCCATGATACTCGACAATCTGCCCTCTGACTATCGTCCTATCATACAGGTGATCGACAATATCGAGCGTAGTCATCGTTTGGGACTGGTCTTTGAGTTTTCTGTGGGCAAAGGTCGTCTGCTTCTCTGCATGAGTGACCTTGAGAAAGCCTCTGAGAGCATTGAGGGCCGGCAGTTCTATCTCAGTTTGCTACGTTATATGCATTCTGCGGATTTTGCCCCACAGACATCATTTTCCTTATCCAACTTGATGGATATCCTGCGTCAACCTGTGAAAGAGCGTTCTCTTGAGGAACTCAACAACATTTCACCTTATTAATATTATCACGCATGATTTTCGTATTTGCAATGATCATTTCTTTGATCTAAGTTCATCCCACATCGTGCAAAATATTGAGGGCTTGCATTCATCTATGCGGACCCTCAATATTTTTTTAAATCACAGCCATTTGTCCCTTTTCTGGAATCAGGTGAAAAGATTTCGTCGATAAAATTCGGGAGTTCGTCGAAAACCTTTTTGAGATGGCTTGTTGTCACCCTATCTTTGCAAGTGAAAATCAACAACAACAAAAAATCAACAAAAAATAATTGCCTTATGAAAAAGTTACTTACCATCGTCGCCATGTTTTTAATGTCTTTCCAGTTTGCAACAGCTCAAGACAATTACAATGAATCATTCGTACAGGAGCAGATGCCGCAGTTCATCGGCGGTGAGGAGGCTCTCGCCGATTGGATAGAGAGCAACATCTCTTATCCGATCATGGCAGAAGTCAACGGTATAGAAGGCCGTGTGGTGGTCACCTTCGATGTCAATGAAGATGGGACTATCGGCAATATCCAGGTGGAGGAATCAGCCGACCCGATACTCGCTGATGAGGTGGTGACCCGGCTGCAGATGATGCCTCAATGGATTCCAGCCATCCAAAATGGGAGAAACGTGAAGGTGAGATACACCTTCCCCATCTACTTCACCGTAAGCTGACAGCAAAGAGAAAGTCAAGAACACATGGATGAAGAAAAGAATACGTAGATAAAGAGTAGATAATAGCACAAAAAAGCGGGGTGTCATGCAAGTCGTGACATCCCGCTTTGAGTTATTTCTTTTTCGGTTTGCGTCGAGCCCATCCTTCTTCAGAGAAGTCTGGCTCTTCGCCTTGAAGGATAATATCGTGGCCTTGGAAGAATTGCCGCCAGTCATCTTGCCGGCCGCTCTCCATGCGGGCACCACCACGAGTGCCTTTTTTTGATTTGCGTGGTTCGTCCGTCTGCCGGCGCTCCTTTTTAGACTTCTTGTCGAAGCGGGCGAAATTGTCGGGTGCCGCATTGCGTTCACGGTGCTGACGGCCACCTTTTGCGGATTTTTCTCCATTGCCATGGTCACCATGTCCTGGTTCGTCGGCATCGTTGCATCGCACGTCACGGCCTTTGTAGGTCGTGCCGTTGAGGGCTTGCATCACGCGTTCCGCATCCTCCTCAGGCACTTCGATGTAGGAGAAATTGCCCAGCAGGTCTATATGCCCAACCTCTTGTCTTCCTCTGACATGCTTGTTGATATACTGCATCACCTCACCGGGATAGAAACCATCGTTCTTGCCAAGATTGATGAAGAGCCGTCTGTATCCTTTCTCCGCCTTTCTCTTACCTTTGGGTTTCCCTTTCCCATCACCCCTGCCATCAGTCTTGCGGTCACCTCTGCCCGTGCGCTCCGATTTTGTGCTGGGTTTTTCGATGACGGGTGCGTCGGCATAGTAAGCCAGGAAGCGCCCGAAGTTGCGTGAGACGATCTTTTTGATGAGATCTTCTTTTTCCATATATTCAAAATGGCGGTTGATCTCAGTCATGAAAGGAGCGATCTCTTCTTCATTGACATCCGTCTTTTCAATCTGGTCCATCACCCGATAGAGTTGTTTGGTGCAGATCTCGTGAGGGGTGGGAAGTTCTGCTTCCACAAAATCCTTACCGATCTCTTTCTCGATGGCACGGATTTTTTTCAGCTCACGGGTATGGACGATAGAGATGGAAGTACCTTTCTTCCCTGCGCGGCCGGTGCGCCCACTGCGGTGGGTATAGTTTTCTATGTCTTCGGGCAATCCGAAATTGATGACATGGGTCAGGTCATCCACATCCAGTCCACGTGCGGCCACATCCGTAGCCACCAAGAGTTGTGTGAGGTGCTGCCTGAACTTCTGCATGGTGAGGTCACGCTGCTGTTGTGAGAGGTCACCATGTAGTGACTCTGCGTTGTAACCGTCACGTATCAGTTTGTCGGCAATCTCTTGTGTCTCGATTTTTGTCCGGCAGAAGATGATGGCGAAGATACGTGGATAATAGTCCACGATGCGTTTCAGAGCCAGATATTTGTCTTTCGCGTGTACCATATAATATATATGGTTCACATGTTCGGCGCCCTCGTTTCTGCTTCCCACGACGATTTCTTTATGGTCGTGCAGATAGTTGGTGGCGATGGCCTCTATCTCCTTGCTCATAGTGGCGGAGAAGAGCAGGGTGTTTCGGTTTTCCGGGACACCTTTGAGTATTTCGTCGATACTTTCAGAGAATCCCATGTTGAGCATCTCGTCGGCTTCGTCGAGCACCACATTGCTGACTTGGTCGAGCACGGCAACACCCCGATTCATCAGGTCGATGAGACGTCCTGGTGTGGCGACGATGATCTGAACCCCTTTCTTGAGGGCGTGTATCTGGTTGACGATCGACGTGCCTCCGTAGACGGGTATGATGCGCACGTCGGGCATATATCTTGAGAAATCTTTCAGGTCATCACTGATCTGAAGGCACAATTCTCGTGTGGGTGAGAGAATCAGTGCCTGGGTGGCCTTATTGGCCGGGTCGATTTTCTGCAGCAAGGGAATGCCATAGGCGGCGGTCTTTCCCGTGCCTGTCTGGGCGAGTGCAATGACATCATTTCCGATACCTAAGAGGTATGGAATGACTTCTTCTTGCACGGGCATGGGATTTTCAAATCCCATTTCGGTGATGGCGCGGCGAATCTCTTCGGCGACACCAAGTTCTTCAAAAGTTTTCAATATTAGTGCTTATTTTTTTGTTGTTTTCTTAGTCCCTTTGGCAATCTTAGTCTCTTTTGCGGGTACTTTTGTTGGTGCTGGTGTAGTGGTTGTGGTGGTTGCGGGTTTCTCCGCTGCTTTGATGACCTGTTCGAGTTCTACTTTGAAAATCAGTGTGGAGAAGGGTGGAATCTGTCCTGCCTGCCGTTCGCCGTAGGCAAGATTTTGCGGGATATACAGTTCCCACATACTCCCCTCTGGCATTTTGGTGAGTGCTTCTGTCCAGCCCTTGATCACTTGTGTGGGACGGAATTTGTTGGTCTGTTCCTTACGGGTATAACTGCTGTCGAAGACGGTGCCGTCGATCAGTTTTCCTTCATATTTCACCACCACCTCGTCGTTGGTTGTGGCTATGGCGCCATGACCTTCACGGAGAACCTTGTATTGGAGTCCGCTGGGAAGTGTCACCACACCCTCTTTCTTGGCATTCTCCAAGAGGAAATCCTCATTCTTTTTGACAAGTTTCTTGTTGTATGCCTCGCGCTCATTGGCGATATACTTGGCGGCTGTAGAGTCATTGAAGTGGGTCTTGTCTTTACTCAAAGAAGCCAGGAAGCCTTTATACACGAGTTCTGTGTTGAGACTGTCGGTCACACCATTAAGACTTTTACGTGCGTTGGCCATCATGTTGGTTGTCATCATGTGTGCCACATTGATACCGGCGCCATAGGCTGTGAGTTCTTTCTTGTTACCCTCCTTGGAGAAGGCAGCCTCAAAACCTTCGGTAAATTTGTACATATAAGCCGTGTCGACTCCCATCTGCTGGATGAGGAATGGAATGAGTCCGTTGGTCATTTCCATACCGATGGCATAACTGACAGAGTCTGACTGGCTGGTCAGCTTGACAGGTTCTACGGTCTGTACGGCGACGTTCTTTTTCTTTTTGTCTTTTTTGTCACCTGCGGTGGCTTGGTTGAAAGAGGCACCCGCCACGAGGACGAGTGCCAACAATATGATCTTTTTCATTTCAAGATAGTCTTTGCTCTTTATTTGATAATGTCAAGCAGTTCGATTTTGAAAATCAGTGTGGAGAAAGGTTTGATCTGTCCCATCTCACGCTCTCCATAAGCCAGGTTTTCTGGGATGTAGACTTCCCATGTAGAACCAACAGGCATGTGGGTGAGCGCCTCGGCAAAACCGGGGATGTTCTGACGGATCACCATTTCCACGGGTTGTCCACGTTTGTAAGAGCTGTCAAAAACACTACCGTCGATGGTCTTACCCTCATAGTTGACCTTCACCTTCATGGAGTCAGCGGGGATAGCACCCTCACCTTCCTTGATGACCTTATATTGCACGCCGCTGGGCAAGGTTTTCACACCGCTTTTCTTGGCATTCTCAGCCAGGAACTTGTCGCCTTCAGCTTTGTTCTCATTATATTTGGTTTCCATGACCTTTTTGTGAAGGCGCTGAGCCATCATGTCGAGCTCTGGCAACACCTTTTCAGGATTCATCACTGTGGTATCTCCCTTGATACCAGCCACGAGTCCAGCCACGAGATTTTTTCTTGACACTTTGTAGTTCTCATCGTCACCGAAGATGGAGTTGTTGATGCCGGTGGTCATTTTCAGACCCATATCGATACCAGCATAGTAGGCTGCTTGCTTTTTGTCGCCTCCAGCCTTGGAGCCTTCATTGAAACCTTTGATGAAGTCAGCGATGTAGGCGGTATCGATGCCTTGCTGCATGAGATAACCTTTCAATTGTCCGCCGTTGCCCAGACCGATGGCATAACTCAATGTATCAACATCGGTTTTGAGATCAGCTTTGTGGTTGTTGCCGCATGAGATAGTAGCGGCAGCGATGATTGCCGTAAAGGCAAAGTAGAATAATTTTTTCATTTTGTTGTGATGATTATAAAAAATGTTTATCTGTTTATTTCACTTCTATCAATTCCACGTCAAAGATGAGTGCAGAAAATGGTGGGATGAGCGTGCCGGCACCACCTTCTCCATAACCCAAGCGATAAGGGATGAAGAAACGGTATTTTGCACCTTCTTGCATGAGTTGCAATCCTTCTGTCCATCCGGTGATGACCTGATTGAGTGGGAAGGTGGCAGGCTCTCCGCGTTGATAGGAGCTGTCAAAGACCGTACCGTCAACAAGAAATCCTTCGTAGTGGCATACCACTTGGTCGGTGGCTTGGGGTTTCTTGCCATTTCCTTCACGCAGGATGGTGTATTGCAATCCGCTGGGCAGTGTCACCACGCCTTCGTTCTTTGCATTCTCAGCAAGATATTTCTCACCAGCTTCCTTGGCCACCTTGCCTTGTGCGTTGCGGTCAGCGGTCATCTTTTTCTCTTTCTCACTGAAATATGCTTCTACGATGGTCTGTGCTTCTTTGTTGGATACTTTCAAGGGGTTGCCTGCAATCACGTCTTTGATTGCTTCTGCAAAGTCATCGATATGGAGGTCTGACGCTCCCATTTGGGCCAGTTGGCGTCCGATACCAAGGCCCAAAGCATAACTTACTTTGTCCATAAAAAACTAATTAACTATAAAAATGCATTTTAAATTGCCGCAAAGGTACTACTTTTAATTGACTTAATAAGAAGTATATAATTGAAAAAGATAAAAATTTGTACATTATTAACCCATTGCAAGTAGATTATTTGCGAGAAAATGCATGAACACAGGTAAATGATGCTTCAAAAAGTTGCATTTGTCATCCCTTTTTACGAAATTTGCAAGAGGTCTCAAATGGCTGACCACGAAGGAAGAGGCTGTTTGTCGCCAGATATTGTCAATCATCTAAAATCTATGAATATGAAAAAAATCGTAGTTCTTACAGGTGCAGGTATGTCGGTAGAGAGTGGTCTCCGCACATTCCGTGATGCTGATGGTTTATGGGAGGAATATCCCGTCAAGCAGGTGGCCACCCACGACGGCTGGTTGCGTGATCCGGCTTTGGTGACCAAGTTTTACAACATGCTCCGGGTGAAATATCAGAACACGCAACCCAACGAAGGCCACAGGCTTGTGGCACAGTTGGAACGTTTTTATGATGTGACCGTGGTGACGCAGAATGTGGATAACCTGCATGAGAAAGCTGGCAGCAGCAAGGTGATTCACCTTCATGGAGAACTGATGAAAGTCTGTTCCAGCATCGATCCCTATGATCCGAGATATATCGAGACACTCGACCCAGACCATCTGGAAGTGGAAGTGGGCGCAAAGGCTGGCGACGGCTCGCTCTTGAGGCCCCATATCGTGTTTTTCCAGGAGGCCGTCCCCATGATAGAGGTGGCTGCCAATGAGTGCATGAAGGCAGATATCCTCATCATCATCGGCACGTCATTGGTAGTATATCCTGCTGCGGGATTGCTGCATTATGCACCGGCGACGACACCGATCTACCTGATTGACCCGGGAGATGTGGCCGTGGGCTATGTGCCCCGTCTGGAACATCTGAAGATGGGCGCTTCAGCAGGCATGCGCATACTCTATGACAAACTGGTGAAGAAATAGCTGGACACCGCCCCTTACATCATAATTCCTTCTGCCGGGTACCCATACGTGCCTCCACCACGTTGACCACATAATCAGCGAGTTTCTCACATTCTGTGATGATATCCATGTAGATCGTTCCTACCGCATAGGTATACTCATGGTTGTTGATATCAATGATGTTCTGCGACTTGAGTTGGTTGCGATAGTTGTTGATCTCGTTCTCAATGTTGAATGAGCGGTTGATGTTGAACGAGTTCTTTCTGCCAGACAAGAGCTGGTTCATCTGCTTGAGCGCATTGGAGGTCAGTTCCATCATCTGATGAAGGTGCTCATATATCTTGTCGGTGAAGTGGTCCTGTTTGGCTTGTACCTTGCGGTTGATAGTGCGTGCCATGTTGTAGCAAGAGTCGCCGATACTCTCGAGTTCAGATATCTCGCGCAGCATGGCACGTATCTTGGCTTTTGTCTCATCACTGAGATGCGCGTCAGAGACCTGGTCGAGATACTTGGCAATTTCGATTTCCATATTGTCGGAGATACCTTCGTATTTTTCTATACGGGCGAAGAGTTTGGCAAACTTCTCATTGTCTTTTTCGATCAGCAATTCACGCACCATGTCAAACATCCGTTCCATTCTCTCGGCAAATGACTTGATTTCTTTCTGAGCCTCGAGGACAGAGAGCTCTGGTGTCTTCATGATGCCGGAAGTGATGAAATGCAGACGGAATTCCTCTTCCTCTTCCACTGTTTTGGGTTTGATGACCCAACAGACGAAACGCTCGATATAAGGAATAAACCAGATCAGCAGTAAGGTGTTGGTGAGGTTGAACGCTGTGTGGAAAGACGCGAGCATCACATTGCTTTTTGCCAGGTTGGCGGCATAGCCGGGATCATCTGCCGTGATGCTTCTGTCGAAGCCTACTAAGTGGCAGACGAGGTTGACAAAAGGTTGTAGGAAGATCAGTGCCCAGGTCACCCCCAGCACATTGATCGACAAGTGGGAGAATGCGGCGCGCCTGGCATGGATGTTGGCGTTTATGGCCACAATATTTGAGGTGATGGTGGTGCCGATGTTCTCACCCAGTACGAGCATGATGCCTTGATTGATATGGAGCATCCCCGTGGAACAGAGTATCATGGTGATCGCCATGATAGCAGCAGATGATTGCACACAAAGCGTCAGCACGGTGCCCATGATGAGGAAAAACAGGGCGTTCCAGATAGAGGAATCATGGAATTGTGCGAAAAAACCGCTGATGATTCTATTGGCCTCGGGATCAGCCATCATCTCAAAGGCGGTGACCTTGAGCGTCCCTAATCCAAGAAAGAGAAAGGCCACGCCAAAGAGGAAGTCGCCAACGATGCGGCGTTTCTTCATATAGATGAGAATAATGCCTATAAAGAATGCGGGGAAGACAAAACTGGCTATGTTGAAGGAAAAACCAAGGCTCATGATCCATGCGGTGACGGTGGTGCCGATATGGGCGCCCATGATGACACTGATGGCCTGAAGCAGCGTGAGCAGTCCGGCATTGACGAATGACACGGTCATCAAGGTGGTGGCGGTGGAACTCTGTACCGCAGCAGTGACGAAGAATCCCGTCAGAGCACCGGTAAACCGGTTGGTTGTCTTGGCTCCCAAGATGTGGCGCAGTTGTGAGCCTGCCATTTTTTGCAGACTTTCACTCATTGATTTCATACCAAACATGAGGAGTGCGAGAGACCCGAGGCACTTGAAGATGATCCAAATAGACATGATATAAAAATAAAAATGCGACGAAAGACTACTTTTTCAAAAATATTGACTACTTTTACGCAGTGAATGATCAAATAACTACATACTATGAGAGAATTTGTTAAAATCCGTTGCAAAAATAACAAAAAAACCCAAGAATTTCCTATTGGAAGTTCACTTTCTGAGATATTTTCCGTCATGAAGCCAGATATGGCTTATCCTCCCATTTGTGCGAAAGCCAACAACCGGGTGACAGGACTGGGGTTGCGTTTATACCACAACCATGATGTGGAATATCTTGACTTGCTGTCACCTTCTGGCAGCCGTGCCTACACACGGACCTTGTTTTTTGTGCTCTGTAAGGCCGTAGATGATGTCTTTCCACAAGGCAACGTGGTCATCGACATACCCGTGTCAAATGGATATTATTGTGACCTGCGTATCGGCAGGTCCATCACGGCTGATGACGTGAGGGTTCTCCGGGAACGCATGCAGCAGATTATTGATGCCAACATCCCCATCCGGCGATATGAATGTGCCACCGACGAGGCATTGCGCCTCTTTGAGGAGCGTCATTATGACTCAAAAGTCAAACTGCTCAAATCCACAGGGGCTCTCTACACAGTCTATTATGAACTCGACGGTTATCTGGATTATTATTATGGTGCGTTGCTGCCCAGCACCGGAGGACTGACGCTTTTCGGTCTTGAACCCTATTATGAAGGTATGCTTTTGAGGATTCCATCACTCACAGATCCCAGTCGGTTGGGAGAGATGATCCGGCAAGATAAAATGTTTGGCATCTTTCAAGAGCATCACCGGTGGCAGGATATTCTCGGCATCAGCACAGTAGGTGATTTCAACGAGATCGTGGCCAGCGGTTATGTCTATATGCTGGTCAATGTCTCTGAAGCATTACAGGAAAAGAAGATCGCCCATATCGCAGAGCAAATAGCCCAGCGGGATGGCGTCCGGATCGTGCTGATCGCAGGACCATCGTCAAGTGGCAAGACCACCACCTGCAAGCGTCTGGCCATACAGTTGGTCTGCAACGGACTGAAGCCGGTCATGATATCGCTCGATGATTATTTTGTTGACCGTGATGATACGCCTCGCGACGCAAGCGGTGATTTTGATTTTGAGCACCTTCATGCGCTGAATATCGATCTGCTCAACACACAACTCAACGCCTTGCTCAACGGTGAGGAAGTGGAATTGCCAAAATATAATTTCCAAAAGGGAAAGAATGAGCGGAGTGGCAAACGGCTGAAGATGGCACCCAATGATATCTTGGTCATCGAGGGCATCCATGCCCTTAATCCAGAACTGACCTCACAGATTCCGGAAGAACAGAAATTCAGGGTCTATGCCTCAGCGCTCACGACGATCCTCCTTGACAAGCACAACTATATCCCCACAACCGACAACCGGTTGCTCAGACGTATCGTGCGCGACGATAAATACCGTGGTGTGTCGGCTCAGGAAACCATCCGCCGCTGGCCTTCGGTGCGTGCGGGCGAACAGAAATGGATCTTCCCCTTCCAGGAAAATGCCGACGAAATGTTTAATACAGCCATGATTTATGAATTGGCCGTCATCAAGCAGCAGGCTTTAAAATTGTTGGAGCGCGTACCTCAAAATGTAGAGGAATATTCTGAAGCCTACCGTCTAAGCAAGTTTTTGCATTATTTTGCCGACGTCGATGAGAAAACATTGCCATTGACATCGTTGTTGAGGGAATTCCTCGGAGGAAGTACTTTCAGGTATTAATCTCGCTCATCATCACCATCGTCGCCATCAACCTGTCGGTTGTTGACAAAAAGATACATTTTTTTCATCAATATTCATGCAAATTCACGGATAAGGTTGTATAATTATCCACGAATTTGCATGAATATTGATTTTCTATTCGAAATATGCAGAAATATTGATTTTTTATTCAAATATATTTTGTGATATCAATATATTTTAAGAACTTTGCACGCAAATTTTTTTGGAGGTCGCCAATGACTTACTTTTGGTGGGTTTTCTGTGCTGACGCTCCTTTTCAGACATCTGAATATCAACGTGTAAACATATTATTTGAAAATGTCAGAACAATTGGAAATTAAGGAATTAGATCACGTGGTCGTGCGTTTCTCCGGCGACTCTGGTGATGGTATGCAGTTGGCCGGCAATATCTTCTCGACCGTGTCGGCAACAGTTGGCAATGGTATCTCTACTTTTCCTGATTATCCGGCAGACATCCGTGCCCCGCAAGGGTCGCTCACCGGTGTATCGGGATTTCAGGTACATATTGGTAAGGGAAAGGTCTATACACCAGGCGATCTCTGTGATGTGCTGGTGGCCATGAATGCAGCCGCCCTCAAGACACAATACAAATATGCCAAGCCCCAGGCTACCATCATTATTGATACCGATAGTTTTGGTCCCAGTGATTTGAGCAAAGCCAAATTTGAGACCACAGACTATTTGGGCGAGATGGGTATCGATCCCGACAGAGTTGTCGCTTGTCCGATCACCCAAATGGTGAAAGACTGTCTTGCCGATAGCGGGATGGACAACAAGGCGGTGCTCAAATGCCGCAACATGTTTGCCTTGGGCCTGGTTTGTTGGCTTTTCAACCGCGACATTGATCTGGTATTCAATTTCCTCCGTGAGAAGTTCGCCAAGAAGCCCGCTATTGCGGAAAGTAATGTGAAGGTGGTGCAGGCAGGCTTCGACTATGGTCATAATGTGCACGCCTCTGTGCCTGCCACCTACCGCATCGAATCGTCCAAGAAGGTGAAGGGCCGCTATATGGACATCACCGGCAACAAGGCCACGGCTTATGGTTTGATTGCAGCCGCCGAAAAAGCCGGTTTGCGGCTTTATCTGGGATCTTATCCCATCACGCCAGCCACGGATATTCTCCATGAGTTGTCGAAGCATAAGTCATGTGGTGTCATCACCGTGCAGTGCGAGGATGAGATTTCCGGTTGCGCGAGTGCCATTGGTGCCTCTTTCGCCGGTGCGCTGGCAGCCACATCCACTTCAGGTCCGGGTATCTGCCTGAAATCAGAAGCCATCAACCTGGCTGTCATCGATGAGTTGCCGCTCGTCATCATCGACGTGCAGCGTGGCGGACCATCCACGGGACTGCCCACGAAGAGTGAACAGACCGACCTGCTGCAAGCGCTCTACGGACGAAATGGAGAATCCCCCATCCCCGTCATTGCCGCCAGCAGTCCTACTGGGTGCTTCGATGCCGTCTATGCAGCCGCCAAAATCGCACTTGAGCATCTCACACCGGTCATCCTGCTCACTGACGCTTTTGTGGCCAATGGTTCCGCTGCATGGAAATTACCCACCATGGCTGATCTGCCCGACATTCATCCCCACTATGTCACACCTGAACAGAAAGGCCACTATACTCCCTATGAGCGTGACCCGGAGACATTTGTCCGCTATTGGGCTATTCCTGGTCAGGAGGGGTATACCCACATCCTCGGTGGACTGGAGAAGGATGGCAAGACAGGCGCCATCTCCACCAACCCAGAGAATCATGACCTCATGTGCCGGCTCCGTGCCAAGAAGGTGGCACAGATTCCTGTTCCCGATGTTCAGGTAGCAGGCGACGAAAGTGATGCCGACCTGCTCATCGTGGGCTTCGGAGGCACCTACGGACATCTTTATTCTGCCATGGAGACGCTTCGCGAGAACGGACGAAAGGTTGCCTTGGCGCACTTTGAGTATATCAATCCTTTACCAGCCAACACATCTGAGGTGCTCACCCGCTATCCCAAAGTGGTGGTGGCAGAGCAGAACCTCGGTCAGTTTGCTGCCTATCTGCGCACCAAGGTCGACGGTCTGGTGCCTTATCAGTTCAACCAGGTGAAAGGCCAGCCGTTTGTGGTCGCTGAACTGGTGAAGGCATTTGAGGAAATCTTAGACAAATAACCCCCATGATTGAAGTAAAGAAAGGAAATAAGCGATGACACAATATACAGCACAAGATTACAAGAAAGGGCAACCACGTTGGTGCCCGGGTTGCGGCGATCATTTCTTCCTCGCTTCACTCCACAAGGCCATGGCCGAAGTGGGTGTCGCACCTCATGAGATGGCTGTCATCTCTGGTATCGGATGCAGCAGCCGTTTGCCTTATTATGTCAGCACATACGCCATGCAGACCATCCATGGACGTGCAGCATCCATTGCCACCGGTGCCAAGGTGGCCAATCCTCACCTCACGGTGTGGCAGGTGAGTGGCGACGGTGACGGACTGGCCATCGGCGGCAACCACTTCATCCATGCCATGCGCCGTAATATCGACATCAACATGATCCTGCTCAACAACCGTATCTATGGTCTTACCAAAGGACAATATTCACCGACATCGCCCAGAGGTTTCGTCTCCAAGTCGAGTCCTTATGGCACGGTGGAGGATCCTTTCCGTCCGGCGGAACTGTGTTTTGGCGCAAGAGGTCATTTCTTTGCCCGTTCCGTCGCTACCGACGCGCCAGGCACCGTGGAGATCCTTAAGGCTGCCTATCACCATAAGGGAGCGGCTGTCTGCGAGATTTTGCAAAACTGCGTGATCTTCAACAATGGTGCCTACGATCCCATCTACAACAAAGACGGGCGCAAGAAGAATGCCATCTATGTGCGGCATGGTGAGAAACTCGTCTTTGGCGAGAACAACGAATTCGGCCTCGTGCAGGAAGGTTTTGGACTGAAAGTGGTGAAAATCGGTGAGAATGGTGTCACACTTGACGATGTGCTCGTGCATGACGCCCATTGTGAGGACAACACCTTGCAACTGAAACTGGCCATGATGGACAATGAACATGGCTTCCCGGTGGCACTTGGTGTCATCCGCGACGTGGAGGCTCCCACCTACGAAGTCTCTGTGGCCACCCAAATCGAGGAAGTGAGCAGCAAGAAGAAGTATCATAACTTTATGGAACTCCTCGAGACCAATGACATCTGGGAAGTGAAATAACGTTATTCCCCTCTTACCCACCAAGTGGGATACATCAATATCATCCAGCACCCGCGCCTCATCATCTGTTTGTGGCTCTGGTGCTGGATGCATATTTGTAAACCCCACGTTGCAAATAGATTATGCACTCAGTGCTTTTTTGAAAACTTTAACCTAAAAAGAATTGCACAGGGTTATTTTTGTGTGCGTTAACTTTGAAAATCCATCATTTTTTGCTAATTTTGCGCTCGAAATTAAAAAGAGAATTTTTAACATTTAATCAACGATAAAAATGGTAAAGTTTGATCAGTCAATCTTAGAAAAAAAGTACGGTATCACCGGTACTACTGAAGTAGTTTACAATCCTTCTTATGAGGAATTGTTCGAGGAAGAGATGAAGCCAGGTCTCACTGGCTTTGACAAAGGCCAGCTTACTGAACTTGACGCAGTGAATGTGATGACAGGTATCTATACTGGCCGTTCACCCAAGGACAAGTTTATCGTGGAGGATGAGACCTCTAAAGATACTGTCTGGTGGACCAGCGACGAGTATAAGAACGACAACCACCGTGCAAGCAAAGAAACATGGGCTGCTGTCCTTGATCTTGCCAAGAAGGAACTTTCCAATAAGAAACTTTATGTGGTCGATGGCTTCTGCGGTGCCAACAAAGACACACGCATGAAGGTGCGCTTCATCATGGAGGTGGCCTGGCAGGCACACTTCGTGACCAATATGTTCATCCGCCCCATCAATGATGAAGAACTGGCTCAGGAGCCCGACTTCGTTGTGTTCAACGCTTCTAAGGCTAAGGTGGAGAACTATAAGGAACTGGGTCTCAACTCTGAGACAGCCGTCGTGTTCAATGTGACCAGCCGTGAGCAGGTGATCCTCAATACCTGGTATGGTGGTGAGATGAAGAAGGGTATCTTCTCCATGATGAACTATTATCTGCCACTGAAGGGTATCGCTGCTATGCACTGCTCTGCCAACACCGATATGAACGGTCAGAATACCGCCATCTTCTTCGGTCTCTCTGGTACTGGCAAGACCACACTCTCTACGGATCCCAAACGTCTGCTGATCGGTGACGACGAGCATGGATGGGACGACAATGGCGTGTTCAATTTTGAGGGTGGCTGCTATGCCAAGGTTATCAATCTTGACAAAGAGAGCGAGCCCGACATCTATAACGCTATCCGCCGCAATGCATTGCTCGAGAATGTGACTGTTGACGCAGAGGGTAAAATTGACTTCGCCGACAAGTCGGTGACAGAGAACACCCGTGTGAGCTATCCTATCGAGCACATCGAGAAGATTGTGAAGAATGTGAATCCTATCAGCGCCGGACCGGCTGCCAAGCAGGTGATCTTCCTCTCTGCTGATGCTTTCGGCGTGCTGCCTCCTGTCAGCATCCTGACCCCAGAGCAGACAAAGTATTATTTCCTCTCTGGCTTCACCGCAAAACTCGCTGGAACAGAGCGTGGCATCACCGAGCCTACTCCTACCTTCTCCGCATGTTTCGGACAGGCATTCCTCGAGCTGCATCCTACCAAGTATGCTGAGGAACTGGTGAAGAAGATGGAAGCCAACAACGCCAAGGCTTATCTGGTGAATACCGGTTGGAACGGCACAGGCAAGCGTATCTCCATCAAGGACACCCGTGGCATTATCGACGCCATCCTGGATGGAAGCATCAACAGCGCTCCTACCAAGATGATTCCTTTCTTCAACTTTGAGGTGCCCACATCACTTCCTGGTGTTGACCCAGCTATCCTCGACCCACGCGACACATATGCTGATGCCGCTGTCTGGGAGGAAAAAGCCAAGGATCTGGCTGCCCGCTTCATCAAGAACTTTGTGAAGTATGAGGGCAATGAGGCCGGTAAAGCACTGGTGGCTGCAGGACCGAAACTTTAAGGAAATCCATACCCCTACAGAATGTGAGGACGTGCCATGCACGTCCTCGTTTCGTTGATGGATAGCTGACCGCCGAGCAAAGACCATCAGTTGATTGACTTATATCAAAAAAGAAGTCTATCTCTTAAAAAAGTGTCAAAATAAATTGTGTGTGCGCAAACAAACCGTTACCTTTGCATCGTGTTCGTGAGAATGCTTTTTTCATTAGGTTAGTAGTTTGATAGATTTAAGGTAAAGATTATGTTATTAGATTTTGAAACAGCGATGATGTTGGCTGTTGTCCTTATTGCGACAGTGCTAAGTGTCATAGCTTTAGTAAAAACCAACATTCGTTGAATTGTTTTCAGGAGGCCGGTGTGAGTGATTCATGTCGTCCTCTTTTTTTATCCCTTCTTCTCTCCTCACGATTGGCTTGCCTTTGCTTGTGACACGACAAATCAGAGGCAATACAAATCTAAATAGACCTAAAATTTTCTCAATTATTCCATAATTTGCATAATAAAGTGGTGAAAACACGTTTTATTTGCGGAATTCTAAGTAAATTTGCAGCCAATAAGGCAGGGACAACCGCACTTTTCCACTTGACATCAGAAATTCCGCAAGTGGGGAAGGGGTGTGTTTGTCTGTTAACCCAATAAAAATAGATCCAATGACAAGGAAATTTCAGGTTCTCGCTATCATGATGTCAGCCCTTTTTGTGCTTTCCTCATGTCTAAAAGATGAGACCAATGAGATCATCTATCCGAGTGACTCGGCCATCACTTCTTTTGTGTTGGGGACGATGAAATGCTATAAGACTATAAAAAAATCTGATGGTAAGGACAGCGTCTATATCTCGAATGTTACGGGCAGTTCTTACAAATTCAATATTGACCAGGTGAACCGTCAGATCTACAATCCCGATTCATTGCCTTATGGTACAGATGTGGCACATGTGGCCTGCACGATCGGAACAAAAAATTCCAGTATGGTTGCTATCAAGAAAATCAACAGCGACACGCTGCAGGCATATTATAGCACTGACTCCATCGATTTCACCGTGCCTCGCAAATTCCAATCCGTTTCGTTGGATGGTAAAAATGTGGTGGAATATACCGTCACGCTCAATGTCCACAAGGAAAAGCCTGATTCATTTATCTGGCATGCCGGCAACCGCTTTGAGGCCATTGTGGATGCAAAAGGAATGAAAGCCTTGAACTGTAACGGCAACCTGTTCCTCTTTGTCTCCTACGGCCAGTCTGGTGCCATTTTCTGCAATGAGAGTGGCCAGCAAAACGGATGGAAAAGCATAGGAGAGAATCTTCCACAGCCTGTTCCTGCAGACGCCTACCGCAATGTGGTTTGCATGGACGGCTATCTCTATCTCTACACCAATGACGTGTTACTGCGCTCTGATGATGGGTTGCAATGGGAAAGCACACCATGCCAGGGTATCAACCGCCTTGTTGCCGCTGGTACCCGTACACTCTTTGCCTACAATTTTGAGGGAAAACTCGTGTCGTCTATCGACCAGGGGATGACTTGGTCGCTGGAACCATTAGATAATGACGGCATCTTGTTGCCCGATGGCGACGTGTCCTATTGCTGTCTGCCTTCATTGACAAACAGCCATGTGGAGAATGTCGTCCTCATCGGAAACCGCAGTTTAGAGCGATTCTCCAACGACGCTTATGCCCATGTGTGGAGTGGGGTGTTTGACACCACTTCGCCTGCTGCCAGAGAACCCTGGATGTATATCAATAATATTGACCGCTCGGCTTATTTCTTGCCAAGGCTTTCGTCGCTCACAGCCGTGGCTTATGGCAGGGGTATCATAGCCGCCGGTGCTGCCGGTATCGGTGCATGCCAGGAAGCTGGTTTCAAAAGAATCTATTACAGTTACGACGGCGGTATTTACTGGCTCAACAACAGCAATTACTATCTGCCGACAGGCTTCGAATGTAGCGGTCCGTTCACGATGACCGTCGATGACCACGATTACCTTTGGCTGTTCTGTGCCGGTAGCGGACAAGTGTGGAAAGGAAGGCTCGGTGGCAGCGACAATTCGAATGACCAAAAGATTTTCACCAAATAAAAGCCTTTCTGAGAAGCATGGCCATGAGAAAAATCCTCTTTTTGCTATCATTCATGATGCCTGCTGCCATGAGCGCGCAGGGCGACGTGGAGTATATGATGGAGGCAGGAGGCGGATTGGGACTGGTCACCTATCTGGGCGATTATAACAGCGGGTTGCTGAAAGACGTGCAGCCTATGGCGTCGCTGATGCTCCGCAGGCACATCAACCTCTATCATGGGTTCCGCCTGCGTCTGGGCTACGGCAAACTGAAAGGTTCTTCAAAAAATGAGGAGACCTACTATCCCGGTACAGCGGAGACACCTTATGAGTTCAACAACAGCATGGTGGATCTCTGTGCCACATATGAGTACAATTTCTGGCCCTATGGCACAGGGCTCGAATATCGGGGTGCCCAGCGCCTGACCCCGTTTATCTTCTTAGGCTTGGGGATGGTCTATACCAAATCCGACAGGAATGTGGTCACGGCAAGTTTGCCCTTGGGGATAGGCGTGAAATATAAGTTAGCCGACCGGTTGAACCTGGGCGTGGAATGGTCGGTCAACTTTTCGATGAATGATCGGCTCGACGGGTCTGCAGACCCATACAGCATAACCAGCAGTGGGATTTTCAAGAATACCGACTGCTATTCGGCCTTGCAGGTGAGTCTCACCTACAGTTTTATGGCCAAATGTAGAACATGTCATAATGAGGATGAATAATTTGGATTTAAATCGTATACCGGAGCACATTGCCATCATTATGGACGGTAATGGAAGATGGGCTTTGGAGCAAGGTAAACCACGTAGTTTTGGACATCAGGCGGGGGTGGACGCCGTCAGGCGCATCACCTCGGAATGTACACGCCTGGGGGTGAAGTTTTTGACGCTCTACACCTTCTCGACAGAGAACTGGAACAGGCCTGTCGACGAGATCGCTTCGCTGATGAGTCTGGTGCTCTCTTCGCTTGAGGATGAGATCTTCATGAAAAACAACGTGAGATTCCGTGTCATCGGTGAGATTGAGCGACTGCCACAGGACGTGCAGGATAAACTGCAGGAAACCATGGACCATACTGCAGCAAATGATGCCATGCAGATGGTGGTAGCCTTGAGTTATTCCTCACGGTGGGAGATCACACGCGCTACGCGGGAGATCGCCCGTCAGGTAAAGGAGGGAAGCCTTCGTCTCGAGGACATCGACGAGCAGTTGATGTCGAAGCACATGGTGACCAACTTCATGCCGGATCCAGAATTGCTCATACGCACCGGAGCGGAAGTCAGAGTGTCTAATTACCTCTTGTGGCAGATTGCTTATTCCGAACTATATTTCTGTGACACGTATTGGCCTGATTTCATGGAGGAAGACTTGCATGAGGCCATCAGATGCTATCAGAACCGGCAAAGACGGTTTGGAAAGACAGAGGCACAGGTGGAAGACGAGAACGTGTAAACAGACAATCAAATGAACATGAAATATCTAAGGACATTCCTCCTTCTCTTGGCTTTTGCGACAGCATTCGCAGTCAATGCCCAGGAGAAAATCATCAATCCCGACATCTCTTATGCTGGTATGCCGCGGCAACTGACTATCGGCGGTATCGCTGTATCAGGTGTGGAAGGGTATGAGGACTACATGCTGACAGGTATCTCCGGACTTACCGTGGGACAGACCATCAGTGTTCCAGGCAACGATATCACAGATGCTGTGAAGCGTTATTGGCGGCATGGACTCTTCTCCACAGTGGCCATCTCTGCCGACTCCATCGTGGCCGAAAAAATCTATCTACATATCCATCTGAGTTTACGTCCCCGTGTGTCGACCATCAATTATATCGGTTTGAAAAAGTCGGAACGTGAGGACATGGAGGCCAAATTGGGTATCATCAAGGGTGGACAGGTCACCCCCAATATCATTGACAGAGCCAAGATCCTCGCCAAGAAATATTTTGATGACAAAGGCTACAAGAATGCGGAGATCAACATTGTCCAGCGTGATGATGTCACCAATAAGAACCAAGTCATTCTTGATGTGGAAGTCGACAAGAAGGAGAAAATGAAGGTGCATGAGATCATCCTTGTGGGCAACGAGCAACTGACCGACAAGAAGATCAAAGGCGGATTGTTCCGGAAAGGCGCTTTCTCCAAGACCCATGAGGCTGGCAAATTGTCCACGTTCCTCAAATCCAAGAAATTCACTCCTGAGCGTTGGAAGGCAGACAAGCAGAAACTGATTGAAAAATACAACGAGTATGGTTTCCGTGATGCCGCCATCATTGAGGATAGTGTGTGGAACTTTGACGACAAGCATGTCAATGTATATGTGAAAGTAGAGGAAGGACAGAAATACTATCTGCGCAACATCACTTGGGTGGGTAATACCATCTACAACACCGATTACCTCAGCCGCATCCTGGGCATGAACAAAGGTGATGTCTACAACCAGAAACATCTCAACAAGCGACTCACCGAGGACGACGACGCCGTGGGCAACGAATACTGGAACCATGGATATCTGTTCTATAACCTGCAGCCGACAGAGGTGAATATCGTGGGCGACTCCATCGACCTGGAGATGCGTATCCAGGAAGGACCGCAGGCACATATTAATAAGGTGAGGATCAATGGCAACGACCGTCTATATGAGAATGTCGTGCGACGCGAGTTGCGCACCAAGCCTGGTGACCTTTTCTCCAAAGAGGCATTACAACGTTCTGCTCGTGAATTGGCTTCCATGGGGCATTTCGACCCAGAGAAGGTGAACCCCGACGTGCAACCCAATAATGAGGATGGTACAGTGGATATCAACTGGCAGTTGGAACAGAAATCCAACGACCAGATAGAGTTCTCCCTGGGATGGGGACAGACGGGCGTCATCGGACGTATCGGATTGAAACTCAACAACTTCTCCATGGCCAACCTCTTCCGTAAAAATAGGGAGCACCGTGGTATCATGCCCATTGGTGATGGTGAGGTGCTCTCACTGGGGTGGCAGTCAAACGGAACCTATTACAACTCGGGCAACATCTCTTACTCCACTCAGTGGTTTGGTGGCAAGCGTCCTATCCAATTCAGTGTCGGTGCATTCTATTCCAAACAGACCGACATCTCGAGCACATACTATAATTCAGCCTACAGGTATAGTTATTACAACTACCTGGCAGGTGGTGTAGGAAGCAGTTACTACAACAATTTTGAGAGTTACTACGATCCTGATAAATATGTGAAACTTCTCGGCTTCTCGTTGGGATGGGGTAAGCGTCTGCGCTGGCCAGATGATTACTTCATGCTTTCAGCCACATTGGGATATACACGCTATATGCTTAAGAACTGGAGTTATTTCCTTGTCACCAACGGTAACTGTAATAACCTCAATCTGAATCTTACGCTCAGTCGTGTGTCGACCGACAACCAACTCTTCCCACGTAGGGGATCGGAGTTCTCGGCATCGCTCACCATCACACCGCCATGGTCGAAGTGGGAGAACAAGGATTTCGCCAACCTGGCCACAGACTATCGTTCGGCTACCTACACCGAGGAGCAGCAGGAGAAATACCGCTGGGTGGAATACCACAAATGGAAATTCAAGAGCCGCACATTCACCGCACTTACCGGTGCCAACAAATGTTTTGTGCTCATGACTCGTTTCGAACTGGGTATTCTCGGATATTATAACAAATATAAGAAATCACCGTTTGAGACCTTCTATGTGGGTGGTGATGGTATGAGCGGATATTCTACAGGATATGCCGAGGAGACCATCGGTCTGAGAGGTTACGAGAACGGATCACTCACACCATCGGGTGCTGTAGGCTATGCCTACGACCGCATGACTGTCGAATTGCGTTACCCGTTCCTCCTGGGCAACACCACCATCTTCGGTCTGACATTCCTTGAGGCAGGTAATGCCTGGACAGATCCCAAGAAATTCAACCCCTTCGAGATGAAGCGTTCTGCCGGTGCTGGTGTGCGTATCTTCCTCCCCATGGTGGGTATGATGGGTATCGACTGGGCTTACGGCTTCGACACGGTATGGGGCAGAAAAGGTGGCTCACAGTTCCACTTCGTGCTGGGACAAGAATTCTAATCATTTGAAGCAACAATCTATAACCTAACATTCCAAAATGAATATTATGAGAAAAGGGATAATCACGACACTGATAGCGCTTGTGGCGCTGACGGTCAACGCACAGAAGTTTGCACTCATCGACATGGATTATATCCTGAAAAATATTCCAGCCTATGAGCGCGCCAATGAACAACTCAACCAAGTGTCCAAAAAATGGCAGGCTGAGGTGGAGGCTCTCAATACAGAAGCAGCCACGATGTATAAAAACTACCAGAATGAGGTGGTCTTTCTCTCACAGGAGCAAAAGAAGAAGCGTCAGGAAGACATCATGAGTAAGGAGAAAGAGGCCAGTGACCTCAAACGCAAATATTTCGGCCCAGAGGGTGAACTGTTCAAAAAACGTGAGAGTTTGATGTCTCCGATACAGGAAGAGATTTATACGGCTGTAAAGGATATCTCTGAACTCAGGGGCTATTCACTGGTGATCGACCGTGCCAGCGACAACGGCATCATTTATGGTTCGCCAAAGGCAGACATCAGCAATGAGGTGCTCGATAAACTGGGCTATTCGAAATAATCAGACAAAGAAAAACGTGAAAATAGGGCCGTTGAATGTCAAATAACGTGAAAATCAGTGGTTTTTTGTTAGATTAACAATCAAAATCATGACTGAGCCCACATTTTGCATTACCTTTGTAGCAGATTATCTTGATGGCAGATGTTTTTGCATAAGATAAGAGAAGAAAATTGTTACATATATCTTAATTACTCGACAAAATGAAAAAAATTATTTTAATGTTGATGTTGTTCGCACCTTTGGCCACATTCGCACAGAAGTTCGGACATGTTGATACGCAGTCTATCATCCAGTCATTGCCCGACTACAGCAGGGCTAATGGTGAGATTGAGGCTATTGCAAAGCAGTATGAGAATGAGTTGAAGGCTTCTCAGGATGAGCTGCAGCGCCTCGCCGAGGATTATGACAAGAAAAAGAGCTCAATGAACGCCACTCAGCAACAGGAGACAGAGGCCAGTTTGCAAGAGAAATATTCACGTATCCAGCAACAGGCTCAGCAGAACCAGCAGGAGTTCCAGAAGGCTCAGCAGGAGAAGCTCCAGCCTATTTTCAACAAGGTGCGTCAGGCCATTGAGACTGTGGGCAAGAGCGGCGGTTATGTCTACATCATGGAGACCAACAACGTGCTCTACATCAACGACACCATCAGCAAGGATCTCACTTCAGAGGTGAAGGCACAACTTGCCAAGATGAAATAATTGTCATCTTATGACACAGGTGAGGGCAGACTGCAAGAGTCTGCCCTTCTTGATAACTTATAGAGAGATGTTATCCGTTCAACCTTTGTATGATTTGTTAAAAACACGAGACATGAGAAGAATTACATTTTTATTTTGCTTGGCTCTCCTTCCTTTGTTGGCTAGTGCCCAGGTGAAGATCGGTTATTTCAGTTATCAGGAAGCGTTTGAGTCGATGCCTGAATATGCGTTGGCACAGGCCAACCTGAAGGACCTCAAAAGCAAATATGACGCAGAAACCCGCCGGGTGGAAGATGAGTTCAACAGGAAGTATGAGGAATTTCTTGACGGGCAGAGCGACTTTGCTCCCACGATTCTCCAGAAACGTCAGACAGAATTGCAGGAGATGCTTAAGCGGAATGTGGCTTTTAAGGCTGAGTTAGTGAAATTGCTTCAACAGGCAGAGAAGGAAATCTATGCTCCTCTCAAGGAGAAATTGAAGAAGGTGGTCGCTGCCATAGGTGCAGAGAAGGGCTATGCTGTCATTCTCAATACGGATGGCGACGCCTGTCCCTATATCGATCCGGAAATGGGTGAGGATGTCTCTCAGTTGGTGCGGGAGGCCTTGAGATGATGACCCCGGTGCACACGCCTGGCCCTATCGGTGTCTTCGACTCCGGGTATGGCGGACTGACCATTCTCAATGGTATCCGCCAGCTGATGCCTCAGTATGATTATATCTACTTGGGAGACAATGCGCGGACACCTTATGGCACCCGTTCTTATGACGTAGTGTATGAGTTCACCCGTCAGGCGGTGGTGCATCTTTTCAATTTGGGATGCCACCTCGTCATCCTCGGATGCAATACGGCATCAGCTAAAGCACTCAGACGTATTCAACAGGTCGACCTGCCTCTCTTGGATCCCAGTCGCCGCGTGCTAGGCATCATCATACCCACGGCAGAGGTGATCGGTCAACTGACGAAAAGTCGTCATGTGGGTATCTTGGCTACAGAAGGCACGATCCGCAGTTGCAGTTATGAGATGGAGATAGAGAAGCGCTTTCCTGATATTCAGGTCACGGGAAAGGCTTGTCCGATGTGGGTGCCGTTGGTGGAGAATAATGAGGCACATGGTGCAGGTGCCGACTATTTTGTGAAGAAGTATCTTGATCAGTTGATGGCTCTTGATCCTGCTATCGACGCCATTATCCTGGGCTGCACCCATTACCCGATCCTGAAAGACAAGATTGAAGCTTTCTGCCATCCTGGTGTGAAGATTATCACGCAAGGAGAGTATGTGGCCAACAGTCTGAAGAATTATTTTGAGCGGCATCCCGACATGGAAGTCCGCTGCAGCCGTGGTGGCAGGGTGCGTTATCTCACCACAGAGAGTGCAGAGAAGTTTTCAGAGTGTGCCACGCTGTTTCTCCATGAGCGTGTGGCTGTGGAGCATGTCACACTGACAGAATAGTCGGATAGGGTCAGTCGCCGAGAAGACGCTTGCTGAGGTGCCGCACAGGATACCACACCGCTATCCATCCTACGGCAATCACCGTGATAAAGATAAGGATGATATCCCAGAAGTGCACGCTTACAGGATAGGCATCGACCACGAAGGAACCACTGCTGTTGCCAAGTCTCACCAGTCCGAAAGTCTGTTGCAGCCAGCACAGCAGCAGTCCGAGGAGGATACCGAGGAAGGCACCTGCGGTGGCTATCATACGGCCTTCGAAGAGGAAGATGCTTGATATCTGCCGGTTGTTGGCACCGAGATTACGCAATGTCGCCACATCCTCTTTTTTGTCGATGATCAACATGGAGAGCGAACCGATGATGTTGAAGCAGGCCACCATGAGGATGAAAGTGAGAAACACAAAGGCTATGAATTTCTCTATGCGCATGATCTTGTAGGTATCGGCTTGTTGCTCATACCTGTCCAAGACGTCGTATTTGTCGCCAGCCCGCTTTCGCATGTCCTTTTTCACTTTGTCGATATTGCTGCCAGGGTGCAGACGCAGTTCGAGCGATGAGATCATCCCTTGTTGCCCGAACAGGTTTCTCGCAAAGGCTATTGAGGTAATGATGTAGTTGCGGTCGTATTTTCCTTGATTGACATTAAACACCTCACCGGTGGAGAGCAGAGAGTCTTCCACGAAAGCGGCTTCCGGGTTGGTCATGTCGAGTTGTCCTTCCCGTTCTGGCGCATAGATATGCAGGTAGCCAGGCCACATCGCTCCTGTGCCGAGCACCTGTGCCAGTCGGATGCCGGGCACACCATAATCCAAGTTGGCGGCATGCAGCGACACTTCTTTCCCCGGGTCAGGATAAAGGATATCGTTGAAGTGTGTCAGTTGTCCGAAGTTATCTTCCACACCCTTTACCACCACCATGGTCTGCCGGTCGCTGAAGATGGCGAGCGCCTGGTCTTCCACGCATTCTGTGGCAATCTCCACTTCAGGCCATTTTTTGATATCTTCGAGGATAGGGTCATCGGCAGGTGCTGTTTTTCCCTTGGTGGGGGTCACTTTGAGTTGTGGGTCGAATGAAGTGAAGAAGGAAGCCACCAGATCGTGGAAACCATTAAACACACTCAAAGTAACCACCAGTGCCATGGTGGCTACGGCCACGCCAGCCACGGAGATGCCGCTGATGATGTTGATGGCATGGGTGCTCTTCTTGGAGAAGAGGTATCTGCGTGCGATATAGAAAGGAAAATTCATGGTGGCTTCAGCAGAGGTTATTTCTTCAGCAGTTCGTCGATATGCTCGATATAGTCGAGTGAGTCGTCGATGAAGAAGCGCAATTCAGGAATGATTCTGAGTTGGTGGCGCACACGTGTGCCCAGTTCATACCTGATTGTTTTCATGTTGGTGTTCACGTTGTTGATGATCTCCTCACCCTTTTCTGAGGGAAATACGCTAAGATAGGCTGTGCAGATGCTCTGGTCGGGGGAGACACGGCATCGCGTCACGCTCACCATCACACCATGCATCATGCGTGTCTGTGACTGGAAGATCAGACTCAGTTCTTTTTGCAGCAGTCGGGCAATTCTGTTTTGTCGGGTTTCTTGCATAGTTATTTTATTCGCTTGAAATGATAGATTGTTTGGTTGGTTGGATTTTTCAGTATGAGTTCTTTTTTTGTCAGTTTCTCGATGTTCAGCTCACCCATGATGGGGATGTTTTCTACGATTTTTTTCTTTGATCCATTAAGTTGTGCCTTGATCATTTCTCTGACGGTTTCCTCTGTCTTGGGGTTGGCTTTTGCCAGTTGGGCCGCTTGACCGAGAAAAATGAAATGATCGATGACCAGCTCTGTATTATCTTTATCCAATTGGATGGTGATTTTTTTCTTGTCTTGGGAATAGTTTCCATTGAGCAGGATGCGGAAGTCCAATTCCATGGCATTTTTCTGATTGAACTGGCCGCCGACGATGAATGACAACTGGGCATTGTCTTTCACATCTATGATGTAGCTGTTTTCTTCACCTTGTTTCTCTTCCATGCGCCATTGCCCGACAAGACGCTGTGCCTGCAGGTGGCAAACAGCGAGGAAGAGGAGGCAAATCAATATAATTCTTTTTTCCATGATGGATGATTATAAGCGTTTTCTGATAAGGGTCAGCCCGTCTCTCAAGGGAAGGATGACGGTGTCCACACGCTGGTCTTTGGCCACATGGTCATTAAACGAGTCGATGCCATGTGTCTGGGCGTCATGGTGGTAGTTGTCGTCCACCACATGGCCATCCCAGAGCGTGTTGTCGGCAATGATGAACCCACCCGGCCGGGTCAGTTGTAGGGCCATTTCATAGATGGCCACATAGTGACGTTTATCGCTGTCGATGAAGGTCATGTCAAACATCATTCCAAGACGGGGAGCCTCTGTCAAGGCATCACCGATGATGAAGGTGATCTTGTCGGCCACAGATGAGTTTTCTATCCAGGGACGGGTGAAATCCTCCAATTCGTCGTTGATCTCAAAGGTATAGAGGTGTCCGCCTTCCTCCAATCCCTCTGCCATGCAGATGGCGCTGTAGCCGCTGAAGGTGCCCACCTCAAGGATTCGTTGTGGCCGTATCATGGCAACGAGCATTTTCAGCAGTCTTCCTTGCAGATGTCCGCTGGCCATCCGTCCGGCCAGGAGATGGATATTGGTGTCGCGCCACAGCCGGTGGAGATAATCCCCCTCGGGTTCGATATGCTGGAGGATGTATTCCTCTATCTGTTCGGAGAGGGTCATCTGGCGGCAAGCAAGGCTTCGATAGCCAAGCGGTAGGAGTCGAGTCCGAAACCACAGATCACGCCTTTGCAGGCGCTGCTGATCATCGAGTGGTGACGGAACTCCTCACGTTGGTGAACATTGGAGATATGTACTTCCACCACAGGGCATTTCAGCGACCGGATGCAGTCGTGCAGTGCCACACTGGTGTGGGTATAGGCACCCGCATTGAGGATGATGCCATCGTAGTCGAATCCCACCTCTTGCATCTTGTCGATCAGCAGCCCTTCCACGTTGCTCTGGTAGTAGGGCAATTTTATATCTGGAAAGTGGGCGCGCAACTCCTTCAGGTATTGCTCAAAAGAGCAGTTTCCATAGATGCCTGGTTCTCTAACACCCAGCAAGTTGAGATTGGGACCATTGATGATTTGTATCTTCATATCGGCAATTTTTTATATCTTTGCATGCGCCAGGGTACAGGTGACCGACGTGGATAAGCAGGTCTGGAATCCTGATAAGGAGCATCTAAGTTACAAAAGTAGGAAAAATCATGGAAACAGACAAAAAAAACGTGCCGAATGTTGTCAAGGCTTATCGGCGGTATTTGAAATTGCAGCGCAACGTGTCGCCAAATACAGTGGATGCTTATTTGCGTGACCTGGACAAGTTGTTCCGTTTCCTGGCTACCGAGAAAGTGTTACCAGAGAATGTGGTACTGTCTGATTTGCGTCAATTTGTGGCAGGGCTTCACGACATCGGCATCAGTGCCCGTTCGCAATGCCGCATCCTTAGTGGTGTGCGGTCATTTTACCGGTTTATGGTGCTTGATGGGCGCATGGAGCATGACCCTACAGAGTTGCTGGAGTCGCCTCAGTTGGGTGATCATTTGCCGGAGGTGCTCACTACCGATGAGGTAGACCGTATGGAGGCGGCCATCGATCTTACCAAATGGGAGGGTCACCGCAACAGAGCCATTATCGAGGTGCTCTTCAGTTGTGGCTTGAGGGTATCGGAATTGGTGGCTCTGCGGATTTCATCATTGTATCTCGATGATGGTTTTGTGAGGGTGATGGGAAAGGGAAGTAAGGAGCGGTTGGTGCCCATCTCGCCAAAGGCGGTGAACGAACTGATGCTTTGGTTTGATGACCGGTGCCACATGGACATCCGTCCCGGTGAGGAGGACTATGTCTTTCTCAACCGACGGGGCGCTCACCTCACCCGCACGATGATCCTGATCATCATCAAACAGTTGGCTAAAGAGGCGGGCATCACCAAGACAGTAAGTCCCCACACGTTAAGGCATTCTTTTGCCACGGCATTGCTGGAGGGTGGAGCCGATCTGCGGGCTATCCAGGCGATGTTGGGCCATGAGAGCATTTCCACGACAGAGATCTACACCCATATCGACATGACCACGTTGCGCCAGCAGATCCTCAACCATCACCCACGTAACCTGCGGCACCGGCAGCATGACACATCAGATGATGAATGACGTCTCTGATGATTCTTCTTCTTTCTGATGCGGATAGATGATAGATTCGTCAGAAACCTTGTCTCTCTTTAGTAAAGACCTAATGACAATTATGAGCACAACTATCAAAACCCCATCAGAGAGACTGTTTTCAAAATATTGCAACTATTTCAGCAATAAACGCCTCTTTTTCACATCTTCCATCGAAGAGGGAGTCTATTCCATCACGCTCTTCGACCTCGACAAAATGGAGACTGACCAACTGATCCATCAGTTTGTACGTCATTTCCGTCTTCACAGAATCTCATCACCTTCTCCAGAAAAATCTGCGGCATAGTGGCTTGACCAGCCTCCCTCTGATTTATCTGATTTCTGTGTAATGCATCAATTTGTTTCGATTTGATGTCATTTTTGTTTGATATCAGGCCATGGCAAATTGTAAACCGATAAATTACAGACCATAAGATACTTATAGCAGAAGACGGATGTTTTTTGTAAACTTTTCATGAAAAATTGTAAACTTTTCATGAAAAAGTGTAAACTATTTTTAGGGTCTCTTTAAAAATTTCCTTATATTTTTGTGCTGTATATCAATCATAAAAGTCAATTTAACTATGAAAACAAAGGAAATGATGTTCTTTTTGGTTTGCACCCTTTTCATGCTGCCAACCTTTACTTTTGCAGACAACCTTACTGACATCGACTTGACCATCTACATTGACAACAATGGGTCTGGGTCGACAGGTGTTCTCAAATCTCCCCCCGAAGTGCCAACTGTCAGTTATGATGGTAATACTCTCTATTTCGATGGAACGCACGATGACTACACACTCTCTCTTACCGACTCGAATGGCATGACAGTTTTCGAGACATTCGTATCTTCCAGTTCCTCGTTTGTTTACTTGCCATCAGGTTTGTCTGGAATATATGAATTGAAATTGTCCACCAGTTCATATTATTTAATAGGATACATGATAATATAAACTAAAATCATGATTCTGTTTAAAAACGAAGAAGCTTCTGCTGACGGCTATCATGCGAGACAGATGGTCGCCAGCAGGGCGCTTTCGGTTTCTTCGAGCATATAGTATTATGTTATTTTATCATCCTAAAAATCCAATAAAATGAAAAAAACACTTATAACAATCGCATTTTCGCTCATATTTCTTCCATGTCTGGCTCAGCTGAAAGTTTACCAGAATGGATGTGTGGGCCTATCAAACAATCTCAGCAGTTCCAACATCAAGCTCAATGTAGGCAACAAGAGCTATGCGAACAGCTACAGTGTCTTCCTGTCCTCCACCAATCCCTCTTCCGGCTCATATAATATCGGGATGGAAGGTTGGGCAATTCCCGCATCTCCCCAAACCACAGGAAGGACGTTTGGTGTGAGAGGCATAGCAGGCAACTGCACCAACGGGTATAATTACGGAGTGACCGGCTGTCTTACCGGCGTGAGGAATGGCGCGGGCGTCTACGGCACCACCGGGAATGTTCTCGGTGATAAGGTGGACGGGAAATATGCCGGGTACTTTAAAGGAGACATGAAGGCGACAGGAGTGACTAAAGCTTTCCTTACCAACCAGTATGACGCATATACCGCGAACAGCTCTTCCGCGATCACTTCCGCCCTTTCCATTATCACGTCCCTCAATGCGTTGCGGGGAACTTTCTATGAGCAGAACAACAACGACTCTCTTTTTCTCCTGAATGACGGCTCTTCCACACCCCGTGATCTTTATTCCAATCACTATAAGATCAGCACCAGCAGCATTCCCTCTCAATCCGGACTTGCCATTCAGGATGAGAACGGACAGACATACCTGAATTACACGGAACTGATCCCCGTTCTTGTGGCTGCAATCCAGGAGCTGTCTTCCATCGTCAGCAACCTGCAGATGGCCAACACAGCATTGTTCGACACCTCCGAGGTCTCTGCTGCCGCTGAAGACCAACCGTCAGACGGAGGCAACCTTTCCCAGAACACCCCCAATCCTTTCGAATGTAAAACTGTCATCAGGTACCACATCCCTGAAAATGCCGTCGACGCCCGCATCCTCATCTTCAACATGCAAGGGATGCAGGTCGGCCAGCATACCGTCACGCCAAAATCAGACAGGATGGTGCTGGATGGCTCCGATTATCCGGCTGGCATGTATTTCTATTCCCTGATTGTAGACAGGAAGGAAGCCGGCACCAGACGGATGATCATCTCAAGGTAAATTTTGGAGCAAACTCAAGAAAAAAACAGCTGACTGCCTCCAAACCACAGAAAAATGCTTAAATTTGCAGAACCGTTAACAAACAATCGGAATCAATGAC